>LNFM01005267.1_pt1 | contig 22623 bp, 23 predicted proteins | sample 596031 | NCBI WGS metagenome assembly LNFM01 (sample SAMN04254537, study PRJNA301005) | activated carbon metagenome | isolation source: dual media filters at the Ann Arbor, Michigan drinking water treatment plant | place: USA: Ann Arbor | reverse complement strand
AGACATTCAGCGCGGCATCGAGGTCGCGGCGGAAGATCATCTGCTCGCAGGCCGGGCATTTGTGCCAGAGGTTCTCCGGCACATCCCGCTTGAATAGGCCCGAAATCTTCGGCAGGGCCCAGTCGGAAATCCAGTTCATCGTTCCATGCCTTCAGGCGTCGTAGCCGGCGCGATTAGGGGAACTTCGCGCGTGTGCGCAAGGGGATGCGCTGCAGGCTCGGCGTTCTCGTTCGTCGCGTATGTCCGATCGCAGCGTGTTAAGCCCAACGAACAGAAGATGCGCGCGCCTTCTGATCCTCACGCCTGCTGTCGTGCCAATTTCGCGTCGGTTGCTACTCAGTGTCTGTCGCCCCGTCGCCGCTTGTGCTGCCACTGTCAGACGGAACGCCCTCAAACTGAATCTTCAAGAGATCCGTGAGCAGCTGATGAAGTGGTGTTAAATCGAGCGGACCGGACAAAATAGAAGCATCGACTTCTTGCAATGCTTGAACGTAGGAATCTCGTTGCGAGCGAAGCAATTCGGGCAGGATTGGCGCGCCTCTAAGCCAGCCACCGGCTTTGACACAAAGCACAAAATATGAAGCCGCCCGTGCAGTTCGGCCATTTCCGTTAATGAAAGGATGGATATGATTCAATCGCCACAGAACGTACGCAGAAAGATAGACTGGGTCTGCGCTATTCCAGGAAACATTAACTTGATTAACAAAATCATCCATTAATGCCTGTACACGATAGTGTTCAGGAGGATGGTAGGTCCCGACTGCTACCGGACACGGACGGTATTCTCCAGCATTAGTATGAAGGCATGCTATTGCTTGAAAATTAAGAGCCTTCATAATCGTTTGTGATAAAAATGGCCGCTTCGCTTCAAGCGAGGCGGCCACAATAGATCGGAGGAAGTCGTATTGCCTATTTCCATTTGACACTTCTAGAGCCTGATACGTCGGGTCGTTCTCAGTCCCGAAGAGCTCAAACAAAATCACTAGGCAGGAACCTTACCCTGTTGCTTGTGGAGGATACTCTGGACGTGCGCGCGAGTCAGAGTGCTTTCGGGCTTGAGAGTTCCCATGATGAACGACACCCGTTGCTTGTTGATTTCCTCCGCCGTCAACTCCTTCGAAGCAGCAGCATGGAGTGCTCGGAGAACAGCTGGGTCAGTCTTCAACTCAGTCATGTCCACTCTCCTTGCTGAATCTACCGACGAATCGCTAATGCCGACCTCCTGGGGGGAGGGGGTCGGACAGGGAGCCAAAAACTCGATCAATGCGTTCTCATCGCGGAACGGGGGACGCGCGAAGATGTGCATATGAAGATTAAGCAAAGCCTGTCGCTTCAAGCAAATTAATTTGCCGCGATTTCAATCGCCCTTTTTGCCCGGTTAGGCGCATAAGCAATTGAATTTCCATAGAACGATCTTTCGAAGGCCGCCGTCGACGCTGTGTCGTCCCGTGATCAACGGCCGCCCCCGTCAGGAAGCGGCCGCCGGTCAGCCCGGAAGGATCGCCCGGCTTACGCCAGGTCGAACCGATCCGCGTTCATCACCTTCACCCAGGCCGCCACGAAGTCGTTCACGAACTTCCCGGCATTGTCGGCCTGCGCGTAGACCTCGCTGAGCGCCCGCAGCTGCGAATTCGACCCGAACACCAGGTCCACCCGCGTGCCGGTCCAGGCCACCGTGCCGGTGGCGCGGTCGCGGCCCTGGAATTCCTCGGCGCTCTCGTCGGTGGGCGACCAAGCGGTGCCCATGTCCAGCAGGTTCACAAAGAAGTCGTTCGTGAGCTGCCCCGGGCGCTTGGTCAGCACGCCATGCGGCGAACCGCCATGGTTGCCGCCCAGCACGCGCATCCCGCCGACCAGCACGGTCATCTCCGGCGCGGTCAGGCCCAGCAGCTGCGCCTTGTCCACCAGCTGCTCCTCGGCCGAGACCGTGAAGCGCGCCTTGCGGTAGTTGCGGAAGCCGTCGGCCTCCGGCTCCAGCGCGTCGAAGGACGCGGCATCGGTCTGCGCCTGGGTCGCGTCGGTGCGGCCCGGTGCGAAGGGCACCGTCACGCCGAAGCCGGCCGCCTTGGCCGCCGCCTCGATGGCCGCGCAGCCGCCCAGCACGATGATGTCGGCCAGCGACACCTGCTTGCCGGACGTCGCCGAGGCGTTGAACGCCGCCTGCACGGCTTCCAGCTTCGCCAGCACGGTCCCGAGCTGGGCCGGCTGGTTCGCCTCCCAATCCTTCTGCGGCGCCAGGCGGATGCGCGCACCATTGGCGCCGCCCCGCTTGTCGGACCCGCGGAAGGTGGAGGCCGAGGCCCAGGCCGTCTGCACCAGCTGCGACACCGACAGCCCGGTGGCCAGGATCTGCGCCTTGAGCGCGGCGACATCACCCTCGTCGATCAGCGCATGCGTCACCGGCGGCACCGGGTCCTGCCAGATCAGGTCTTCGCCCGGCACGTCGGGGCCGAGGTAGCGCACCTTCGGCCCCATGTCGCGATGCGTCAGCTTGAACCACGCCCGCGCAAACGCATCCGCAAACTGGTCCGGGTTCTTGTGGAAGCGCTCCGAGATCTTGCGGTACTCCGGGTCCATCTTCATCGCCATGTCCGCCGTGGTCATCATCGGCGCGTGGCGCGTGGTCGGGTCGTGCGCGTCGGGCACCAGCGTGGCCGCGGCCGGGTCGGTCGGGATCCACTGCTGCGCGCCGGCGGGCGACTTGGTCAGCTTCCAGTCGAAGCCGAGCAGCATGTCGAAGTAGGAATTGTCCCACTTGGTCGGCGTCGGCGTCCACGCACCTTCGATCCCGGAGGTGATGGCATCCACGCCCTTGCCGGACTTGAAGCTGCTAAGCCAGCCGAGGCCCATCTGCTCCATCGGCGCGCCCTCGGGCTCGCGGCCCACCAGCGTCGCGTCGCCGGCGCCGTGGCACTTGCCGAAGGTGTGGCCGCCGGCGGTCAGCGCGACGGTCTCCTCGTCGTTCATCGCCATGCGCGCGAAGGTCTCGCGGATGTCGCGGCCGGAGGCGACCGGGTCGGCCACGCCGTTCGGCCCTTCCGGGTTCACGTAGATCAGGCCCATCTGCACGGCCGCCAGCGGGTTCTCGAGCACGCGGTCGCCCGTGTAGCGCTCATCGCCCAGCCAGGTCGTCTCGGAGCCCCAGTAGATGTCGTCCTCGGGCTCCCAGATATCCACGCGGCCGCCGCCGAAGCCGAAGGGCTTCAGCCCCATGGACTCGATCGCGCAATTGCCGGTCAGCACGAACAGGTCGGCCCAGGAAATCCGGTTGCCGTACTTCTGCTTCACCGGCCACAGCAGCCGCCGCGCCTTGTCGAGGTTCGCATTGTCCGGCCAGGAATTCTCCGGCGCGAAGCGATGCGCGCCATTGCCCGCGCCACCCCGGCCATCCGCCGTGCGATAGGTGCCGGCCGCGTGCCAGGCCATGCGGATGAAGAAGGGGCCATAGTGCCCGTAGTCGGCCGGCCACCAATCCTGGCTGACCGTCATCAGCGCCATGATGTCCTTCTTCAGGGCATCGAGGTCGAGCTTCTTGAACTCGGCCGCGTAGTCGAAGTCTTCGCCCATCGGGTTCGGCTTGGCCGAATGCTGCGCCAGGATCCGCAGGTTCAGCGCATTCGGCCACCAATCCTTGTTGCCGCGGGTGGAGAAGCGCGCCGCCGTCGGCTTGCCATGCATCACCGGGCACTTGCCCGTTGCCGCAGTGTTTCCGTCCATCATTCTTCTCCACTCCAGGTTGCGATGGCTGCCCTGCCCGCAAGCAGGGTTCCTGATCGGCGACGGGTTTCCCATGTGAAGGGTGATTACGGAAGGCCCAAGTTTTGAAGATTGTGATAGACAGCGCCAATGATGGCGGCACGCCCCGGGCTGCCTGGTGGCGCGTTGCGCCAGCGCAGGAGACGACCGCGCCGCCGCATGCCCTGAAAGGGCAGGAATGAACCTCCGCGACCTCCGCTACATGCTCGCCGTTGCCGAGCACCGCCATTTCGGCCGCGCCGCCGAAGCCTGCCGCGTCAGCCAGCCGACACTGTCCGTGCAGCTGCGGAAGCTCGAGGACTCCCTCGGCACCGTGCTGTTCGAACGCAACAGCAAGCAGGTGGTGCCGACGCCGGTCTGCGAGGCGCTGCTGGGCCATGCGCGCGTGGCGCTGGCCGAGATCGAGGCGATGACCGCGCTGGCCAGGACGCTGGCGGACCCGCTGCGCGGCCCGCTGCGGCTGGGCGTGATCCCCACCCTCGGCCCCTACCTGCTCCCACTGGTCTTCGCGCCGTTGCGCGAGGCGCTGCCCGACCTCGCCATCGAACCCTGGGAGGACGTGACCACCACCCTGGTCGAGAAGCTGCGCGCCCATGAACTCGACGCCGCCCTGCTGGCAACCGAGCCCGACGGCGCCGACCTGTCCAGCCGCGCGCTGTTCACCGAACCCTTCATCGCCGCCCTGCCGCCCGACCACCCGCTGGCCGCGCGCGAGCGCATCGCAGAGGCCGAGCTCTCCGCCGACGTGCTGGTGCTGGCCGATGGCCATTGCCTGCGCGACCAGGCGCTGGCCGCCTGCGGCCTGGCCGGGCCGCTGGGCGGCGCGCTGCGGGCATCGAGCCTCGCGACACTCATCAACATGGTCGCCGCCGGCTATGGCACCACGCTGGTGCCGGGGCTGGCAGCCGGTGCCGCGCAGGATGCCGGGATCGTGCTGCGGCCGCTGGCGGCGCGCGCCTCGCGCACCATCCGCATCGTCTGGCGCGCCGCCTTCCCGCGCCGCGCCGCGGTCGATGCGGTGGCGCGCGTGGTGGCCGAGCGCCTCGCGCCCTATGCCGCCGCCGCGGAACGTGAGGCGGCGGGGCTGGATCGCGCGCCACGGCGGGGCCAAGTGGAGGTCTCGCCATGAGCCTCACCATCATCGCCACCCCCGACACCCACCTGCCGCCCGCCGCGCTGCGCGACCTGCGCGCGGCCTACGAGGCGCTGGAGAATCCATCGCTCGCCGCGCGGCTGGCCGGCTTGGCCGGCATGCCGATCGAGGCGCTGCGCGCGCGGCTGCCCACCGCGGTGCAGGGCGGGCTGGACGGCGCGGTGCGCGCGGCGCTCCAACTGGCGATCGGCACGGCCATGCGCTCGGGCCCGGCGGTCTCGCCGCTGCCGATCCCGTCATCGTGGTTCCATCGCGGCATGGCGGCGACGTCGGGGGCGATCGGCGGCGCCTTCGGGCTGGCCGGCACGCTGGTCGAATTGCCGGTCTCGACCACCATCCTGCTGCGCCAGGTCGCCGCCGTGGCGGGCGAGGAAGGCGAGGACCTGAGCGCGCCCGAGGCGGCATCCGAATGTCTCAAGGTCTTCGCGCTGGGCGGCACGACGGCGGCCGACGACGCCACCGAGAGCGGCTATTTCGCCGTCCGCATCGCCCTGGCCGAGGCGCTGAAGGGCGCCGTGGGCCGCACCATCGTCCCCGGCTTCGTGGCGGCCGTGGCGGCGCGCTTCGTCGGGCCAATCGGGCTGAAGGTCACGGCGCAGGCGGCGCCGATCCTGGGGGCGGCGGCCGGCGCGGCGGTCAACATCGCCTTCCTGGAACACTTCCGCGGCGTGGCGCGCGGGCATTTCACGCTGCGCCGGCTCGAACGCACCCATGGCGCGGCGAAGGTGCGCGCGGCCTGGGACGCGCTGGCGCATACGCGCGACGCGCCGTTCCTGGTGAACTGACCGCGACGCGCTGTCAGAACGGCAGCGCGTCGTCGCGCGTCAGCTCCAACCCGGCGCCATCGCTCAGCAGGCGCGCCACGATATCGCGCGCCTCGCGCCAACGCGGCGCGGCCGCCTCGGGCAGATCGACCAACACCGCCGGCCCGTCGGCCACGCGGAAGTGCAGCATGCAGGATCCGCCGATCCGGCAGCGCGCCAGCAGGCCCGGCCCGGCCAGCAGGTAGTCCTGCCGCCCCAGCGCCTCGCGCAGCGCGATGCGCCGGGTGAGCACCGCCTCCGGCAGCATCGCCGCCAGGGCCGGGGACGGCACTTCGTCATCCTCGAAGGCCAGTTGCCGGCACGCCACCAGGCCGTCGCGCGCCGGGTCGGGCGCGGCGCAACCCACCGCCTGCCCGCGCCCGGGCACGGTCGCGAGCAGAGGCGACGGCGCCTCCAGCCGCAGCCGCCGGATCGGCGGGTCGGTCGGCGGCGCGCGCGGATCGCGCGCGATCTCCAGCGACCGCGGCACGTCCTGCGGCGCGCGGTAGCGGTCCTCGAGGCCCAGCCAACCCTGCGGCACCACCAGCGTCACCGGCCAGGGGCCGGGGGCGGCGCGCATCGTCTCGCCCGCATGCGATCCGCGCCAATGGGCGCCGGCGGCGCGGAACAGCACGATCTCCTCGTGCATGGCCATATTGCGCGCCGGCGTCGTCAGGGGCCAGGCGGGGCCGACGGCGATCGCGCCGGGTAGCCAGGCCAGCAGCACCAGCACCGCCGCACGCGGCAGCAGCGCCGGCCAGGGGCGTTCCCCTGCGCCCGGCCCGCGGCGCGCCGCCGCGCTCGGCGTTTGGCGCGCAGCCGCGCTAGGCGTTTGGCGCGCAGCCGCGCGACACCACGCCGTCAACACCGCATGCGGCAGCCCCACCGCAACCAGCGGCGCCAAGAGCACCACGAAGCCAGCGGCACTGGTGGCAAGCGGCGCGACCTCGCGCCCGTATTCGTCGCGCTGCGCCAGCAACGCCGGGATCAGCATGGCATAGCCGGCCAGCACGCCCAGCACATGCACCCAGCGCGGCGCGCCCGCTGCCGGCGCGGCGTCCGCCGCATCGAAGCGCGCCAGCCGCCGCGCGATCACCAGGATGCCCACCAGCCCGACCGGCAGCGCCAGCAGCCCGGCGGACACGACACCCAGCAGCAGCGCCACCACGAAGGTCAGCAGACACAGCCCCGTCATCGCTGCCGCGCCACGCACCGCCCGGCGCAGCGATGCGAAGGACAGCACCTGCCAGGCCACCAGGTACCAGGCCGGCAGCAGCCAGATCGGCGCGGTGTCGAGGATGATGCCGCTGCGGTCCTGCAACACCGGCTCGGGCCCTGCCGCCAGGCCGTGCCAGCCATAGACCCCGGCCGCCACCACCAGCGCGACCAGCATCACCTGCAGCACCGATTGCAACGCTGACGGCGCGACGCTTGCCTTCATGCCGGCAGGCTACTACGCCGCTGGCCTGGCCACGCTGAAGCGCCGCACATGCCCGAAGCACCGTCCGACATCCGCTACGTCGCGAAGAACATGCGCCTGGATCTCCGCCTGATCGCGGAGATGATCCCGCATGGCGCCAAGCTGCTCGACATCGGCTGCGGCGACGGCGCGCTGATCGAACACCTCACGCGCGAGAAGCAGGCCGATGCCCGCGGCATCGAGATCAACATGGCGGAGGTGACCAGGGCGGTCTCCGCCGGCCTCGCGGTGATCCATGGCGATGCCGACCACGACCTCGCCTTCTACCCCGATGGCGGCTTCGACTACGTGGTGCTCTCGCGCACGCTGCAGGCGGTCGAAAAGCCGCGTGAGGTGCTGCGCCAGATGCTGCGCATCGGCGCGCATGCCATCGTGTCCTTCCCGAATTTCGGCCATTGGCAGCTGCGCTGGCGACTGCTCACGCGCGGGCGCATGCCCGACACCGATACGTGGAACCGCCCCTGGTACGAGACGCCGAACATCCATCCCTGCACCATCCTCGACTTCTTCGCGCTGTGCGAGATGGAGGGGTATCGCGTGGAGAAATGGCTCGCGGTCGATGAGCGCGGGTTGAAGGCGCCGTGGCGGCGTTCGGTGCGGCTCGCCAACCTGTTCGGCGAGCAGGCGCTGTTCCAGCTGCGCCGCGCGGCCTGACCGCGCGACGTGGTTCAGTTCAACGGCGCGGCGACCGGCGCACGATAGGACCGCCCCCGTTCCAACGGCTGGGCCAGCTTCTGCCCGGTGACGAGCTCGGCCGCCGCCGCGGCGTGGCGCGCAGCCTCCTCATCGCCCAGTCGGCGGCACTCGGCCTCGACATAGGTCAACATCATGATGATGGCAGTGCGGTCGGTGCCATCCGCTTCGGCCTGGGTATCGAACGTCACATCATCCATCCGCGTGTCTCGCTGGTGGCCGCAGCCCTGTCACAGTCAGGAGAGCGATGGACCATGTTTAACGCTGCGCTGGCGGTAACCGACAGGGCTCTCACGGTGACGAGGGGTTGATTGACGTCGTTTTCACGACCCTCTCGCGCAAGGCGCGGAATCCGCGACGCAATGGTTGCGCCGCATTAATCCGTTCTGCTGTCGGCAGTGCTTGGCTCGGCGGAAGGCCTATCCGACGGGTAGAAGAATTGCAAAATCATTCGCGCATTGCGCGATTATGCGGGCCGCGCGCCACCACGCGCGTGTCGCGACGCGCCTTCGCACGGATGCCCTCACCACCCCCGCGCCGCCGGCCAGGCGATTGGCGCCACCCGCAGCATCGGCACCCGCGCCACCGTCAGCGTGCCATCGGCCAGCGCCACCGGCAGCTCGACCCGCGGCGGGCCGCCCTCCGGCGGCGTGCGCCCCAACAGCGCCACCACCGCCTGCCCGGCGCGCGCAGCATTGCCGTCGATCAGCCCGGCCCCGGCCAGCGCCTCCAGCGCCGCTGGCGCGCCCGCCAGCCGCACGCTGCCGCGCCCGCGCGGCTGCAACGCCGCATCCAGCGCAAGGGACAGCCGCGCGTCGCCCACCAGCGAACCCCAGCGCAGCGCCAGCGCCGGCACTTCGACCACGCCGCCGGCGTCACGCCAGGCTGCCGCCATCACCACGGGCGGCCCGGGCAGGGGCGGCGTGCCGGCCAGCAGCGCCTCGATCGACAGTTGCTCGATCTCGTGCCCCAGCGCGGCGGTCAGCGCCGAGGCCGGCGGGATCAGACCCTCGGCTTGCACCGTGATGCCGAGCACGGCCTCCGCCTCCGCGCCGCGCGGCGGCAGCGCGCCCTTGGTCAGCACGATCCGCGCCGCGCGCAGCCGCAGCGGCCCGCCGGGCAGCAGCGCCTCCAACGCGGCGATGTCCAATGCCACCGGATGCGACGGACCGGCCACGAGCGGCACCGCCAGCGCCAGCCGATCCGCCGCGAAGGGAATGGCCGCATCGCCCAGGCGCAGCCGCTGCGGCCCCTCGAACAGGATGCCCAGGCGGTCAGGCTGCGGCGGGGCAATCTGCAACACCAGGCGCCCGGCCTGGTGGGCAAACCCGGCCCGGCCGGCCCGCGCCGGCGCCTCGATGCGGACATCGTCCATCGCCAGGCGCGCGGCGAAGGGCCAGCCGCCGCGCCGGGGCGGGCCGTGCTCGATGCTCCAGCCCTCGGCCCGGCGCTGCGTCACCCAGTCCGACATGCCCACGGCCATGGCGCCGGTCGCCCAATGCCAGGCCAGGCCATGCACCACCGCCGCGATCATCGCGACGGTCAGCACGCCGAGGACGGCGCGGCGGGCGTGGCGGCGGGGGCGGGGGCGGGGGCGGGATGGCTTGGCGATGGTCACGCCAACGGGTATAGCGCCGCGCCCGCAACGGTGCGACGGCGCGGGCACGGGACCCCATCATGCACCACACATCGCTGGCCGACGGCGCCACGCCGGGCGGCCTGGTCGACGCGGATGGCCGGCTCTACGTCTTCGCCTATGGCTCGCTGATCTGGCGGCCGGGCTTCGCGCATGCGGCGGCGCATCCGGCGCTGCTGCGCGGCTTCCATCGTCGCTTCTGCCTGTGGTCGCACCGCTACCGCGGCACGCCGGAGCAGCCCGGGCTGGTGCTCGGGCTGGATCGCGGCGGCGCATGCCGGGGCGTCGCCTTCGGCGTGCCGGGGGCGGAAGCCGCGGCGGTGCTCGCCTACCTCGATGACCGCGAACTGCCCGATGGGGCGGAGCAGGTCTACCACCGCCGGATGCTGCCGCTGCGCCTGCTCGACAGCGGGCGGATGGTGCGCGCCGTGGCCTATGTCGCCAACCGCGGGTGCCGGCTGTATTGCGGGCGGCTGCCGCCCGATCGCGCGGCGGCGGCCATCGCCCGGGGCCATGGCCAGATGGGCGCCAACCGCGACTACCTGATGAACACGCTCCACCACCTGCGGTCGATGGGGGTGCGCGACGGCGGGCTGGACCGCATCGCCGCGCTGCTGCCCGAGCCCCCTGGCGCGGAGATATCCACAATCTTCATCCCTGGTTAGGGACCCCTGCTGAATCAGGGGTTTACGGGGCTGCGCTTTGCCTCCGAATCAGAAATGACAGAGTCACCTTCCCCAGACTTATCCCCAGGCCGCGGCAGGCCGGTCAGCGCGGCGGTGGCGTCTTCGATGGCGTCCTCCAGGGCAGCCATCAGCCTTGCCCGCGGCAGGCCCGTGGGCAGCGCTGGCAGCACCGCGATGCGGATGGTGCCGGGCCGCTTCTGGAAGGCGCGCCGGCCCCAATACAGCCCGCTGTCGGTCGCCGCCGGCACCACCGGGGCGCCGGTGGCATTCGCCAGGGCAGCGACGCCGGGCTGGTAGGTCACGCTCTCGCCCGGCGCGGTGCGCGTGCCCTCGGGGAAGATGATGACCGGGCGGCCCGCGGCGATCGCACCCTGCGCCGCGCGCACCATGGACCGCAGCGCCGAGGCGCCGGCCGCGCGGTCCACCGCGATATGCCCGCAGCGCTCCGCCAACCGGCCCCAGAGCGGGATCTTCGAGAGTTCCTGCTTCAGCACATAGACCGGGTCGCGCCCGTTCGGCCGCAGCGCCAGCCACACGAAGGTGTCGAAGGCCGACTGGTGCTTGGCGGCGATGATCGCCGGTCCGGGCGGGATGTTCTCGATTCCCGTGACCTCCAGCCGGATGCCGCAGACCAGCCGCGCCGCCCCCACCATCAGGCGGGCATAGGCGCCGATATAGACGACCATCACCCAGGCCGGCGCGGCCAGCAGCAGCGTGCCGAACACCACGGTGAGGAAGGTGCCGCCAATGAACACCAGGTTGAACAGCGCAGAGCGCAGCCAGATCATGTCGCCTGTGACTCCCGTCGCGGCACGAAGGCACCCGAGAGCCCGGCCCAGGCGCCCAGGTAGCGGGCATATTCGCCCGCGAGCAATGCCCAGACCTGCGGGCGCCACAGAGCGCCCGGCACGCGCAGCGCCGCCGAGGGCACGCGGTGTTCGACCAGGCGCAGCCCCGGCAGGGCGCGGCGCAGTTCCACCATGGCGCGCGGCATGTGGTAGCCGGCGGTGACGATGCGGAGCGAGCGCATGTCCTCGGCGCGCGCCCAGGCCGCTGTCTCGACGGCATTGCCGCGGGTCGACGCGGCGGCGTGGCCGATCGCAACGCGTGCGGCGAAGGGGGCGGGGTCGATGCCGGCGGCGGCAGCGATCTCGGCCAGGTCGGACTCCGGATGCGCGCCCGAGATCAGCAGGCGCCGCGCCTGGCCCGCGGCAAGCAGCCGGAAGCCGGTTGCCACGCGTTCGGAGCCGCCGGTCAGCACGACGATGCCATCGGTCTCGCCGGGCGGCGGGGCGGCGGGGTCGATCGCGGCCTGCACGAAGGCGATGAAGCCGGCCAGGAGGGCAAGCGGCACCGCAAGCAACAGCACGAGGCGCAGCGGGCGGCGGCGCCGTCCCGCGCGCCCACGGGGCGCCGGGGTGTCGTCCGGCGCGCCAGGCAGCGTGGCGCTCACGGCAGCCGCCGCAGCCACAGGCGCACCGTGGCCTGGGTGGTCAGCCAGCCGACCAGCGCCGCCACCGGCGGCACCAGCGCGAGGTCCAGCCAGGGCAGACCCTGCCATTCCGCCGCGCCGGCCAAAGGCCCCGCCACCGCGGCCAGGCCCGCCAGCGCCGGCAGCGCCACCAGCGTGCCGCCCCCAGCGCCGACCGCGGCCAGATGGGCCACGCGCCGGGCGAAGCGGCCGGCGACCTCGGCATCGGTGGCGCCCAGGCCATGCAACACCAGCACCGCGTCGCGCCGCGCCGAGAGCCCGGCACGCACCGCCACCGCCACCACCGCCGCCGCCACGCCCGCCACCAGCGCCAGCACCGCCAGCGCCACGCCCTGCACCGCCCGCGCCAGGGCCGCGAGATGCGCGACCCAGACGCCATGCGCCTCGGTCACCGCGCCGGGCACCTCGGCCGCCACCTGGTCGCCGATGCGGACGGGGTCGGCGGCGAGGTCCGAAAGGCGCAGTTCAATCACGCCGGGCAGCGGGACGCCGTGTGTGCCGCCCAGCCAGGGGCGCAGCAGTTCGGCCATGCGGTCGGGGTCGACGGCTTCGGCGGCGGCGACCTCGGGCAGGGCACGCAGCACGTCCAGCGCACGGCCCATGCGTTCGGTGGTGGGTTCGGGGACCTGCACCGTGACGGCGGCCTGTGCGCCGTCGCGCCAGCGCTGGGCCAGGCGGTCGGCGCCATCGCGCCCGGCCAGCGCCAGCGCCGCCAGCAGCGCCATCGCCGCGACCAGGCCCAACAGCAGCCGGTCGGCCAATGCCTTGCGGAGGCCGAGCGGGTCGCGGGCGAGGCGGCGGCGCGGTTCAGCCATCGGAGACCACGCGGCCGGCTTCGAGCGTCAGCATGCGCGAGGGATGGCGCGAAGGCAGGTCCTCGGAATGCGTCGCGACGACCACGGTGGTGCCGAGGCGGTTCATCTCGACCAGCAGCGCCATGGTGCGGCGTGCCTGCAACGCATCGAGCTCCGAAGTGGGTTCGTCCGCCACCAGCAGGGTGGGGCGCGTCACCACGGCGCGGGCGATGGTCAGGCGCTGCTGCTCGCCGCCGGAGAGCTCGGCCGGGCGGCGTTCCTCCTTGCCGGTCAGGCCGATCCAGTCGAGCAGGTCCGCCACATCGCTACGGATGGTGGCTTCCGCGGTGCCGGCCAGGCGCAGCGGCAACGCGACATTGTCCCAGGCGGACAGGTGCGTGAGCAGGCGGAATTCCTGGTGCACCACGCCGATGCGCCGGCGCAGCGGCGGCAGGTCGGCACGGCGCGCCTGGGTGAGCCGCAGGCCGAGCAGTTCGACCTCTCCGGCGCTCGGGCGCAGCGCGGCGTGCATCAGGCGCAGCACGGAGGTCTTGCCGGCGCCCGATGGTCCCAGGATCCAGGTGAAGGAGCCCTCGCCGAGGGTGAAGGACAGGTCGCGCAGCACCGGCGCGCCTGGCCGGCCGCGCGGATCAGGGTAGGCCAGGGCCACGCGGCTGAATCGGACCATGCGCTGTTGTGCCCGCCCCGGCGCGGCACCTCAACCGCTGCTTGCCGAGCGACGCGCGCGGGTTGATATGAATCGCATGCGGATCGCCTGCCCATCCTGCGGTGCCGAGTATGACGTGCCTGACCGGCTGCTGGCCGGGCCGGCGCGGACGCTGCGATGTTCGCGCTGCGCGACGGATTTCGCGCTGCCGCAGTCGGCACCGGCCGCGCCAGCGTCGGTTCCAGAGCCAGCGGCGGTCCCGGCGCCGGAACCCGAGCCGGTGCCGAGCGTGCCCGCGCCGCCTGCGCGCGAGCGGGCGCCGGTCGCGAGCGCACCGCCGGACCAGGCGGCGCTGCTGCGGGCCTGGGTGGCATCGCTGGTAGTGGTGGCCGGGGGCGTGGCGGGGCTGCTGGTGTTCCGGGCGGAGGTCATGGCGGCCTGGCCGCCGGCGGGCCGGCTGTTCTCGGCCCTCGGGCTGGCGTGACCGGCAGCTTTGCCGGGCAGAGAGAAGTTATACTATAACATTCTGCCCCCCCCATCGGAGCCTGTCGATGTCGTTCATCTGCGAAGTCTTTCCGCCCGAGGCGGGAATGGTCAGCACCGTCTCCGCAAAGGCCTGCGCGACTGCGAGCACCGATGACGCCGTGCTGCTCGAGATTCTGCGGCCGGAAGTGGCGCTGGCGCTGTGGCTGCGGCCCGAACCTGTCGGATGGCGCCGGTTGACCGCGCCGCTGCTCGCCGCCGCGCCCTTCCGCGCCGCATGCGAGGACGCGCCCGACGCCGCGGTGGATGGCGTGCTGGCGGCGCTGGGCCAGCCGGTGCCGGTGGCGCTGGCGGCGGACATGGCGCGGCTGGCGGCGATCTTTTCGGCCATCACGGGGCATAAGACCGTGAGGATGCGCCTGGATGGCGTCGTCCATGATTCGTGCCGGCGCTTCCACATGGATGCGATCGGGCTGCGGATGCTGTGCACCTATCGCGGCGAAGGCACGCAATGGACGATGTGCGGGCCCGACTGCCGCGCGCCGCACCGGGCGCCGCCCTGTTCGGTCGCGCTGTTGAAGGGCACGCGGCATGAGCCTGCGCCGCCGCCGGGATGCCTGCACCGCTCGCCGCCGGTCTCGCGCCTGCCGGAGAACCGCCGGGCCCGCATCCTGCTGTGCATCGACGAACCGGGGATCTTCGCATGAGCACGACGGATGGGCGGCTGCCGGTCACGGTGCTGTCGGGCTTCCTGGGCGCGGGCAAGACGACGCTGCTGAACCATGTGCTGGCGAACCGCGAGGGGCTGCGGGTCGCGGTCATCGTCAACGACATGAGCGAGGTGAACATCGACGCCGCGCTGGTCGGGAATGCCGGAACGCTGTCGCGCACCGAGGAACGGCTGGTCGAGATGTCGAACGGCTGCATCTGCTGCACGCTGCGCGAGGACCTGATGCAGGAAGTGACGAAGCTGGCGAAGGAAGGCCGTTTCGACGCCCTGCTGATCGAGAGCACCGGCATCAGCGAACCGATGCCCGTCGCCGCCACCTTCGACTTCCGCACGGAGGAAGGGTTCAGCCTGGAGGATGTCGCTCGGCTCGACACCATGGTGACGGTGGTGGATGCGAAGGCTTGGCTGGATGACTATGGGTCGGCCGATACGCTGGCCAGGCGCGGCGAGACGACCGGGGAGGAGGATACCCGCCTGCTGGTGGACCTGCTGGTCGAGCAGGTGGAATTCGCCGATGTGATCGTGCTGAACAAGGCGGACCTGGTGAGCGAGGCGGAGCTGCGCCGGCTGGCTGGCATCATCGCCACCTTCAATCCGCGCGCGGAGATCGTGGGCAGCACGCGCGGCCAGGTGCCGTTGTCCCATGTGCTGGGGACCGGGAGATTCGACTTCGCCCAGGCCCGCCAGGCGGCCGGCTGGGTGCAGGCGCTGTCCGGGCAGCACCTGCCCGAGAGCGAGGAATTCGGCATCCGGTCCTTCGTGTGGCGGGCGCGCCGGCCGCTACACCCGGCGCGTTTCAAGCGGCTGATCGATGGCGACCTGCCCGGGGTCGTGCGGGCCAAGGGGTTCTTCTGGCTGGCGACGCGGCTGCCCTGGGCCGGGGAATGGCAGTTGGCAGGGCGGGTGGGTCGGCACGAGGCCGCCGGCTTCTGGTGGGCGGCGCAGCCGCGCAACCGCTGGCCCGACGACCCGGATTGGCGCGCCATGGTGGCCAGCCAGTGGCAAGACCCCTGGGGCGATCGGCGTCAGGAGATCGTGTTCATCGGCATGGACATGGACGAAGCTGCGCTGCGGCGCGACCTCGATGCCTGCCTGCTGACCGATGCCGAGATGGCGAAGGGTGCGAAGGCCTGGGCCAGGCTGCCAGACCCGTTCCCGGCCTGGCGCGAGGCGTAGCGCCCGCTACGGCAGCAGCACCGTGCTGCCCGTGGTCTGCCGTGCTTCCAGCGCGCGGTGGGCGTCGGCCGCATCCTTCAGCGCGAAGGTCTGGTTGACGCGGATCTGCACGGCGCCCGAGCCGACCACCTCGAACAGGTCGTTCGCGCGGTCGATCAGGTCCTCGCGCTTCGCGGTGTAGGTCGCGAGCGTCGGGCGCGTGACATAAAGCGACCCCTTGGCGGCGAGGATGCCGAGGTCAGGGATGGCCACCGGCCCCGAGGCATTGCCGTAAGAGACCATCATGCCGAAGGGGGCGAGGCAGTCGAGCGAGGTGTTGAAGCTGTCGCGCCCCACGCTGTCGAACACCACCGGGAGCATCGCACCGCCGGTGATCTCCTTCACGCGCGCCGGCACGTCGTCCTTGGTCAGCAGCGCATGGGCGGCGCCGTGCGCCTTGGCGAGCGCGGCTTTTTCCTCGGTGCTGACCACGCCGATGACGGTCGCACCCAGATGCTTCAGCCACTGGCACATGATGAGGCCGACACCACCCGCCGCGGCATGGACCAGCACCGTCTGGCCGGCCTGCACCGGGTAGCACTTCTTGATCAGGAAGGCGACGGTCATGCCTTGGAGCATCATGGCCGCGCCCTGCTCGAAGCCGATGCCGTCGGGCATCTTCACCAGGCGGTCGGCCTTGATGCAGCGGGCCTCGGCATAGGCGCCGATCGGGCCGGTGGCATAGGCGACGCGGTCGCCGACGGCGACCTCGGTGACGCCCTCGCCGATCGCCTCGACGATGCCCGCACCTTCCATGCCGATGATCGCGGGCAGGGAGGGCGCCTTGTAGAGGCCCGTGCGGAAATAGACGTCGATGAAGTTCAGGCCGACCGCCTTGTGGCGGACCAGGGCCTCGCCGGGCTTCGGCGACGGGAGGGGGATGTCCTCCCACACCATCTTCTCGGGGCCGCCGGTCTCATGGATGCGGATCGCGTGGGTCATGGACGGGTCCGTCGTTGGGCCGAGGTGGTCATGGCCGTGAACAGGGTGTCGGCCCCGGGCGCCGCGCGCTCGAGGTCCAGGAGGTAGCGTTTGGTAGCCTCTCCCTCGCCGCCCGAATAGCCGCCGAGGGAACCATCCGCAGCCACCACCCGGTGGCAAGGAATGAGGATGGGAATCGGGTTGGCGCCATTGGCCTGGCCGATGGCGCGCGGCGCTCGGCAGCCGACCTGCCGGGCGATGTCGAGGTAGGATCGCGTCTGCCCCGCCGGGATGGTGCACAGCGCGTCCCAGACCTTGCGGCGAAAGGCCGTGCCATGCGGGGCGAGCGGCAGGTCGAATGCCATCCGCGTGCCGTCGAAATAATCCTGCAGCTGGTCGCGCGCGCGCAGCAGCAGGGGTGTCGCGTCCTGGTCGCGGCCACGGCCCCAGTCGAGGGCGACGATGGCGCCGTCGTCCTCCGACACGGTCAATTCCCCGAGCGGGGTGTGCAGCGAGAGCTGGGGCATGGCTGCGATGGACAGACACCCTGAGGCGGGGGGCCGTCAAGCCGGGTGGGTTGGAGGCTGGCCAGGGGGTCGCTACATGCTGGCCAGCCCCGCCGCCGGAGTAGCCCGCGTGACCGATGCCGACCCGCCGCCCTTCTATGCCGCGCACATCTTCGTCTGCACCAATCGCCGGCAGGAAGGGCACCCGCGCGGCTGCTGCGCGGCGTCGGGCAGCGAGAAGCTGCGGGACTACATGAAGGCGCGGGCGAAGGAGCTGAAAATCCCCGACATCCGCGTGAACACGGCCGGCTGCCTGGAGCGCTGCGAGTTCGGTCCGGCCATGGTGATCTACCCTGACGGCATCTGGTACCGGCCGCACACCACCGAGGACGTCGAGGAGATCCTGCAGGTGCATGTGATCGGCGGCGGCCGTGTGCGGCGGCTGATGCTGACCGAGAAGGACGTGCCGCCGCCGAAGGGGTGAGAGTGTTTCACGTGAAACAACGCGGCGAGTGAGCGACACCGACACGATCTTCGCGCTGGCAAGTGGCGCCGGGCGTGGTGCGATCGCCGTGCTGCGGATGTCCGGCGCGGGAAGCCGTTCGATGCTGACGGCGATCGCCGGCAGCCTGCCCAGGCCTCGCGAGGCCAGCCTGCGACGTCTGCGGGCCACACCGGATGGCGATGTCCTGGACCAGGCGCTGGTGCTCTGGTTCCCCGGCCCGGCTTCCTACACTGGGGAGGACAGCGCCGAGTTCCACCTGCATGGCGGGCCGGCGGTGATCGCGGCCGTCGCCGCCGCGCTGTCGGCGCTCGGTGCCCGGCCCGCAGAACCCGGCGAATTCACACGCCGCGCCTTCCTCAACGGGCGCATGGACCTCACGGCAGCAGAGGGCATTGCCGACCTGATCGCCGCCGAGACCGAGGCGCAGCGGCGCCAGGCGCTGCGCCAGGCCGATGGCGCCTTGGCACGGCTGCTGGACGGCTGGACGGCACGACTGACCCGGCTTCTCGCCCACCAGGAAGCCGCCATCGAATTCGCCGATGATGACCTGCCTAACGACCTGGGCGAACGGGCGCGCGAAGGCGCCGCAGCACTGCGCGCCGAGATCGCAACCCACTTGGCCGATGGCGGGCAGGGCGAGCGTTTGCGCGATGGGGTGTTGGTCGCGATCCTCGGCGCCCCCAATGCCGGCAAGTCGTCGCTGCTGAATGCGCTGGCGGGGCGGGAAGCGGCGATCGTCTCGGCGCGCGCCGGCACCACGCGGGATGTGGTCGAGGTCCGGATGGCGCTCGCCGGCGTGCCCGTGACGCTGGCCGACACGGCGGGGCTGCGCGACGCCGCGGACGACATTGAGCAGGAGGGGATCCGTCGCGCCCGCCGGCGTGCCGAGGAAGCGGACCTGGTGCTGGCCGTCTTTGCCACTGATGCAGCGTCGGACACGCAGACGCTCGGATGGGTGCGGCCGGGCACACTGGTCGTGGCGAACAAGATCGACCTGGCGCCGGCCCCGGCGCGGATTGGCGGGGTGGCACCGCTCGCCGTCTCGGCCCGGACCGGGGCGGGGCTGGAGGCGCTGCGGGCGCGGCTGGAAGCCGAGGCGATGCGCCTGGCCGGGGCCGGCGACGCCGCGCTGCTGACGCGGCCGCGGCATCGGGCCGCCCTGTCCGAGGCGGAGGCCTGGCTCACGGAGGCGGAGGCGGCGCCCCTGCCCGAGCTCGTATCGGAAGCCTTGCGTGCCGCGCTGAGGGCAATCGGCCGCCTGACCGGCCGCGTCGGCGTCGAGGCGATCCTCGATGTCGTCTTCGGCGAGTTCTGCATCGGCAAGTGACGGCCGACGAGTTCTCTCCCCCGCCGCCACCTTCTCCCGTATATCCACCGCCCATGGATGCTCTGTTCGATGTCATCGTCGTGGGCGGCGGCCATGCCGGCTGCGAGGCGGCGGCCGCGGCCGCGCGCTGTGGCGCGCATACCCTGCTGCTGACCCACAAGCGCGCCACGCTGGGCGAGATGTCCTGCAACCCGGCGATCGGCGGCGTGGGCAAGGGCCACCTGGTGCGCGAGGTCGACGCGCTGGACGGGCTGATGGCGCGCGCCGCGGATGCCGCGACCATCCACGGCAAGGTGCTGAACCTGTCGAAGGGGCCGGCGGTGCGCGGGCCGCGGGCGCAGGCGGACCGCCGGCTTTATCGGCAGGCCATGCGAGGCCTGCTCGAAGCACAGGCCGGGCTCACGATCATCGAAGGCGCTGCGGAAGGCATCGAGACAGGCCCGGATGGCGCGGTGGCCGCTCTGGTCCTCGCTGATGGCCGCCGGATCGACTGCGGTGCGCTGGTCATCACCACCGGTACCTTCCTGCGCGGCGAAATCCATATCGGCGAGACGCGCATCCCCGCCGGACGCGTGGGGGATGAACCGGCGATCGGCCTCGCGCTCGCCTTCGAACGGCTCGGCCTGCCGCTGGCGAGGCTCAAGACCGGCACGCCGCCGCGGCTCGATGGCCGCACGATCGACTGGGCGTCGCTGGAATCGCAGCCTGGCGATGCCCCGCCCGAGCCCCTGTCCTGGATGACCGGGCAGATCACCAACCGACAGGTGGCCTGCGCGATCACCGCGACCACGCCGGCGACCCATGCGCTGATCCGTGCCAACCTGCACCACAGCGCCGTCTATGGCGGTCGAATCCAGGGGGTGGGACCGCGATATTGCCCCTCCATCGAGGACAAGGTGGTGCGCTTCGCCGAGCGTGACCGCCACCAGGTCTTCCTGGAACCGGAGGGGCTGGACGACGACACGGTCTACCCCAACGGCATCTCCACCAGCCTGCCGGAGGGCGTGCAGGCGGCGATGATCGCATCGATCCCTGGGCTGGAATGCGCCCGCATCATCCGCCCCGGCTACGCCATCGAATACGACCATGTCGATCCTAGGGCGCTGACCCCGGCGCTCGAGGTTCGCGCGGTGCCCCGGCTGTTCCTCGCGGGTCAGATCAACGGCACGACGGGCTACGAGGAAGCCGCCGCGCAGGGCGTCATGGCCGGGCTGAATGCCGCCGCCCGCGCCGCCGGCGCGCAGCCCGACCGGGTGCTGACACGGGCGGAAGCCTATGTCGGCGTCCTGGTCGACGACTTGGTGCTGCACGGCGTGTCCGAGCCCTACCGGATGCTGACCGCGCGCGCCGAGCACCGCCTGGCGCTGCGCGCCGACAATGCCGGGTTGCGGCTGACGGAGAGGGGCGTCGCCTGGGGCTGCGTGGGTGCGGATCGCGCTGCGCGCCACCGCGCCTTCGCCGCGACACTGACCGATGCGCTGGCGCGGGCACGGGCCGATGGCGCGACCTCCGGCGCGCTGGCGGCAGCCGGGATCGCGGTGAACCAGGATGGCCGGCGCCGTTCGGTGCTGGAGGTCCTGGCGCTGCCCGGCACCGATGCCGCCCTAGTGGAAGCCGCCTTCCCCTGGCTGCGCGACGTGTCGCCAGCGCTGCGAACCCAGCTGGAAGCGGAGGCGCTCTACGCCCCCTACCTGCGCCGCCAGGAGGCCGAGATGCGCCTGCTGGAACGCGAGGAACGGGCGACGATCCCCAACGACCTTGACTTCGCTGCGGTCCCCGGCCTGTCGTCCGAGATGCGCCAGCGTCTGGCCGCCGCACGCCCTGCCACCCTGGGTTCCGCCGGCCGACTGCCGGGCATCACCCCCGCCGCGATTGCCGCCCTGGCGGTCGCGCTGCGCCGCGACACCGCGCGTTTCACGTGAAACACCCGATCCCGAGTGTGACGGCCGACGCCGCGCGCGATGCAAGGTTGGCCACCTACACCGACCTGCTGCTGCGTTGGAACGCGACCATCAACCTCGTCTCCGCCCGCACCGCGGCCGAGGTCGAGAACCGCCATGTCGCCGACAGCCTCCAACTGCTGCCGCTGTTGCCGCCGGCAGGGCCGGTCGCGGACCTGGGGTCCGGTGCGGGGCTGCCCGGACTTGTGCTCGCGGCCGCGCTACCCGAGCGCGAGGTGCACTTGGTCGAATCCGACCGCCGGAAATGCGCCTTCCTGATCGACGCCGCAGGGCGCATGGGGCTCGCGCGCGTGACCATCCATCCGCAGCGAATCGAACAAGCCACCCTGCCGCCCATTGCCGCCATGACCGCGCGCGCCCTGGCACCGCTTGGCATCCTGCTGGGCTTCGCGGCGCGGATCCTCGCCTCCGGCGGCGTCGCCATCCTGCCAAAGGGCCGCAACGCCGAGCAGGAGTTGACGGCCGCCGCTGCACACTGGCACTTCAAGCCCGAGCGGTTCGACAGCCGCACGGACCCCGAGGCCACCATCTTCCGCCTGAGCGAGATACGCCGTGCCAGCGACTGACCGCACGCCGCCGCGCATCATCGCCCTCGCCAACCAGAAGGGCGGCGTGGGCAAGACCACCACCGCGATCAACCTCGGCACCGCGCTGGCGGCCAAGCGCCGCGTGCTGCTGATCGACATGGACCCGCAGGGCAATGCCTCGACCGGCCTCGGCATTGCGCGGCAGGACCGCGGGGCAGGGTCCTACGCCCTGCTGACCGGCGAGAAGCCGCTCGCCGACCTGTTGCGCCCGACGCGCATCCCGAACCTGACGCTGCTGCCCGCCGACCCGGAACTCGCCGGCGCCGAGATCGAACTCGTCGGCCTCGACAACCGCGAACGCCGCCTGCGCGACGCGCTCGAATCCCAGGCCAGCGCGCTGGCCGGCACCGAACTCATCCTGATCGACTGCCCGCCCTCGCTCGGCCTGCTGACGCTCAACGCCCTGGTCGCCGCGCATTCGGTGCTGGTGCCGTTGCAGACGGAATTCTTCGCACTTGAAGGCGTCTCGCAGATCACCCGCACGGTGGACCGCGTGAAGCGCGTCCTGAACCCGGCCATCGAACTCGAAGGCATCGTCCTGACGATGTTCGACAAGCGCAACAACCTGTCGGAACTGGTCGCCGCCGATGTCCGCGCCTTCTTCGGGGACAAGGTCTACACCACCGTCATCCCGCGCAATGTCCGCATCAGCGAAGCACCTTCGCACGGCCTGCCGGTGATCCTCTACGATCACCGCTCGGCCGGCGCGCAGGCCTATATCGACCTCGCCGCCGAGCTGTTGAAGCGCGAGCGCCGCGCCAGGAAATCCGCCGCATGACGAAGCCGCCACGCCTCGGCCGGGGGCTGTCATCCCTCATGGGGGACGCCCCCACACCCGCCTCCGCGGCCACCCCGCGCGCGCTGCCGATCGAAGCGCTGGAACCCAGCCCCTTCCAGGCGCGCGCCACGCCCGACCCGGCCGCGCTGGCGGAACTTGCGGCATCCATCCAGGAACACGGCATCCTCCAGCCCATCCTGGTGCGCCCGAAGCCCAAGGCCCCCGGCCGCTACCAGATCCTGGGCGGCGAACGGCGCTGGCGTGCCGCCCAGCAGGCACGGCTGCACGAAGTCCCGGTGGTGATCCGCGAACTCGACGACCGCGCCGCCATGGCGGCCGGCCTGGTCGAGAACCTTCAGCGCGAGGACCTCAACGCGCTGGAGGAAGCCGAAGGCTACCAGCGCCTGCTCGGCGAATTCGGCCTGAAGCAGGAGGCGCTGGGCCAGGCGG
>LNFM01005266.1_pt1 | contig 22630 bp, 12 predicted proteins | sample 596031 | NCBI WGS metagenome assembly LNFM01 (sample SAMN04254537, study PRJNA301005) | activated carbon metagenome | isolation source: dual media filters at the Ann Arbor, Michigan drinking water treatment plant | place: USA: Ann Arbor | reverse complement strand
GACCACAGGGCATTGCCCAGGAACCGGTTGGGCAGCAGCGTGAAGCCGCCTGCCACCACGCAGGCGCCGATGTAGATACTCTGCATCGTGATGCGGTGGCCCGTCATGTTGCGGCGGGCCAGGTAAACGAAAGCTACGACCAGCATTCCCAGCGTGACGGGAATCAGCAGGTGGATGAGTCCGAAGCTGCCCCAGCGGGGCCCCACCTCGCTGCTGATAAAGAGGGCCGACACGGCGGTGGCAACCATGGTGGTCACCCAGGCATAACCGGCAGCACGGTGCAGCCGGGGGCGCTGCTGCGTGCCCTTGCGCGCCCACAGGGCCACAGGGCCGAGGGCGACAGCCGCCAGTGCGGCGGCAAGGTGGATGGCGATGGCGGGGGTGATTTGCATGGCGGGGCTCCTTTCGTCAGCGTTCGATGCAGCGGACTGTGCCCGCCCCCGCAGTACGCCACCATGCTCGTGCGACGAAATGCCAGGCGGGCGGTGTGAAATGCAGTCGTCCGGCGCGAACCGCGAGGCCGCAACCGGTGTGTAGCGCATGGTGCGGATCGGGTTGGGGGCCGTCACCCTGCCGCCCCCGGAGCCAGCGGGCACCGCGTCTTAACCCCGAGGTTTACTTTTCTTCGCACAGCGTTCAGGACGGCGCCCCGGTTCACCCTCTACGATTCGGCACGCGCCGCCTTGGTGCAGCGCGGGCCCGCCGGCCCCGATCCGTACCGAGTTCCCCAGAAATACCGCCATGAATCCGCAAGAAGTCCCCGCACCCGTGCCCGCATCCCCACCCCCGGCCCCCGGTGCGAAGCCCCGGCGTTCCCGCTGGGTGGGCACGCTGGTGGCGCTGGTGCTGGTGGCCCTGGTGGGTGGCGGGGCGTGGTACCTGGTGCAGCGGGCCAACGGAGGCGCCAGCGATGCCCCTGCACGGCCCGGCGGCGGCCGGCCCATGGTGACCGTGGGCGATGCCGTGGCGCGCCGCGCCGATCTGCCGGTCATCATCGATGCGCTGGGTACCGTGATTCCGGCCACGTCGGTCACCGTGCGCCCGCAGGTGTCGGGCCTGCTGACCGAGGTGCTATTCACCGAAGGCCAGATGGTGAAGAAGGGGCAGCTTCTGGCGCAGATCGATCCGCGGCCGTTTGAGCAGGCGCTGCTGCAGGCCCAGGGAACCCGCCAGCGCGACGAAGCGCAGCTGGAGAACGCACGCCTCACACTGGAGCGCTACCGCACCCTGCTGGCGCAGGACTCCATTGCGCGGCAGGACGTGGACACCCAGGCGGCCCTGGTGCGCCAGCTGGAGGGCACGGTGATGACCGATCGCGCGCAGGAAGGTACCGCCAGGCTCAACCTCGGCTACACCCGCATCGTGGCGCCTGCGTCGGGCCGCATCGGCCTGCGCAGCGTGGATGCGGGCAACTACGTCACCTCGGGCGACGCCACGGGCCTGGCCACGATCACGCAGGTCAACCCGATTGATGTGCAGTTCTCGGTGCCGCAGGACCGCGTGGGCGACATCCGCGCGGCCCAGGCGGCGTCGCCAGCCCTGGTGGTCACTGCGCTGGACCGCACCCGCAAGACCGAGCTGGACAAGGGCCGCTTTTCCACGCTGGACAACCAGGTCGACACCACGACCGGCACCGTGAAGGCCAAGGCCCGCTTCGACAATGCCCAGGGCACGTTGTTTCCCAACCAGTTTGTCAACGTGCAGCTGCTGCTGCGCACGGTGTCGGCTGTGGTGGTGCCCGTGACGGCCGTGCGCACGGGCGCCAACGGCGACTATGTGTACGTGATCAATGAAGACCGCAAGGTGTCCCTGCGCAAGGTGGTGCGCGGGCAGGCCACGGTGGGGCAGATGGCCATCACCGAAGGCCTGAAGGAAGGCGAGCGCGTGGTGACCGAGGGCGGCGACCGCCTGCAGGACGGCATGGCTGTGCAGCTGCCGGGGGCGCCCGGAGCGCGCGGCCCCCGCGGTGGCGCGAGCGGCCCGCGCGGCGCGGCCAGCGGGCCACGGGGCGGGGCCTCGGCCCCCCAGGCTGGAGTCGAGGGCGAAGCCGGCCAGCGGCGCCAGCGCCCGGTGCAGACGCCGTGATCGCGGGCCGCCAAGCATGAGTCCTTCGCGTCCGTTCATTGAAAGGCCGGTGGCCACGGCCCTGCTGATGCTCGCCATCGTGCTGGCAGGGCTGCTGGGGTTCCGGTTTCTGCCGCTGTCGGCATTGCCCGAGGTGGACTACCCCACCATCCAGGTGCAGACCCTGTACCCCGGCGCCAGCCCCGAGGTGATGAGTCGCACGGTGAGTGCGCCGCTGGAGCGCCAGTTCGGCCAGATGTCGGGCCTGGAGCGGATGGCGTCTTCCAGTGCGGCAGGCGTTTCGATCATCACGCTGCAGTTCGGTCTGGGGCTGGCGATTGATGTAGCCGAGCAGGAGGTGCAGGCCGCCATTAATGCAGGCACATCGCTGTTGCCAGCCGATCTGCCCGCCCCACCCGTGTACGCCAAGGTCAACCCGGCCGATGCGCCGGTGCTGACCCTGGCCATCAGCTCTGACACCCTGCCCCTGACCGAGGTGCAGAACCTGGTCAACACGCGCCTGGCGCAGAAGATCAGCCAGGTGACGGGCGTGGGGCTGGTGACGCTGGCGGGCGGCAACCGGCCCGCAGTGCGCATACAGGCCGACACCAAGGCGCTGGCGTCGTACGGCATCGGGCTTGACACGCTGCGCACGGCCATCACTACCTCCAACGCCAACAGCGCCAAAGGGAGCTTTGACGGCCCCCAGCGCTCCTACACCATCAACGCCAACGACCAGCTGGTGACGGTGGACGACTACCGCAACCTCATCGTGGCGTGGCGCAACGGTGCGCCAGTACGCATGATGGAAGTGGCCCGCGTGGTGGATGCGCCCGAGAACAACCGGGTGGGCGCCTGGGCGAACGAGACACCTGCGATCATTTTGAATGTTCAGCGGCAGCCGGGGGCGAATGTGATCGCCACGGTGGACAGCATCAAGAAGCAGCTGCCCGAGCTCAAGGCCGGCCTGCCTGCGTCGCTCAAGGTGGAGGTGCTGTCAGACCGCACCACGGGCATCCGTGCATCTCTGCTGCATGTGGAGATGGAGCTGGCGCTGGCTGTGCTCATGGTCGTACTGGTCATCTTTTTCTTTCTGCACAGCCTGCGGGCCACGGTGATTGCCAGCCTGGCCGTTCCGATCTCGCTCATCGGAACCTGCGGGGTGATGTACCTGCTGGGCTACAGCCTCAACAACCTGACCCTGATGGCGCTGACCATTGCCACTGGCTTCGTGGTGGACGATGCGATCGTGATGATCGAGAACATCGCCCGCTACCTTGAAAAGGGCGAGCCGCCCTTCAGCGCGGCCCTCAAGGGCGCCACGCAGATCGGCTTCACCATCATCTCGCTCACGGTGTCGCTGATTGCGGTGCTCATTCCGCTGCTGTTCATGAGCGATGTGGTGGGGCGGCTGTTTCGTGAGTTTGCCGTCACGCTGGCCATCACCATCCTGATCTCGGGCGTGGTGTCGCTCACGCTGGTGCCCATGATGGCCGCGCGCTGGCTGCGTGCCGAGCCCGAGGGGGGCGGCAGTGGGTTTGCGCGGCGCATCAACCACGGATTCGAGCGCGTGATTGCCGGGTATGACAGCTGGCTGCGCTGGGTGCTGCGCCACCAGGGCGCCACGCTGGTGGTGGCTGTGCTCACACTGGCGCTGACGGCGCTGCTGCACGTGCTGATCCCCAAGGGGCTGTTTCCCACGCAGGACACCGGCCAGCTGCAGGCGCGGCTGGAGGCATCGCAGGATGTCTCGTACGCCCGCATGACCGAGCTGCAGCAGGCGGCTGCGCGCGCCATCCTGGCGGACCCCGACGTGGCGTCGCTCAGCTCGTTTGTGGGGGTGGACGCCGCCAACAACACCATGCTCAACACGGGCCGCATGCTGGTCAACCTGAAGCCCGAGCGGGGCAGCCAGGCAGAAATCATGGAACGCCTGCGCGAGCGGGTGCGTTCCGTGGCCGGCATCACGCTGTACCTGCAGCCCACGCAGGACCTCACCATCGACGCCGAGACGGGCCCCACCGAATACCGCGTGTCGATTGGCGGAGTCGATTCAGCCCAGGTCAACAGCTGGACGAACAAGCTGGTGGAACGCCTCAAGGACGAGCCGCGGGTGCGCAATGCCACTACCGATGCAGGGGCGCAGGGACTGTCGGCCTTTGTCGACATCGACCGCAACACCGCGTCGCGCCTGTCGATTACCGCGAGCGCGGTCGACGACACGCTCTACAGCGCCTTCGGCCAGCGCATCGTCTCGACCATCTTCACCGAAACCAACCAGTACCGCGTCATCCTGGAGGCGCAGCCCGAAGGCCTGGCCAGCCCCGAAGCGCTGGGCACCCTGCAGCTGCGCACGGGCGCAGGCAAGCCCACGCCGCTGTCGGCCGTGGCCACCATCCGCGAACAGCTGGCCCCGCTGCAAATCACGCGGGTGGCGCAGTACCCTGCCGCCACGCTTGGTTTTGACAAGGCGCCGGGCGTATCGCTGGGCAGCGCGGTGGACGCGGTGCGCCAGGCCGCCCGCGACATCGGCATGCCCGCGGGACTTTCGATGGAGTTCCTGGGCGCGGCGGGCGCGTACGAGAAGTCGCTGTCCAGCCAGCTCTGGCTCATCCTGGCCGCGATGGTGTGCGTGTACATCGTGCTCGGGGTGCTGTACGAGAGCTACATCCACCCCGTCACCATCCTCTCGACCCTGCCCTCGGCCGGGGTGGGGGCGCTGCTGGCGCTGATGGTGACCGGCAACGACCTGGGCGTGATCGGCATCATCGGGATCATCCTGCTGATCGGCATCGTCAAGAAGAACGCGATCATGATGATCGACTTTGCCATCGACGCAGAGCGCCACCAGGGCATGGCGCCCGAGCAGGCCATCCACCAGGCGGCGCTGCTGCGCTTTCGGCCCATCCTGATGACGACGCTGGCGGCCCTGTTTGCCGCGCTGCCGCTGATGCTGGGCTGGGGCGAGGGCGCCGAGCTGCGGCGCCCGCTGGGGCTGGCCATCTTTGGCGGGCTGATCGTGAGCCAGATGCTCACGCTCTTCACCACGCCCGTGATCTACCTGGCGTTTGACCGCCTGGGCCGGCGCTGGACGGGCCGCGGTACTGCAGCGGCGCCCACAGCGCCTATGGCGCCGGTATCACCGGTAGCACCCGGGGAGGGCGTGTGAACCTCTCGCGTCCGTTTGTGGAAAGGCCGGTGGCCACGGTCCTGCTGACGATTGGCGTGGCGCTGGCGGGCATTGCAGCGTTTTTTGCGCTGCCCGTGTCGCCGCTGCCGCAGGTGGACTACCCCGCCATCACGGTATCGGCCACGCTGCCGGGTGCCAGCCCCGACACCATGGCATCGAGCGTGGCCACGCCGCTGGAGCGGCGTCTGGGCGTGATCGCCGGCGTGAACGAGATGACCTCGACCAGCTCGAACGGCTCGGCCCGAGTGAGCCTGCAGTTCGAGCTGAGCCGCGACATCAACGCAGCAGCCCGCGAAGTGCAGGCAGCCATCAACGGCGCACGGGTCGATTTGCCGGCCACGCTGCGCAGCAACCCCACCTACCGCAAGCGCAATTCGGCGGCGTCGCCTGTCATCATCCTCGCGCTGACGTCCGAGACGCGCACACCCGGCGAGATCTACGACGCCGTGTCGAACGTCGTGACCCAGCGGCTGTCGCAGGTGGAGGGCGTGGGCGATGTCGAGATTGGCGGCGGGTCGCTGCCCGCAGTGCGCGTGGAGCTGCTGCCGTTTGCCCTGAACCGCTACGGCATCAGCACCGAGGACGTGCGTGCCGCCATCCAGGCCTCCAACGCCAACCGACCCAAGGGCGCCATCGAGGGCGACGGGCGCCGCCTGCAGATCTACACGCCTTCACCCGCGCGCAAGGCGGCCGAATACGAATCGCTGGTGATCGCCTGGCGCAACAACGCGGCCGTGCGTCTGGGCGACGTGGCGCGGGTGATCGACGGCGTGGAAAACCGGCGCACGGTGGGCCTGTTCAACGGCAGCCCCGCCATCATCGTGCTGGTCACGCGCCAGCCCGATGCCAACATCATCGAGACGGTGGATTCGGTGCGGGCGCTGCTGCCCGACCTGCAGGCCCAGCTGCCGCAGGACATCAAGATCGCGGTGGCCTCGGACCGCACCAACACCATCCGCTCGTCACTGCACGAGGTGGAGCTGACGCTGATGGTGTCCATCGTGCTGGTGGTGCTGGTGGTGGGCGTGTTCCTGCGCAAGGCGCGTGCCACGGTGATCCCGGCGGTGGCCACGGTGGTCTCGCTGCTGGGCACCTTCGGGGTGATGTACTTCCTGGGCTTCAGCCTGAACAACCTGAGCCTGATGGCCCTGACGGTGGCGACCGGCTTTGTGGTGGACGATGCCATCGTGGTGCTGGAGAACACCGCGCGCCATATCGAGGCCGGCATGGACCGCGTACAGGCAGCGCTGCTGGGCGCGCGCGAGGTGGGCTTTACCGTGCTGTCCATCAGCCTGTCGCTGGTGGCAGTGTTCATCCCGCTGCTGTTCATGGACGGGCAGGTGGGCCGGCTGTTCCGCGAGTTTGCGGTGACGCTCTCGGTCGCCGTGATGATCTCGCTGGTCATATCGCTGACCACCACGCCCATGATGTGTGCGCTGCTGCTACGCGCCCACGACCCCGCCCGTGACAAACCGCCGGGGCGCATTGCCCGATGGGCAGACCGTGGCTACCAGGCCGTGCTGCGCGGCTATGCGCGCAGCCTGGACTGGGCGCTGGCCAGCCAGTGGATCGTGGTGGCCATCTTGCTGGCGGTGGTCGGCATGAACGTGTACCTGTTTGCCAAGATCCCCAAGGGCTACTTCCCCGAGCAGGACAACGGCCAGCTCAACGCCGGGCTGCGGGCTGACCAGAGCATCTCGTCAGAAGCCCTGGCGCGCAAGCTTCGCCAGGCGGTGGACATCATCCGCAAGGACCCTGCAGTGGACACGGTGGTAGGTTTTTCGGGCGGCAGTCGCGCAGGCGGCGGTTTCATGTTCGTCAACCTCAAGCCTCTGAAGGAGCGGACGGACGGCACCCAGGCCGTGATTGCGCGGCTGCGTCCGCAGCTCAACCAGATCACCGGGTTGCGCGTGTTTCTGAACCCGGTGCAGGACCTGCGCATGGGCGGGCGGTCCAGCAACTCCACCTACCAGTACACCCTCAAGAGCGACAACCTGGCCGACCTCAAGCTCTGGGCCACCCGGCTGACCGACCGGCTCAAGTCCGAGTCGCTGCTGCAGGATGTGGACACCGACCAGGCCGAAAACGGCGTGGAGACCTATGTGGAGGTGGATCGCGCCAGCGCCTCGCGACTGGGCGTGAGTTCGCAGGCCATCGACAGCGCGCTTTACAACGCTTTTGGGCAGCGGTCGGTCGCCACCATCTACAGTGAGCTCAACCAGTATGCCGTCATCATGGAATGGGCGCCCGAGTACACCCGCGGGCCGCCCGCCCTCAAGGATGTGTATGTGGCGGCCAATCCGACAGGCAGCGTTGGCAGCGCCGCCAATCCGGCACAGCGCGGGGCGTCCACGGGCAACGTGCTGAGCACCGCGCCGTCGACCATGGTGCCCTTGAGCGACATCGCCCGAGTGGTCGAGCGCGCTTCGCCCACGTCGATCAGCCATCAGGATGGTGAGCTCGCAACCACCATTTCGTTCAACATCGATGCTGGCACGTCTCTGGAACAGGCGCGGGCAGTGATCGAACAGGCCGAGGCAGACATCGCCATGCCGATCAATGTGCGGGGCAGCTTCCAGGGTACCGCCCTGAGCGCCCAGGAGTCGCAGAGCCAGCAGACCTTCCTGATCATCGCAGCGATTGTGGTGATCTACATCGTGCTGGGCGTGCTGTATGAGAGCCTGATCCATCCGGTGACGGTACTGACCACGCTGCCTTCAGCCGGTGTGGGAGCCGTGCTGTCGCTGATGCTGTTTGACATGCAGTTCACCATCATTGCCCTCATCGGGGTCTTCCTGCTCATCGGCATCGTCAAGAAGAACGCCATCATGATCATCGACTTTGCGCTGGAGGCCGAGCGTGCCCGCGGGCTGACGGCGCTGGAGGCCGTGCGCGAGGCCTGCATGCTGCGCTTTCGCCCCATCCTGATGACCACGCTGGCGGCTGCCCTGGGCGCGCTGCCGCTGGCCATCGGCTTCGGCCAGGGCTCGGAGCTGCGCCAGCCGCTGGGCATCGCCATCATCGGCGGGCTGGTTGCCAGCCAGCTGCTCACGCTGCTGACCACCCCCGTGGTCTATGTGCTGCTGGACCGCCTGCGCACCCGCACGCCGGATGAGCGCAGGCTGAGCCGCGCCGCCGGGCATGACGAAACCGGGGCCGCTGCATGACCCCTCTGATCACCGATTCCATGACTGCTTTCACCGCTGCGCCTTCCAGGGCCCGTACCGCCTTGCACCACCGTGGAGCCGGCGCGGCAGAAGCGCCATCCGCTGCCACGGGCAACCAACCGGTCGCGCGCAGCGTTGTGCCGTGCAGGCTCCTGGCACGCGCGGGGGCCGTAGCAGGCTTGTGCACTTTGCTGGCTGCGTGTTCCACCGCGCCACCGTACACCCCGCCCGCAGCCCCGGTACCGGCCGCCTTCAAGGAGGCCTCGGCCACCTGGATGCCCGCCGCGCCTGCCGATGCGATGGACCGCGGCCCCTGGTGGGAGATGTTTGGCGATGCCGAGCTCAACCGTCTGGCCGCGCAGGTGCAGCTGTCCAACCAGAACATTGCGGCTGCCGTGGCCGCGTACAGTCAGGCCCAGGCGGTGGTCCGACAGGAGCGCGCCGGGTTGCTGCCGGGCGTCAGGCTGAGCGGCGGGGCGTCGCGCGCGGGCGGCGAGGGCGCCAGCCGCTCGGGCACCAGCACGCAGGCCACGCTGGCAGCCGATTGGGCGCCGGACCTGTGGGGGCGCCTTGCCGGCAGCATCACGAGCGCCCAGGCCAGCGCACAGGCCAGCGAGGCCGACCTGGCCTCGGCCCGTCTGTCCGCCTCTGGCACGCTGGCATCCGCCTATTTCCAGCTGCGCGAAGCCGATGCCGAGCTGGCCCTGCTGGACGCCACTGTCCAGGGGTACGAGCGAAACCTGCAGATTGCGCGCAACCGTTATGCCGCAGGCGTGGTCGCCGAGACCGACGTGCTGCAGGCGCGCACCCAGCTGGTCAATGCGCAGGCCGACATGGCTTCGGTCCGCCAGAACCGGTCGCGCCTGGAGCACGCCATGGCGGTGCTCACCGGCCAGCCACCCGCCGCCTTTGCGGTCGCACCGGCGCTGGCCTGGTCGGCGCAGGTCCCACCCGTACCTCTGTCGGTGCCGTCGGCTTTGCTGCAGCGTCGGCCTGACATCGCAGCCGCCGAGCGCGCGGTGGCTGCCGCCAATGCCCAGATCGGCATACAGCGCGCTGCCTATTTCCCCAGCATCAGTCTGGGCGCATCGCTGGGCAGCGGCGGCGGCAGTGTTGCCGACCTGTTCCGCGCATCCACCAGTGTGTGGTCGCTGGGGCTGTCCGTGGCGCAGACGTTGTTTGACGCCGGAGCCACCGCTGCGCGGGTGCAGGAGGCCGAGTCCTCCCGCGACGCCCGGGTGGCGCGGTACCGGCAGACGGTGCTCGAGGCCTTCCAGGGCGTGGAAGACCAGCTGGCTGCACTGCGTACGCTGCACGAGCAGGAGCCTCTGCGCCGTGAAGCGGTGGCTGCCGCAGACCGGGCGGCGCAGCAGCAGATCAACCGCTATCGGGCCGGCCAGGTGAGCTATTCCGAGGTGGTGGCGGCGCAGGCGTCAGCCCTGTCGGCACAGCGGGCGTTGCTGCAGCTGCAGGTCAATCGCCAGCTGGCGGCAGTGGCACTGGTGCAGGCCTTGGGTGGGGGTTGGCAAGCGCGCTGGCAGCCGCAGCCCTGAACGATAATCCCGCACCTCCAGGCATCCTCCGCACGGTCACGGCGGCCTGCGTCGCAGCGCTTCCACTGGATGCAAGCGGAGGCTCCATGGACCTTCATTTACTCCTGATTTGATAGCTATATGCCATTATGGAGTATGGGCTTCAGGCCTTTTTGACCCAATTTTTCCAAGGAACACGAGTGGACGTCGTATTGCTGGCCAAGGCCGCTGTCATGGGCATCGTCGAAGGGCTGACGGAGTTCCTGCCCATTTCATCCACGGGACACCTCATCCTGGCCGGGGCACTGCTGGGGTTTGATGATGCCAAGGCGAAGGTCTTTGACATTGCCATCCAGACGGGTGCCATCTTTGCCGTGATCCTGGTGTACTGGCAGAAGATCCGCGAAACCCTGGTGGCGCTGCCTACCGAGCGTCAGGCCCAGCGGTTTGCCCTCAACGTGTTCATTGGTTTCGTGCCTGCGGTCATTCTCGGGCTGCTGCTGGGCAAGGCGATCAAGGCGCACCTTTTCACCCCGGTGGTGGTGGCCAGCACGTTCATCATTGGCGGGTTCATCATCCTGTGGGCCGAGCGCCGGTCCCCCGCCCACACCCGCGTGCAGACGGTGGACGAGATGACGCCGCTGGATGCGCTGAAAGTCGGGCTGGTGCAGTGCCTGGCCATGGTGCCAGGCACCAGCCGCAGTGGCGCCACCATCATTGGCGGCATGCTGCTCGGGCTGTCGCGCAAGGCGGCCACCGACTATTCCTTTTTCCTGGCGATGCCCACGCTGATCGGCGCCGGGGTGTACAGCCTCTACAAGGAGCGCGCCATGCTCTCGGTGGCTGACGTTCCCATGTTTGCGACGGGTCTGGTGTTTTCTTTCCTCAGTGCCTGGCTGTGCGTGCGCTGGTTGCTGCGCTACATCAGTACGCACAGCTTCGTACCGTTTGCTTACTACCGCATTGTGTTCGGCATCGTGGTGCTGGTCACGGCGTGGACGGGCTGGGTGCAGTGGGCGGAGTGATATGGCCATAGACCACTGCAAGCAGATTTGCGTGCCCGCCGGCGGGGGGAGCTTGCGAGCCCTGGCCCTGGTGCTTGTGCTTGGAAACGTACCTCTGGCGGCATGGGCCCAGGCCGCAGATGCGCCTTCGGCCCCGACAGTCCTGTCTGCCGCACCCGGTCTGGACGGCGAAGGCGTGATGCCAGCCCCGGCAGCCTCGCCTCCGGCCTTCAACTACGCGCTGGGGTTGCTCGTCAGCAACGGCCCCGACTACGCCGGAGGCGGAAGCCGCAAGACAGGGCTCAGGCCGGCGTGGGCCATCGAGTACGGACGGTTTCGCGTGAGCAGTTCACGCGGCAGCGCCTTTCTGGGGCACGGGCTCAGCCCGCGGGAGTCAGGTGCCAGCGCCACGCTGGCACGCAGCGACCAGTTCAACCTCAGTGCCTCGTTGCGCATCGACCGGGGCCGCGATGAGTCTGACGCGCCGATCCTCACAGGGCTGCCTTCGGTGCGAGCCACCTTGCGCGGGCGGCTCAGTGCGGGTTATGCGCTGACCCCGCGATGGTCGCTGGGGGCCGGGTTGTCGCAGGATATTCTGGGTCGCGACGGGGGCGCGCAGTGGACGACCAGCGTGGGCTACACATGGCCCCTGAGCGAGCAGACCCGCATGTCTTTCGGCGCCGGGGCCACCTTTGCCGACCGTACCTACCTTCGCTCGCATTTCGGAGTGCCTGCCGCAGGCGTGGGGGCGCTGCCCGCGTTCGATCCGGGCGCCGGCCTTTACAGCGTGGATGGCGGCGTTGAGGTGATGTCAGCACTTAACCGCCAATGGGTGGCGCTGGCAGCGGTCCGGGCCTCACAGCTGCGCGGAGATGCACGCAGAAGCCCGCTGACCATCGAGCCCACGGGGTATTCGGTATCGCTGGGGCTTGCGTACCGCTGCTGCCGATAGATTCGGAGCGCGCTGGCGGTTCGCGCTCAGTTCGATGACAGCGCCAGGTCGCCCTTGTTGCGGCGCAGGCAGAACTTGCCGCCCTGCTTGCCGCTGTACATCGCCGCGTCGGCCAGCTTGAGCAATCCTACGGCGTCGTGGCTGTCCCATGGCGCCAGCGCGTAGCCAATGGTCAGGCCCACCTCGACCTGCACCGTCCCCAGCGAGAACGGCAGGCGAAAGGCGTCCAGCAGCTTCTGCCCGAGTTCGTGCGCCTGGTGTTCACTGGACAGTTCCCCCGTCATCACCACAAACTCGTCTCCACCCAGGCGTGCCACCACGTCGCTCTGTCGCACGTGGCGCTGCAGCCTTCGTGTAACGGCAACCAGGAGTTCGTCGCCCACGTCATGGCCATGCTGGTCATTCACCGGCTTGAATCCGTCCAGGTCCATCACGTAGACGGCCAGCATCCGGTCAGGTCTGCATCGTGACAGGGCAGTGTTCAGCGACATGTTCAGGCCGCGGCGGTTGGGCAGGCCGGTGAGAGGGTCGGTGTGGGCCAGCGAGCGCATGGCGTCACGCTCCTGGTTGGCACTCACGGCCTGCATGCGCAAGGCCTTGGTGCGCAGCCCCAGCACGCGCATGAACAGCAGCATGTCCAGCGTAGCGCCAAACTGGAAGGAGTGCAGCGTCCAGAAGTTGACGGGCACCCAGCCTCGGATCACGCCGATGACGATGGCGGTGGCGACGAAGTACACCAGCCAGGCCAGCAGCAGGCTGCTACCCACCGCATCGCCGCGGAGCGAGCGCTGCACCGCCCCCGGAATCCCCATCAGGGCGGGCACCAGCCCCATGATGCTGATGATGGCGGCAATCGCCGGGGTGCTGAGAACGTCCAGCGCATACACGAGCGCCAGCAGGGCGCACAGCATCGCACCACCGCGCATGCTCTTGAGCAGCAGGCTGTGCGGGCGGTCGCCCGCGAGCGCCTGGCTGATGAAAAGGAAGGACCCGCACGTGGCCAAGAGTGCCGAGAGCCCCGCCGCATGGGCCTCGACCCAGGGCAGATCCCGCCACAGGTATTGCGTGCCCAGCCCGAACAGATGTACCGAAAACAGCAGGCTGCCGGTGGTGAGCAGGGCATACTGGGCGAACAGCACCTCCCGCAGGTTCACCCACTGGGCCAGGCTGTAGATGAGGAGGCACAGGGCCAGGCCGGTGAGGACGCCCTGCAGCATCTGCTCGTTCAGCGCGGCGCTGTTCCATTCGGCCGGCTTCATCAGGTGGATGGGCAGCACCATGGCGCCGCGTGTCTCGACACGCAGCAGCACCTCGTATTCCCCGCCGGGCTGCACCGCGAGGGTCGCAGCATGCGAGCGACTGCGCAGCGGGCGCTCTGCAAACGGCTGCAGACTGCCCAGCCGCACCTCCTGCAGCACTTTGTCAGCGGCCACCAGGTAAACGTCCACCCGGTTGAGCACGGGGTAGTCAATGTCCAGCACCCAGTGGCCGTCAGAATCGGGCGATACCGCCACAGGCAGTCTGAGCCACACCGGCTCGGCACGCACGCCCAGCGTGCCACTGTTCCCCGCAGGGGGTTCGAACGCTGCGAGTCGCCCCAGCACATCGTGCACGGTGAGTTCGCGGGAGGGGTCGGGCAGCACGCTCACCGATGACCAGACCTCTGCCACCGGGACCTCATCGGTCAAGAGCGTGGCGCCTTTGGCCCACGCTTGCGGTACAGCGGTGCCGACCAAGAGCAAAGCGGCGATTGTCCGGCCCAGCCACAGCGCCGCCAGCCACCGCCATGCGGCAGCAAGGACAGGCGGGCGAGCCGGCCGGTCCCCTGCCGGCCTCCAGGGGTAGGGCACGGCCCTGACCAACGCGAGTAGTGGGTCCATGGTCATGCTGCGGCCTCCTCGCCGGCACGGTCGTTGATCCCCCGGGTACGCCGCAGGGTGCGTTTGCCATCCTTTTTGCCGGCATACATGGCGGAGTCGGCCAGTCGCACCAGCGACTGCGCGTCCTGGGCATCCAGCGGCGCAAGCGCGTAGCCGACGGTCAGGCCGACATCGATCTGCAACGGACCCAGTTCAAACGCAGTGTCAAAGGCAGCCAGCAGTGCCATTCCGATGTCCTCGGCCTGCTGCGGGGTGTCCAGGCCGTGCGCCATGATGATGAATTCGTCTCCACCCAGGCGGGCCACCACATCGACGTGCTGGCGCACATTGGCCTGCAGGCGGTGTCCCACGGCAACCAGCAGGTCATCGCCGACGTCGTGGCCGTACCTGTCATTGATGGGCTTGAAGCCATCCAGGTCGATCAGGTAGACGGCCACCAGCCGGTCGGCAGTGCACCACTCGAGCGCTGCGTTCAGCTCTCGCTGCAGCCCGCGCCGGTTACTGAGGCCCGTCAGAGGATCGCTGTGGGCCAGGCGCCGCATGATGTCGCTATCGCGCCGGGCTTCCTGGGCTTCGACCCGGATCGCCCTGGCGCGCAGGCCCATCACGCGCAGGAAAAGCAGCATGTCGATGGTGGCGCCGAACTGGAACGAGTGCATCGTCCAGAAGTTGGCGGGAACCCAACCCTGGACCAGGCACACCATGACTCCGGCGGCCACGCCGTAGGCGACCCAGGCCACCAGCAGTGTGGCGCCGATGGCATCCTTCTGCCTTACGCGTGCGAGTGCCGCGGGCACGCTCAGGATGGAAGGCAGCGGGCCCACCAGGCTCATGAATGCAATGGCAATCGGGACGCTGACCCAGCCCAGCATCATGGCTACACACAGTGCCCCCGTGATGGCGGCGCCCCAGCGCATGGTGCGCGTGTACCGGGTGGGGTGCCGGCTGTCGGAAAGCGCATGGCCCAGGAACAGGAACGAGCCTGCCAGGGCCGTCAGACCAGCGGCTACGCCCCCGTGACGCGCCATCCAAGGGTTGTCAGGCCACAGGAATTGCGCGCCGATCCCGAAGAACTGCAGCGAGAACCCCGCGCTGCCGATCACCACCAGCGCGTAAAACGCGAACAGTCGCTCTCGCTGCGTGACCCACTGGATGAGGCTGTATGCCAGCAGGAAAAAAGCCAGTCCGTTGAGCAGACCCTGCAGCATCTGGTCGCGCAAGGCGTGGTGCAGCTGGCCGGGCATCGTCCCTATCGTGATCGGCAGGATCAAGGGCCCCGTGGCCTGTATCCGCAAGAGCAGGTCGTAGGGCTGGCCGGGCTCCATCTCGAACGCCATGGCAGGGGTGCGACTGGCCAGCTGCGATGTTGAAGTGTCGTCGCTGAGCTGCCGGACGATCGTGCCGCCCTTGGCGAGGTAGATGTCTGCCCTGAGCGATGCGTAACCGACGTCGACCACCCAGGGCGTGTCGGATGCCTGCGGCGCGACGACCGGAATGTGCAGCCACATCGCCCCCTTGTGGATGCCCAGTGATCCTCCGCGCCGGGTGGGTTGCTCGAATTCGTTCAAGCGCCCCAGCATGTCCTGTGCGGTGAGCCGGTAGGTCGGGTCGGCCTTGAGCGTGATGGCTTCCCACGGGTTGCCGCGTATGGTCTCTGCGGTCAGAGCCAGCGGTGCGTGGGTCTGCGCATGAGCGTGCACGCTCATGGCGAATGCCAGCAGCACCATTGCAGCCACCTGCGCCACGCCGCGGCACACGCGGCCTGCGAGGACCGTTCGGACCATGGCCAGGACGTTGCGAAGCAGCAAGTGCATGGGGCGCGACATGCAGTGGCGTGGCGGCCGCTAGCTGGGCCGCCGCGCTGGGGAGCCTTGCGCCGCCGTCGCGGCGCCCGCCAGATCGGCACTCCAGGTGCCGCGGGTGGTCAGCCGGTCTTCAAGGCGGTTGAGCCAGCGCGGAGCGCGTGCGTCGTCGCTCCAGCCGTGCACCAGTGCATCCACTTGCGACAGGAGGCCCGTGGGCAACTGAAGGGGGCGAGTCTGGCTCATGAGCACCCTGCTCATGAAGTGATAGCCCAGCACGCGCGTCAGCGCGCGGACCAGGGAAAACTGCGGCACGATGAGCCGGGCGATCGTGTCCAGCGCCCTGGCCACCAGCAGCACGGCCCAGAACAGCGCGACCGACAGCCAGGGCGCGGGCTGCGCCAACAGGCCGAGGTCGTGGGCGGTGGCGCGGCCGCACAGGTAGCGCGTCATCAGCGGCGGGAAGGGCTTGACGATCTTCCATGGCAGTGCGGCGGCCATCGTCTGCATCAAGGCCTGGCCCAGCGCCGGCCGGGGGTCGGGCGCGACTGGCTGCGCGCGGCCCCGGGCCTGCATGGCCGCCATCAGAGCCTTGCCTTCGTCCATCGTGTGGACCATGAGCGCGCGCTCGATGCCCAGCACATGGCCGACCACGTTCCAGGCGTGCAGGTAGGCTTCTTCGTCTGCCCTGGGAAGGCCAATGCCCAGCCTGCGCAGGAATACATATCCAAAGGTGAGCAGGGTGTAGGCCAGCTCCTCCTGGTTGCAGGGCAGGCCGTCGCGCGCCGTGTTCCATCCATGCGCGAAGAGTGTCTGGTACATCACGCCACGGCCGCCTGTGGCTGCTGGCAGGGGCTTCGCTTCGATGATGCCGTCGTGGCCCGCCTGCACACCGCGCACCATGTCTTGCGGGGAGCCATGCAGGATCAGGTTGCGCGCCATGGCATGGATGAGCCGCACCTTGAGCACCTGGGCAATGCCTGCGCCGCGCGCGGCAAGGCCGCCGTGCATCATCACCGGGAAAATCATGGCCGCGGTGGAGCGAATGCGGTACTCGGTGTTCTGCTCCAGCTGGCCGGTGGCGTGCAGCACGCTCGACAGGTCGGGCACCACATAACACTCGGGCAGGCTCGAGCAAAAAAGCAGGATGCACGACAGCGCCCCATGCTCCATGAACAGCTCTTCGGCGCGTTCGATCTGCGCTGCATCTGCCCATGGCGGCAGGACCTGCGCGGCCTGGATGTAGTGGTTCAGGGCATCGGCCATGGCGTCGTCCACATGGCCTTCGATTTCCCGGTTGCCGACGGTGCCCCGGACCGCGCCCCGCGGTGCAGTCCACCAGGCCAGGCTGGCGTTGTCGACCCACTGGTCCAGAAGGATGTTGACCGTCCGGATGCGCTCCCACTGCGGTGCGGTTTCATGGGCCACGCCCGTCGGCCATTCGCCCAGGATGGCGGCGACGGTCTGGTCGGCCAGCGGGTCGGCCTGGAGCTGGAACGCGTCCAGCTGTGCGGTGGTCAGAACGCCGTGGCTGCGCACGCTGCGGCTCATGCAGCCACCCCGCCCGTGGCGTGCCATCGCTGCAGGCCCGCCCATGCGCAGACCAGCGGGATACCCATGGCAAACGGAGCGATCGAACGGATTTCAACGGGGTGGCCGTAGATCATCTGAAACACCATGCCGGATGCGTAAATGCCAAGGGGTAGAAGCGCATGACGCGCAGTGAAAGTGCCCGGCACCCGCGCGGCAGGGCCGCGCGTTGACAGCCGGAAAGCCGCCATGATGACAAACGCCACGAACATCCAGCCCAGAAAGCCCTGCACTGTTTCCCCAAACCAGGCGCCGTCTGTCTTCACCATGATCCAGGCCTTCAGGACGAAGACGAAGTAGGGGTCTGCGCCCAGGTCGAACGCAGTCACGATCATCGCCGCCAGAAATGACAGCAAAACGGCAGGACCCACGCCCTGCGCGCGGTCCAGCGGCGCGTGCCAGACGATCAGGTTGGCCATGACAAAACCGGTGTAGGTCAGCGCAAACCACATGAGCGGAATCACGAAGGGCACATTGCCCACGCGGGGTCCCAGCACATCGGTGTAGTCGTACTCGCCAAAGAACCAGCCGTGGGTGGAACCCATCTGTTCGGCAAACCACCCGGCGCCCACAGCGATCACGACAAAGCGCAGGGCGCTTGCGCTGCCCAGCAGCCGGGCTGCATTGGCCCAGCAGGCTGCAAACATCACCACCGAAGCCGCCCCGATGGCCAGGGTGGTTGCATGCGCGCCATTCGCTGCCATCACGAGAAGAAGTGAAACTCCCAGGGCGAAACTCACCAAAGGCAGTCTTGCAGCCGGCAGCAGAGGGACGGACATGTCGGTCGTGTATCGGGGTGTAACTCCTGACAGTGTAGGGGATGGCCCGAAGGGGACGTGCCATTGTTTCCCCTGAGGCGAAAAAACTGCCGGATCAGCATACGCAAGGGGTGCGCCCCCACCACAGGGCCGCTGATCAGCCCAGACCCCCGCAGAGGAGGCTCAGGAGCGCAGCGATTCCAGGTTGAGCAGCGATGCCTCGATGGCCGCCGCGGTGGCCACGGGCTTCTCCATCGGGAACAGGTGGCTGCCGTCGAGCATCATGGTGCGCCCTGCGGTGATGCGCAGCGTCATGGTCATGCCCACCTGCTTCATCTCGTCGGAATCGCGGCCGCCGATGAAAGCGGCAGGGCACTGCAGCGGGTGTGCCGAGAGCAGGCGTCCCAGGTTGTGGGGGAGGGTGTTGTAGATGGCGGTTTCCACGGCGCGGTCGAAGGCCAGCACGCGCTTGCCGTCGTGGTCCTGCAGGCCGTGGGCGATGTAGTCGGCCAGCACCTCGGGGTGCCACCGTGCAAACGTCTTCTTGCGGCGAAAGTGCTCCAGCGCCTCTTCATTGCTGGCCCAGCTGAAGCGGCGCTGGCGACTGACCTTGCCCGGCGAGATCGAGCCGACCACCTGCGTGCGCTTGGCCATCCCCAGTGCGTTTGCCTTCCAGCCGCCGATGAGCGGCGAATCGATGAGCAGCACGCCGCGCACCAGGTGCGGGTGGCGTGCAGCGGCCATTACGCTGAGGAACCCGCCCAACGAATGCCCCACCAGGAATACCGGTTCGCCCAGACGCTCGACCTGCTCCGTGGCGAAATCGGCCAGGTGCTGCACCAGGTGCGGCCAATTGTTGGAGACGGGGTAGCGCGGGTCATGCCCGTAGCGCTCGACCGCGGACACATCGAACCCGCGGGCGTTCAGGTGCCTGAAAAGCAAGCGGTAGGTACTGGCCGGGAAGCTGTTGGCGTGCGAGAAAACGATGGGGAGCATGGAAAAGGGCGAACTGGCAGGCGCCCGCAGGGCCTGTGCAAGGCTCAGATGAGCTTGTCCAGGTGGTTGGTGATCTTCTTGAGCGGCTTGCTGCGCGAGGGCGTCACCATGATCGGGACGTTGGTGGTGCCTCCGCTCCAGGCCGGGTCCTCGATGCTGTCGAACACCTGGCGCAGCTTGTGGCCCCAGCTGTCGTGCAGCATGCGGAAGTACGGGTTGTGCTCGTCGATGCAGATCACCTTCTCGGTCGAGAAGCGGTCCACCTCGTACACCACCAGGTCCAGCGGCAGGCCCACCGACAGGTTGGACTTGAGCGTGCTGTCCATCGACACCAGCGCGCACTTGGCGGCTTCGTCCAGCGGCGTTTCGGGCGTGAGCACGCGATCGAGCACGGGCTTGCCGTATTTCGACTCGCCGACCTGGAAGTACGGCGTCTCGGATGTGGCCTCGATGAAGTTGCCCGCCGAGTAGACCTGGAACAGGCGCATGCCCTCGCCCTTGATCTGGCCGCCGAACACCATCGACACATTGAAATCCACACCCGAGCGCTTGAGCGCCGTACCGTCGCGCTCGTGCACATGGCGCACGGCCGCGCCGAGCACGCGGGCGGCGTCGAACATGCTCTTGGCGTTCCAGATGGTCAGGCTCTCGCCCGTGTCGCTGTCCTTGAGCTGCTCGGTCTGCAGGATTTCGCGCACGGACTGCGAGATCGATAGGTTGCCGGCCGACAGCAGCACCATGAAGCGGTCGCCCGTTTTCTCGTAGACCATCATTTTGCGAAACGAGCTGATCTGATCCAGGCCTGCGTTGGTGCGCGAGTCGGACAGGAAGACCAGCCCGGCATTGAGTTTGATAGCGACGCAGTACGTCATGTACAGGGGTGGGGAGATGTTGAAAAAGGAGCCGCGAGTTTAGTCCCCCGGGTGCAGGGGGCTGTGCCAGCCCAGGTGAGGTACTTCGGTTTGCTCTCTGAAGCCATCAAAAATGATAGCACTCGGGCATTATAAATACTGGGCTATAGCCCGATTTGACATGTTTTTTGCCTGCAAGGCTGCCCGGGCCGGCCCCGCGGCGATGGCAAGGCCTGGCGGCATCTACCGCGTCGCCAGCTTCTTGAGCTGGTACAGCGCATCGAGTGCCTCGCGCGGGCTCATGGCATCCGGGTTCAGGGCGGCCAGGGCTGCCTCGGCAGCGCTCGCGCCCATGTCTGGCGCTGCCGCGGGTGCGGCAAACAGGTCTACCTGCAGATCGTCTTCGCCCGCACGCTCCTCCAGCGCTGCCAGCGTGTGGCGGGCGTGGTGCAGCACCGGCGACGGCATGCCCGCCAGCTTGGCCACCTGGATGCCGTAGCTGCGGCTGGCCGGGCCGGGCTGGATCTCGTGCAGGAAGACGATGTCCGCACCCGCTTCGGCCGCGCTCACGTGCATGTTCACGGCGTGGCGTGCCCGGGCGGGCAGCTCGGTCAGCTCGAAGTAGTGCGTGGCAAACAGCGTGAACGCGCGCGTCTTGTCGTGCAGGTGCGTGGCAATGCCACTGGCCAGTGCCAGGCCGTCAAACGTGCTGGTGCCGCGTCCGATCTCGTCCATCAACACCAGGCTGTGGGGCGTGGCGGCGTGCAGGATCTGTGCGGCCTCGGTCATCTCCAGCATGAAGGTGGACTGCGCGTTGGCCAGGTCGTCGGCTGCGCCGATGCGGGTGTGGATGGCGTCGATGGGCCCCAGGCGGCAGCTCGCGGCGGGCACATGGCTGCCGATGCTGGCCAGCAGCACGATCAGCGCCACCTGGCGCATGTAGGTCGATTTGCCGCCCATGTTGGGGCCGGTGATGACCTGCATGCGCGTGTTGGCGTTCAGGCGCGTGTGGTTGGCAATGAAGGCGGTGCTGGATGCTTCGGCAAGGCGCGCCTCCACGACCGGGTGGCGGCCGCCTTCGATCTCGATGCAGGGCTCGGGCACGAACTGAGGCGCGCACCAGTGGAGCGTGAGCGAGCGCTCGGCCAGCGTGCACAGCACGTCCAGCGCGGCCAGTGCCTGGGCCAGGCGTGTCAGTGCGGCAATGTGGGGTTGCAGCTGGTCCAGGATCTGCTCGTACAGCCATTTTTCGCGCGCCAGGGCGCGCTCGTTGGCCGACAGGGCCTTGTCCTCGAAAGTCTTGAGTTCGGGCGTGATGAAGCGCTCGGCGTTCTTCAGCGTCTGGCGGCGGCGGTAGTCATCGGGCACGCGGTCCAGATGGCTGCCGGTCACCTCGATATAGAAGCCGTGGACCTTGTTGAACTGCACCCGCAGGTTGGGGATGCCTGTGCGCGCCTTCTCGCGTGTTTCCAGGTCCAGCAAAAAGGCGTCGCAATTGGTCTGGATGGCGCGCAGTTCGTCGAGTTCGGTGTCAAAGCCGCCCGCGATCACGCCGCCATCGCGCACCAGCGCCGCGGGCTCTTCGGCAATGGCAGCGCACAGCAGCGTGGTGCAGCCTTCTGGTGGGTGCAGGTGGTCAAAAATCTGAAGCAGATACGGCTCTGGTGCCTGTCCGGAAAGTGCCAGAAGCTCTGATTTCTGTAGCGTTTTGCTCAGTGCCACCAGTTCGCGCGGGCGTACCTGGCGCAGCGCAATGCGGGCGGTGATGCGCTCCACATCGCTCACGCCCTTGAGCTGTGCCCGCAGTGTGGCCCACGGGCCGGAGCCGCCGCCTGCGCCGCCCGCGCCGCGCAGGGCGGCAGTGGCCGACAGCCGCTGGCGCGCCTCGGTACGGTCACGCCGGGGCTCCAGCAGCCAGGTCTTGAGCAGGCGGCTGCCCATGCCCGTCATGCAGGTGTCCAGCAGCGAAAAAAGCGTGGGCGCGTCCTCGCCGCGCAGGGTCTTGACCAGCTCCAGATTGCGCCGCGTGGTGGCGGGCAGGTCGATCAGGTCGTCCCCGCGCTGCACCTGCACGCTGTGCACGTGCGTGAGGCTGCGGCCCTGCGTGTGTTCGGCATAGGCCAGCAGGCCGGCTGCGGCGGCGTGCGCCTCGCCCAGGCCGTGCGCACCCCAGGCCTGCAGGCTGGCGGCACCCAGGTGCTCCAGCAGCTTGCGCTCGCCCAGTGCGCTGTCAAACTGCCAGTCCGGCCGCAGGCTCATGGGGCAGCTGAAGGCGCCCGCCTGGCGCAGCACCGCGAGCTGTTGTTCAAAGCGCTCGGTCACGCCTGCGCTGTAGATCACCTCGCTGGGCGCCACGCGGGCCAGCCAGTGACCCAGTTCGTCCTGTGTGCATTCGGCCAGGTGAATGCGCCCCTGTGTCACGCTCAGCCAGGCCAGGCCGCAGCGCGCGCGCGGGCCCTGGTGTACTGCGAGCAGCATCGACTCGGATTTGTCGGACAGCAGCTCGGTGTCGGTCAGCGTGCCGGGCGTGACCACGCGCACCACCTTGCGCTCCACCGGCCCCTTGGTCGCGCCGACTTCGCCCACCTGTTCGGCAATGGCTACCGATTCGCCCATCTTGATGAGCCGCGCCAGGTAGTTCTCGAGGGCGTGGAAAGGCACCCCGGCCATCACCACCGGCTGCCCGCCCGACTGGCCGCGCTGCGTGAGCGTGATGTCCAGCAGCCGAGCCGCCTTCTCTGCATCGGCGTAGAACAGCTCGTAGAAGTCTCCCATGCGGTACAGGACGAGCGTCTCGGGGTACCCGGCCTTCAGGGCCAGGTACTGCTGCATCATGGGGGTGTG
>LNFM01005265.1_pt1 | contig 22630 bp, 13 predicted proteins | sample 596031 | NCBI WGS metagenome assembly LNFM01 (sample SAMN04254537, study PRJNA301005) | activated carbon metagenome | isolation source: dual media filters at the Ann Arbor, Michigan drinking water treatment plant | place: USA: Ann Arbor | reverse complement strand
TTTAGAGGTCTAAATCAATAGGTATATAAAGTCAAGAGAAATTCGCATCTATACACCTTAAGCATCCGGGATTGTGACCTTCTCGGATGCCTTGCACCTTTCCTCCAGATGGAGTAGGGTGCGGCGGGTGGGCACAGACCGGGGATCGACGGTCGTACGGATCTCCGCGCTTGGGGGGTCGAGCGGCCCCAGGGCCGCTCGCCGACTGGGCGCCCACCCATAAGAGCGAGCGAACGAGTCGGCCTCACCATAATATGTAAAGGGAGGACGTGCCCCCATGGATCTCGTGCCGGTTCCCGTCAACCCGCCGCAGCCTGCGTCCCCCGACTCCCGGGAGTTGGCCCCCTTGGCGACGACGGGGCTCCGACGGGCGGGCGGGGAGGTGCCGCCGGTGTGTTTGGCGCTCTCGCCTTCCACCCTGATCGGCCTGCGGGTCTATCTCGACGAATTTACCCGGCAACTCGCGGCGCAGAAACCCTCTGCGACCACAGCCCGCACCTATCTGAAACGGGGTCGGGCATTCATCGCGTGGCTCGCGCAACAGAGCGGCCTGCGTCGCCTCGATTGCGCGTGCCTCGACGCCTATCGCACGCACCTGGATCGGCGCTTTGCGAACCTCCGCACGAAGAATGGCGCTCTCACGGCCGTCCGCCAGTTCCTCAACTGGCTTGTGCCGCTGCACCCCGGCCTGGTGAACCCGGCTGCGTTCGTCCAGGGCTGGTCGTGCAGTCGCCAGCACACGCGGCGGCATCTGCCGGTCGAGGATGCGAAACGCCTCTTGGCCACCCTGGAGTCCGATCCGCGGAAATCCGAGGTGCAGCGAGCCCGTAATGTGGCCATGGCCTATCTCATGCTGAAGACGGGACTGCGGACGATTGAGGTGAGTCGGGCGCGGCTCGAGCATCTGCAGGACCACGTGCCGGGCGAGAAGTGGAAATTGTGGGTGCATGGCAAGGGGCGCGCGAGCGCGGATGAGTCGGTGCAGGTCGTGAAAGAAGTCTACGACCGGATCCAGGCGTATCTGGCGCTGCGAGACGGTCCCTTACCAGGGAGTGCGCCGCTCTTTGCCACGACGGCCTGTTACGATCGCGGCGGGAACGTCGTGACGGCCGAGGGCAAGCCGCTCTCGACGCGCGCGATCCATCGGATCATCACGGAAGGGCTGCTCTTGGCCGGGGTGAAGAAACCCGGGATTGTGGTGCATAGTTTGCGGCACTCGACCCCGACGTTTGCCCTGCTCAATGACGCCAATCCCACGCGGGTGCAGAAGATGATGCGGCATCAGCACTATGCGACGACAGAGATTTATGTGGAGGAAGTGCAGCGGTTGTTGGAAGGGGCAGAGGAGGCCGTGACACAGATCTAGTGGCCGAAAGACATCTCTTCCCCGAGAACCCGTCGCGATGACCCACATCACCGGCCACACGCCTATGCGGTCACAACATAGCCCAATGGACATCCCATGACAGCCATCTGCGATTTTTGCTCAGGCCCGTCGCCCACGGTCCGGTATCACACCCATCCGTTTGGCCTCACCACGCCCGACCAGGTCTTTGGTGATACGCCGGTCTACAACATTGACGGGCTCCAGCATGTGGCCACCGAGGATCTGCATCCGGACTACGGAATCGGCGCGATGATGAGTCCTGAGTGGTTAGCCTGTGAGGCGTGCAGCCGGTGGATCGATGCGCGCGATCTGACCGGGCTCCTGACCCATTGTCTCACCCAATTTCGAGAGGCCGGCTTATTGGCCGATCCCTGCTGCCGGAATGAGGAAATAACCGCGGCCTACCATCACCTGTTTCGGGCCTTCTTCCACTACCTCCGGTATCGCGAGCCGTGGCCGCCGTCACCGTAGTCGGTGTGCGCCCATTCCCTCATACACGATGTACAAGCCTTCCCGTGAGTGACCCTCCCCCCATGTGGTACAAGGGCTGGCTTCGTTGGCTGCGGTGAACAAACAAGGAAATGTCAGTCAGTTTCAATTCGCCGCCGCAGCTATCGATTCGGCTGAAGAAGCGATTGCAGAACTGATCGGTAGTACCGTTTTGATTTCGGCAAGATGCTCTCGAAGAGCCTTGGTTGCTTCACCAGCTGGTAGGCTGTGCGCTAACGTGGCAAGTTGTTCACTAACCCAAGAAGACCACTCCTTTTCATTCTCAATCGCTGCGCTGGCGAGCAATATAATATGAAGGAGTGATACCGCCGCTTTGTCAGTTGTAGCCAAAGGCGCTTTGTTCACTGCGATTGTCGCGATTGAATTTGCCAAATCTTTGTGGCGTTGGGCCGCAGCAATAAGACCAATGTCGAAAAGCCGAGCCGGGCGTTCTTCTCCCTTTACTAACTCATGGTCGAAGGACGCCGTTGTGATGGCTTGGCAAGCTTGAGCCAAGACCTTTTCTCCTAGATCAAAGCACTGTGAAAAATATGCCAGCTTTGACCAGATGGCCCCAGAAGGGTCTTTGGAAAGCTCCTCTAGGACATGAGCTATGTCCACTTCTGAAAACTTTCGGTTCTCGCGATCAGCTGGTCGAATATGTCCATCAAGCGGTCCGGGCATCGCCCAGCCAAGTGGGGATCCCTCTTTATCAAGCTTGGCCATCGCTGCGTCGATTACATCGGAGTTTGGCACGATGCTGCCAGCAGCCCGATGTCGAGCCCTAAGCACCACTAGCCTTCCTATGACTTCCTGTCGTAGGTATGCCTGACTGAATTGTCCAGCTCGATACATTGGCTCCCGACGCAGATCCACAATCTGGGCATAAGTCCCAGCCATATCACGGTTGTTGTTGACCCATTCACTCAACGCTTCCGGCTTGATGGATATGTGCAAGGTAGATTGCGCCAACAAACTGGCATGCATCCAAGCACAAAGGCGCTTCCAGAAAGGTTGATATAGTGCGCCGCCTTCCAATACGTTAATGCGGTCGAGAGTAAGTTGAGCAAATAGGGGGAGGATTTCATAGCTGTCCATACCATCTGGACGAAGCAACTGGTTTTCTCCAAGTTCGTTCATCGTCTGACTGGCCAAAGACAGGTACCGGCTGTCGTGCTGGCGGGTAATCGCAATATCCAGCACGCCGAGAGCAGTAAAGGGGTTAGCGCGGGTGTCGATTGATTGAAGAGCTTGCCACATATCGTCATCGGAAACATGGCTAGTCCATGCAGCAGGCATGAGATCATCTCGAAGTGCACCAAGTAGGCAGATTTCTAATCCCTCAACAAGATTCCGTCGTAGCAGTTGCTGTCTATGTGCAGGCAAGGTGACCTTAATGTACTCTTCAGGGAGAATTAGGGAAGGGGCGGGCCCACAAAAGTGCTCATAGTAGTGCAGGGAGTCTGGCACAATATCAGCAAGTTGGATTTGATCCGTTTGGTGAGCTGCCTCAATTTTTGCTTTGTGGCAGGCAAACCCATTGATTCGTTCGTCTATTAGATCTGCAAACTCATTGTCCGTGAGATCGCGGTTTTCAGCTGCAATCATCAAGGCTGAAAAGTCTGGAGCAGCTGGGCCAAAACTGTCGATCATGCGTTTGATGGCCCGCGTCCTCTGACCACTGCTAGGCGATAGAACGACAAGATCGGGCAGAACTACCGATAATTCTTGATCCTTTTCTCCCACTCCTTTCAAACTCACAACATCCTGCCCCAAGGCTAAGGACACTTTTCGTCCAGAAGTGTCCTTCAACGTCTGATCCCCCTTTCCGGCCAGCAAGCGGCGAGCAGCTGCAATCAGCTCTATCTGATCGACGGAAAAGATCCCGCCAATTGTTATGATCGTTTTGGTCATTCGGCCATACTGAGATATGAAGGCACGGTCTTCTAACACCTGCGTTCGAACCGAGGAGGGCAGACGATCGCACAAGTGTCTAGCGATCAGGATCGGGGGTATTCCCATCACTCAGCCTCTTGACCAGCGCATTGACTTCGATTTTGATTCTATCTGCCAAATCACGGATAATCCGATCATTGGCAGGCAAGAGAGGCGCTAACACAGCCTGCTCGATCCATTGGAGGAGCGCACCCTGTCTGGCTGGATCTATACGTCCCATCGGACTAAAGAGTGGGAGCATATGGTTGACGTAGCTCTGTCGCACAACACCCTCGTTCTGCCCAGAGTAAGCTACGCGCTCCCAATCAAGAGGCGAAGGTGACACGTTATCCCAACCCCAGTCCGTCAGAGCCACAACCCGCTCGACAGGTAGATCGTCATCTTGCCAGAGTCGGCGAATCACAAGAACGCAGGTTAGCCGAAGCTGTGTAAGAAAAGGCTCCTCCAGCGGAGACTGAACCATATTCAAACTGCGAATTCGCATCAGGTACTGTCGAATCACCCGAAGCTCTACATTTTCGATCAAATTGTTGTCTGGGTCGAAATTCGCTTTGCGTAAGAGTTGCTCCAGTTCATTGAGAGTTACAGGAATCAGCCCAAAGCCTGCCTCACGAAGTCTGTGTAAGGCTACATGTCTAGCACCTGTGTCGATTACCCTCTGATTTTCTAAGTGGCTGATCAAGTCCAGAGTACACATGATCGGGACATTGCGTCCCTTCTTGTCGGTGAGAAGGCCGTGGCGATTCATGAAACGGTCATCGATGCAGAGAATGTCGCATGGACCGGTGTCCGAAAGGAAATGGGACATCGACCCAATCTTTTCGTCGTCGACATCTTGTCGTGGGAGAAATACAGCGGTTCCATCCTTTATGGCCTCTCGTAGGGTGGCCTGGATTAACCCGATTTCCTCATAGAGTCGCTCCCCTTCTCTGCTCGCTGCAACTAGCGCGGACTGTTCTTCGTTCATCGAGGGATGGACTCTGACATCTATCCCGCTCCGACAAATCGAAGATAGAAATTGTGCCTGCTGAAGGTACGTAATAGCGAGGTCATCGATGTAAATGGGTGAATCGAAATTGGAGCCCGACGGAGGAAGGCTCACTACTCCGTCCTTGTCTCGTGCTAGTAAATATCTCCTGGCCCGCTCGTGAAGATCGTGACTGACCTTTCCAGCTTCAAGGAGAAGATTTGCTAGGTCTGTAGTGGATAATATCAGGTGCTCGTACTCCTTCAGTTCAGCATGTTTTTCGAGGAAGGTACGCAATTGGTAGATGGGGCGAGGGTGAATGACCCGTCCATTATCTATCCTGGCCTGTTCAAGCATTTCCGCCAGATTCTTACCTACTTCTTCCACAAGCCATTCCGGTGGTTTCGCAGTTATTTTCGCTAACTTGAGTTGTCCTTTTTCAATATACTCACGGAGGTTCTCTGCATCCTTAATGCGCGAGGGTTGATGAGAACGCACTCGGCGGCGCTCATTGAGCAAGAAAACCATTGTATCGGGTGATAGAACCACATGAGCAAAGGATTGCAACACCTGTTGCAACAATCCTAAGAATGCGAGAACCATAATGCTGGTGATATCGAGGCCTACTGTCCAGGACGGATTAAGTCCAACGATCCGTCTTGTTCCAGAAACAATTGGGATAATCACACGACGGCGACCGTCAGTCTGTTCAGTATTCCGCCGTGGAAGGTCCAAGAGTATTCGTGCCAACGGCATGTGGAGCATATCGGCTGCCAGGTGCAATGGCACCTCGCCTTGGAGCAGACTTCGCTCGATCAATCGTTCCCGTTCGCGGTTAGCGGGAATCATCTTCTCAACCAGAGTCCGCATATCCACTCGGTGAACGGGGCCACTCTCGGTTGAAAGCTCTGACGCCCGAGCAACCCACGATGGATCCGCATCCTGGTCTCGTCCAAGCTGAAAGGCGAGGGAATAGGCGTTCATGAGAATGATCGGGTCGTCCGGAGCCTTGGATGCGGCGAGCTTGGCCAGTTCGATTGCTCGACTTACATTTGTTTCTGCCGTTAGAGAGGCTAGACGTAACAACAGGTTGGCGTCATATGAATCTCGTCTATTCCACTCACGATCAACGATGGCTGGAAATCGCTCCCAATCACCAGTCTGGATAGCAAGATTTGTGTCAAGCAGGAGGTCAGCAGGATGGTTTCTACCTTTAAGAAGTTGATCATTTAAGTCTCGGGCATCCTTCAGGTGCCCGAGATAAAAGCACGCCCAGGCTTTTGCCGATTTGAGGTCATCACTGCCTTTGGTTAGATCCGCATTGTCATTCAAGAAGCTAACAATGGAGGCATCCCCAGATTCTCGATCCTGATGCATGCACTCAACTAAACGACGAGCATTCTCCGATGTCCGCTCACGACGGAATAGCTCTTCCAAGAGTGGTCGCAAAGCACCCCAATCTCTCGACTTGCCAATCTCTCGTACGAGATTTTGCAGATCGAACAAGTCTCCGGTCTCTCTATAGAGTTCTTCGAGCTTTGTTCGAGCGTCACCACCCTCCCTCTGGATAATCATGGCGTTCAAGCGATCATAGTCATGGTCGATACATTCATTCTTGCGCTCTTCCAAAACATGATGCGCCCGAGCAATTTGACCATCTGCGAGAAGAGCCTCCACACGTTTCCCTGATAGCAAGGATTTGGGCACTTGTGCTGCCAGTCGCGCCTCTTCGCGTTCTAAGAATTCAGCAAATGCTCTTGCGGTCATTGTTATCTCAGCCATGCTCACTTCAGCGAACACTTCGTGGCCTTCCAGACCACCCATTTCTTTCCGATTCGCCAGATATCGCTGGAGTGGCTCCTTTTCGAAATCAATTCCGAATGTAAGGGCGATGGGAAGATAATCGACCGCGCACTTGCCATTACCCATTGCAGCTCGGACTTCATTCTGGGCAGTTGTTCTAACGTCTAGCTTGTCATCTGTTAGTCGGAGCCACAATAACCAATCCTTTGCAACCTGCGCTCGTTTGTTCTCGCCGATACCTGTCAGGAGGTTCACTGCACGCTCGAATGAGTGACAGGCACGACTCCGGTGCTGATCTGCGGCAGGACCCTGGATTACGCGTATATGGGGATTAAAGATGTTCATTCTAAGTGCTTGTGACCGTAATTCAGCCGGGAGGAGTAATGCCGCATTAACCACTCCCTCGACGAACGCAAGATCCGGCCAGTCGTCTGCAAGAACCTGAGCGTCAGACAAGATTGTGGCCGCTCTTTCCCACTTCCCCATTTCGCATAGTGTGACAGCGACATTTTGCCATCCAATCCCCGTGAAGAATCCCGTATCATTATGGTCAGGTTGCCCTTCCATCCAAGCCAGTGCTACTGGCTTTCCCTGAGTTCGACTGAGGACCAACCAAAGCGTCGAATGGCCATCAGCGGTATTGATGTCTCTCAGTATCCTCAATGCACCAGCAGCATTGCCTTGATGCTCTAGAAGCAAAGCGTCAACGATCTTTGCGTCATATTCAGGATCCAGCCCGCGCAATTCGAGGAGGTACCTACTGGCCTGAGGAACGTATTGAGCTTCGAGAGCGTGGAGTCTCGCCGCCCAGTAAAGCGCTTCAATCCTTACCACCCGGTCAGCTTGGCGCAGTTCACCAGAGAGTTTCTCAACAAGGACCCTTATTTGGTTGCGTGCCTCATCCGTTCGAAATGTCCGTCTCTTGAGAATCCCGCGAAGTTCCTTCGAAGCTTGGTCCGTATGAACTTTGACGACGAGTGCGTCTGGTCCAATGCTATTAAGCTTTTCCGCCACGATGGATACTTGCTGACTGAATCTTTCACTGGTTTCTCTGTGTTCCGTTGCTGCAGCCTGAACAAGGCCAGCAATAGGATCATGCTTTGTCTTGAGACTGGCCCGAAACCCTGCAACCAGGATGGCGACTATTCCGTTGATTGCTTCAATAGCAGTTGGAGCTGGCTTGGTTGAGATTGCCGAATAGGCTTCAATAAGGCGTTTCTGGGTTTTCGTATCAAGGGTTGTGTTCCCAAGGAGTTGTCGAATCGCCAAAGCTTTCAGATCAAGACGGACTTGCTCGGCTGCAAGCCAATCCTTCACTTCTTGTGTACGGAGAAATTCTGGGGTGACAAGTGGGTGTGCAACAGCTGTTAATAATGGCTTGATCCACCCATCTTCAATTTCCTCTCCGCGCAGGCGAGCGATGGTCTTGTCAAACTCAACATCCATCAGCCTCACTTCGTCTTCTGGGAATAAAATCTGTCCAGCACGCCTTTCTGCCAAGAGGCGAGAGGCATAACTCCAGATTGGTCGAAGGAGGGAAATGACCGCCTGAATCAATTTACTTAGGAAGCTGTAATACATCTCAGTCCCACAATCTAGGCTCTAGACACCTAGGCGGTCATTTCCTCGGCCTGGGCAAGCAAAGTTGCCCCTATTGGCAACTAGTCGGAACTCTTGTAGCGTCGCTGCGAGGCTGAAGCTAGGCTACGATTGCTCTGTAGAAAGAGTCAATCTGCAAGCTCTTACATTGGCTGGAAGAAGAGATCTGCAGATGGTGGGGTGCAGATATCGCAAATTTGCTAATTGTTTTGACAGTACCCCCTCACGTGTTTTTAGAAGCGGGGTAGAGAGATGTGCGTTTATCACAATGTGGACTTTTCTTAGCACAAAGGCCCATTGATTTTCGATCTTTCGTCCTCTTAATCAGAGGGCCGTAGGTTCGCCCCCTCCACGCCCCACCACAGTCACCACTTCAATCCTCTCCGGTAACCGAGGCATGGGCAGTGGACTCGTGTCTTGGCGTGGTCTGCACAAAAAAGTGGGGTGCAGACTCGCTTGGACCGACTACGCACTCGAAGCTTCCCACTCACACGCTTCGCGCTGAGCCTGCACGCCACAGCTTTCGCCTCCTCACTCATCGGCTCGCCCTTATGAGGACCACCGAGTCTGTCGACTCGCCGGGATGCTGTTCGGCAACCCTTCAGTCGCCCTCTCGCTGGTTGCCCCGCGCCGTGGTCATCGGGCTCGCATCTTACGGCCGTGCCTACTGGCACCGAGCGACACTAGCGCGTCCCCTGAACCCTCATCCCGCTACTGAAGCAGAAGCAGTGCCCTTGTGCACGTTGGCGGCAGAAGGGCGAGTCACATATCCAAGGCTGCTGACCTTGCACAAGCGTGCAACACCTCCTTCAATTTCTAGATTAGTACCGCTCGTCAGAAAATCAAGTGACAATCTATAGGTGTCAATAGGTGTCAAAAAGACCACTACAAGCTATTGGGGAGGACGAAGTGGCCATATAACCATAAAAAAGCAGAGCGGAGGTTGGTCCAGAGAGCGCTATGTGCATTACGGAGGTCTTGGAGGGGTTTTAGGCTTCCCACCCACCGATGGGCCTGCTCACCACCCCTACACTGGACCTCAATACCAGGAATGTTCCTCTCACCGAGCCTCCGCTCAGTATGTAGGTAACCCTCTTGGACGTTGATTCAAGGACCCGTTCAGAGGGGGGTGTCGCCTTCGCTAGGCCGATCGGCACTCTCAGTGTCCTCTCGGGTCCGCTCACCCATGCGACGGACAATCAGCGGCAGGAGCACAAGAACGGCGCGATGGAATGGTGATCGCTGTCCCGTGGTCGTGTGTGCAGCGTGCTGGCTGTGTGACGAAGATCATTCGCGTCAGACGAGGGCTCTGGGTTCGAGTCTCTGCCGGCACCCCACCTCTGCGGGGATAGTCCGGTCGAATGAATCGTGGCAAGGTAAGGCCCTACGGGGGTCATCCCGTTCACTGGAGATCGAACCGCGCCGAGGAGGGGCCATGCCACGCAACGATCAAGTCATGCGCTAGTGGCACTTGCTGCAGCGGCTGAGCGGGGCACGTCGCGGGCTCACGCTGGCTGAGCTTGTGGACGCGATTCCGCCGGACCTCACCCGGCATCCTCGCACAGTCCGTCGGGATTTGGCCGCCCTCGAAGCCTCGCACTTCCCCCTCCTCACCGACCGGGTGAACGGGGAGGTGCGGTGGCGCTTGCTCGACGGCTTCAAGAATATTCCGAGCCTCCGCCTGTCCCCGCCGGAATTGATGGCCCTGGCCTTCAGCCGGCAGTTGCTGACGCCACTCCAAGGGACGCTCATTGCGGCCTCGCTCAATTCCGCGCTCACGAAGATCACCGCAGCCATCCCGGCGGGGGCCACAGAGTATCTCCAGCGGCTGGACCAGTGGTTTTCCGTCGGGCTGGGCTCGCACAAGACGTACCGCCACCATCGCGAGACGATCGATAGGCTCTCCCAGGCGATCGCTCATCACCATACGGTGCAGATGCGGTATTTCTCGGCAGGACGCCATGCGACCACCCGCCGCGAAGTGGATCCGTACCGGCTGCGGTATGTTGACGGTGGGCTCTACCTGATTGCCTATTGCCATTGGCGCAAGGACGTGCGGATGTTTGCGGTGGAGCGGATCAAGTCGCTCACCCCGACGGACCATCCCTACCAAATGCCGCTCCACTTTGATCTCGATGCCTATGTCGAAGACGCCCTCGTCGTCATGCGGGGAAAGCGGATCACGGTCGAAATCAAGTTCGATAAGGCCACGGCCGCCTGGGCGAAAGACCGCATCTGGCATCCCAGTCAGCAGGCGACGCCGCTTAAGAACGGCCAACTCCTTCTGACGCTACAAGTAGCCGACACAAGAGAAGTGCTCGGATGGATCCTTAGCTTTGGCAGTGGGGTTCAAGTCCTGAAGCCTGACCATCTCCGGCATGCCGTTAAAGAGGAAGCCCCAAAGCTCCTTGCCCAGTGACCTCGGATGTCACACCGCGGCTGATGACGCTGGCCGCCTGGTCCGTCTAACTCACAGTGCTGCTAGGGAATTTGGCCAAACCCGTTTTGGCCTGACTTGGGACCTCTCCTGTCCTCGCCTCCTCGTAAGATGTGCGCGATCGAACCCAAGCAGGAGGTGGCCATGACACTCGCGTTGATTCTGCTCCCGGTACTGATACTGGGGGCAAGCGAGGCCCGCGCTGAGGATCTGGGCAATCTGAGTGCGAATCCGTTCCTCTTCGAGTCCACGGCCAACTCGTTGGGGCAGGGCAGTCCCTTTGCGCCGAACGGCGTCAACAATCCGTTCAGCCCCTACGGCAGTCCGTTCAGTAACCAATCGGCGACCAATCCTTTCGCTACCGAAGCGCCCCGGCTCTATGACCAACAGGGAAATTACCGGGGCAAGCTGAGCGCGAATCCCTTTGATCCAGACTCCACGAGCAACCAGTTTGGCCGCTACGGTTCACCCCTTTCGCCGGACTCGTTGAACAATCCCTATGGGGCTGGGAGTCCGTTCAGGCCCGATTCTCCGAAGAATCCGTATGGGCAGGGTTGGCGGATTGAAGGACGCTGATCGTGTCGTATGAAGGAGGGCAAACTAGGCGACCGTTCATTCTAAGGGCGATTCTCGGCAATCTCATCACGGGCGGGCTTGCAGTGGCCGGCACCTTCTACGATTCGAACGGTCAACCGGCGGCGCTCCGCGGCAGTTTCCAGCAGTTCGACGGCTTCCGGCAGCGGCAGCAACAGTTGGACATCAAGCACATACGGGAGTAACAGGACCGGGAGGCGCTCGATCGTAGACTTGGCACAAACCCATGCTGAGCAACCCCGCATGCGGTGGAGACGTCAGAGTAACGGCGGTTTGTCGTGAAGATCACGTTCTAGGCTGTCTGGCTAAGGTGCCCTAGATGGACAAGTACCCTATGAGCGCTTGTAAGGAGGACTGCAGCTCGGAAGGCGAAATAGCCAATGACTTCGGTTGTAAACAGGAGGTATTCTGCGGTGTGAAGCGCGCCGTGCGCAGGATATCCGATTCGCAAAAGGAATGCCGTGGTCGCCGTTTTGTGTCACCGACGGAGTTTGGTGATTGAGTGAATGGCGCGCGCGCTTCTATCTGTACGAGTTCATCACATGAACGTCGTGTTTGGACTTCAATTAGACGGGGAACATGGTTGGCGGCCGGCCAATCGATTGGGGATGCCAGTCCTTGGCCCTCTCGGGTTCCTGAACCTGCTTGAGACCAGGCTTGGATTGCTGCGAGCGGAATGTATCCAGGCTCAACGAGCGACTCAGTACCGAGAATGTCTCAATCGCTGCGACACACCCGATCGCTTCTACCATGCATCGTTTCAGATCGATCCCATCGGAGTCTCCGCGGCACTCCTGTCATGGCGAGATACGTGGCATCTCCATGGATGGACCGGCGCGGCGCCTACTGGAGCGGGCAGTCGCCTTGCCGATCTGGCTGCCGTGGAAGAGATCGCGCACAATCTTCTGTTTCCGTCAATCGGAGAGAGATTGGCCCAAGTGGCCGAGTCCCTCTCGAAACAACAGTCCAAGATTGAGCAGGTCGAGTTGGTCGATCCCATCGAGGCATTCCCGAAGCGTTGGCGGGAAGTCCTCGCGAAGTTGCCGGTCCGATCTCGACGAACCTATGAACCTCAAGCGCCCGAACACACCGTTCTGGGGAAGCTTCAACGGGTTCTCAAGGTGGCCCATGAGGACAAGAATCCAAATGGGAAGCTTGCCTGGTCGGACGATGGGAGTCTCTTCGTGGTGCGCGCTGAGACCAGTCTGCTTGCTGCACGGTGGGTAGCTCAAAAGCTTGTCGCGCACCAGCAGGAGGTGGCGATTGTCGCCGAGCACGAACGCTCCTTACTGGACGCTACGATAGACGCCACTGATGTGGCCCGGCAGGGATTTCAGGATGCGAGTCCGTTGGCCCCGGCGCTTCAAGTGTTGCCCCTTGCGCTCGCGACGATGTGGGAACCGCTGGATGTCTACGCCCTCCTTGAATTTCTCTCTCACCCCATAGGGCCTGTGCCCGGATATCTCCGAGGGCGATTGGCTGAGGTTATTGCGGAAAGCCCTGGAATCGGCGGGCCGCGTTGGCGGGAAGCGGTCGAACACATTGAGCGGCAGTATCCGGATCGTGCTCAGGATATGCGCGAGGCCCTGGCCGTGTGGGTCGAGCATCCTCGGTATCGCCCTGCGGAGGGTGCCCCTCTCACGATTATCCGCGATCGCACCTGGAGAGTTCGCGACTACTTTCGTTCTGGCCTGTACGATCAGAACCCTGTTCTCAGTCAGGCGAATGCCAGTGGATACAGGCTAACTATGGCGGTGGCTGCCGCACTTGAAGCGTTGGTTGCTCAAGGGGAAACCTCCATCACGCCCGTTGCAGTTCAAACGCTGGTGGCTCAGTGCACAGGGCGAGGCGCACCGAACTTCACGATGGATGCTCAGGTCGGCTGTGTGCCTTCTGTATCTAACCCTGCCGCAGTGATCGAATCCTTTGATCAGGTGATGTGGTGGCAGATGGGAGCACCTTCACTGCCTGACCGCTATCCGTGGAGCCGCAGCGAACTGGACATGCTCACGCGCACCGGGGTCGAACTGCCGCCTCTTGATAAGGTCCTGGCCCATCAAAGCCAGGAGTGGCTTCGTCCCATCCTCAGCGCCAGAAAACAGCTGGTGCTGGTGCTGCCTCCTCTCGGTGCGGAATTGCACCCGATTTGGCTAGAAATTCAGGGGCTCATCAGCGATCTCCGGCCGGAGCCGCTCGAAGCCCTGATGTCTGGTCAGGCAGAGAGAGACCTACAACACGTGGCCCATGCGCCGCTCCCGCAACGGAGGCGATGGTGGCAGCTCCCACGTGAGGTCACAATTGCGCGTCGGGCCAGTGAGTCCTATTCAAGCCTCAACCTGTTCCTCAATGCGCCCCACCAATGGGTCTTGAAGTACGCGGCTCGACTCAATCCATCGAACCTGCTTGCCGTGACGGATCGGAATCGGCTCTACGGGAATCTCGCGCATCGGATCGTTGACCGATTCTTTCATGTCGGGAATGCGCATGAGCTGCGTGGGAATGCGCTGGCAGGTTGGTTGTCGCAGGAATTCGAGTCTGTCGTGGCGGAGGAGGGTGCTGTCCTACTGATGCCGGGCCGTCGTATGGACCGAGAGTGGCTTCGCGCAGTGTTGGGCCGCGCGCTCGATGAGATCCAGCGGCAATTCTCTGCCGCCGGTATTGTCGAGGTCGAGTCCGAGCGCAGTCTGACCGGCAAGTTTGCTGGCGGCAACCTTGAAGGACAAGCCGATCTCGTTGTGCGGAAGCAAGTGGGCGGCCAGGCCATCGTCGATATGAAATGGGCAGGTGCCAACACACACAAGGACCGCCTCGCCAACAATAGGCAGCTACAGTTGGCTCTGTATGCAGAGATGTTGCGACAGGAAACAGGAACCTGGCCGGAGGTGGCCTATTTCATCCTTGAGGCGTCGCGCCTCCTCGCGCCCGATGCAGCCTTCTTTCCCCACGCGCAAGCGGTGCAATCCAACTCCAAGGGAGCCACCCCGCAGCTGTGGGAGCAACTCGTCGCGACCTGGAGATGGCGCCGCTCCCAAATCGATGCAGGAAAGATCGAGATTGCCGTCGAACACATCGCGCTGACCCCGGAATCGGAAGCACCTCCCGGCGCCTTCGTACCGGAAGCGCTGTCTGAAGAATATGATGAGTTCCGCTGGTTGGTTGGGTGGGAGAACTGACTCATGCCTGGCAGGATCACATTTGTCAGTGCAGGCGCAGGAAGCGGGAAAACCTACCGGCTCACGCAGATCCTTCACGACAAGCTCAGCTCAGGGCAAGTCTCGCCCAGCGGTGTCATGGCGACGACCTTTACACGCAAGGCGGCCACGGAACTGCGCGAGCGGGTCCGCTCTGCACTCCTTGAGAAGGGGGAAGTGACCCTGGCCAATTCCATGGGTCAGGCACGCATCGGCACGGTCAACAGCGTGTGCGGCGGCTTGTTGGAGCGATTTGCCTTCGAGGCGGGGTTGGCTCCGGTGCAACGTGTGCTTGAGGAGGCCCAAGCTGGCGCATTCGTGCGGGAAGCCCTCGATGCGGTATCCGACACCGAGACCTTACAGAAGATCGTCGCGCTCGCTCGGAGATTGGGCATCGACGATTGGGATGAGAAACTCAAGTTGGTGATCGACCAGGCCCGCGCAAACGATATCGCACCAGACCGTTGTGCAACCTTCGGCGCCCGTAACGCGAAGGATTTGCTTGCCCATTTCCCCGAGCCGAGTGGAGAAGACCTCGACGCGACGCTTGTCCGAACCATTGAGCGTGTGCTTCCCGAGCTCGAACAACGCGCAACCGGCAAAAAGAATACGGCCGACTATATGGCCCTGGCGTGCGAGACCATGCGCGTCGTGAAAAACGGCAACGCCACCTGGGCCGACTGGGTCAAACTCTCCAATGCTGCACCAGAGGCGGGACTCAAGACGCAGGCCCAACCGGTGACGGACATCGCCGGCCGATTTGCCGCCCATCCGAAACTTCGACAAGATATCGTGGAGTATTTGTCCGCCATCTTCACGCTCGGTGCAAAGGCGCTGGATGCCTACGCGCAGAGAAAACGGGAACTGGGTGTCATTGACTTCGTGGACCAGGAGCATCTGTTTCTCGGCTTGTTGGAAAACCCTTCCGTCCGTGAAGTCTTGTCGGAAGAGCTGGCACTCCTTCTGGTCGACGAATTTCAAGACACGAGTCCTATTCAACTCGAAATCTTCGTGCGGCTCTCACGCATTGCCAGAGAAACCGTCTGGGTCGGAGACGTGAAACAGGCGATCTACGGATTTCGGGGCAGTGACGCCGAACTCATGAAAGCCGTCATTGGAAAACTGCCCAGTCTGGGAGGTACCAAAGAAATTCTCGGGCAATCCCGCCGCTCTCGGCCTTCTTTAGTCCGATTGGTCAACGCCGCGTTCGGTGAGGTCTTTTCCCTTGGATTCTCGCGCAATGAGGTGGAACTTACACCAGTGCGGGAGGAACAAGTCCAAGACCCACCCTTCGCCGGCTGGACTCTGAACGGCAAGAACGTAGAGGACAGAGCTGCAGCCCTCGCCGAAGGGATTAAGGCGCTCATCGCCTCAGGATATCAGATCGTTGATCCTTCAACGGGGAGTCCTCGGTCCGCGCATTACGGTGATATTGCCGTCCTCTGCAAGACCAATGATCGAGTGCAGATGGTGGCGGAAGCCCTTCGCGCCGCCTCCGTGCCATGGGCCACGCAACAATCCGGACTACTCTCGACCCCAGAGGCAGTATTGGCGCTCGCCTGTCTCAGACGGCTGAATGATCCGAGGGACACCGTGGCAAGCGCTGAGATCCTGTCGCTGGCAGACTGTGAGGAACCGGAAGCCTGGCTGTCCGATCGGTTGCAGTATCTGGAAAAGGATGGGGACAAGGCACGTTGGCGGGATGGGGACAAGGACGGTCATCCGCTGCTGACGAGAATTACCGAGTTGCGTGCGCAGGCATCCTTGCTGTCGCCGTATGCGGCGATGGAGCTGGTCATCACGCAATGCGATCTCGCCGGCAGGGTCCTCCGCTGGCGGCGGGACGGACTCGTGGCGAGAGTGCGTCTGGCCAACTTGGAGGCGTTGCGAGATATGGCGCGATCCTATGAAGAGACCTGTCTGGCGAGCCGCGAACCGGCGACATTGTCAGGGCTGATCCTCTGGTTCGGTGAACAAGCGCAACGAGAACTCGATCTCCTTGCCGAGCCGCCTGTTGATGCAGTGAAGGTCATGACGCATCACGCGGCCAAGGGCCTGGAATGGCCGATCATCATTCTCCTGGATTTGGAAAAGGACATTCGGGACCAGCTCTGGTCGGTTAGCGCCAGGTCCGACGTAGATCTCGACGTCGCTGCACCACTCAAGGACCGGTGGATCCGCTATTGGCCGTGGCCGTTCGGCGCCCAAAAGAAAGTTGAGATAGCCGATGCGATCGCCCAATCCCCTGAAGGGGTTCATATGCGGGCGGAAGCGATCGATGAGGCCAAGCGCCTTCTCTATGTGAGCATGACCCGAGCGCGTGACTGTCTCGTCTTTGGGTTGCCCGCGAAAAGAGGCTCGTGCGAATGGCTGGGTTCTCTGAATGCCCCTTGGCTCGCACCGGATGTTGCCACTGATTCGATCGTGCTGCCGGATGACTCCAAGATTCCATTTCAATTCCGGAGTCTGCAGGCTCCCAGCGTCATGGCAGCCCCAATGGAACCCGATACAGCCCTTCGGTGGTTTCCCGTTCCTGACTCGCGCACGAAACGCCTGCCGGCAACCTTTGTGGCATCAGCCGCCGTTGCTCAGGCTTGCAGAATTGCAGAGTCCCTGTCACTTGGAGAGCGAATCAAGCTGAAGGCGGGAATCGACATGACGGCACTGGGCAATGCCATGCATGCCTGCATGGCGACAGTATTCACCGATCCCAATACAATGCTCGATGAGGCTCAGGTCACACGCATCCTCGACGGTTTTGGGCTAAATGGCGCAATCGCTCCTACCGAACTTCTGCAACAGATCGGTGTCATAGAACAGTGGATCGCTTCGCGGTGGCCTGATTGTCGCCGTCATGCGGAGATCCCGATAGAATCAGTTCTTCCCAACGGCCAAATCTTGCAGGGGCGGATCGATTTGTTGCTGGATGTAGCCGATGGGTGGGTGGTGCTCGACCACAAGGCCAATCCCGCTCCAAGAGATAAGTGGGAGGAAATCGTCGCAGAGTACAGTGGACAGTTGTCCATGTACGCAGATGCGCTGGTTCGTGCGAGCGGTCGCTCGGTCAACGAAACCTGGATCGTTCTGCCGGTCGCGGCCGGAGCAGTTCAGATCTCGATAGGGGAGTGATGCGTATGAATCGTCGTATGAAAGAAGAAACCAGATTAGTGATGCCGTGAAGGCCTCAGAGCAGCGGAGGTTTGCGGTGCGGGGAAACGTTCCAGCGGGCTCAGTAGACCGTCTGTGAAGATATAAAGGCAATTTCGTCGGTGTGCATACAAGTCGTAATCGCAATGAGAAAGATGGGATGACTTCGGTTGCGAATGGAGGTATTCTGCGACGAGGTAATCTTGCAACGATATCAAACGGTTCCAAATACGGGTGACAGGATCTTCCTATCCCATGCCATTGAATCCGGTAATGCATGCTTGAGATAGCTGATTTGATGAAAGCTGCTGAACTTACGGAAAGACACTATGGAGCAGAACTCACGGCCGGGTCATTAAAAGTCCCAGAGAGCCGTATTATTGCCGATCTGCTTCTCCGAGGCGCAGCGCCAGAAGAATGGCATGAGACTCTTTATAAGCAGAATGCACTCCAAACCCGTAACCTTGAGACAGCAAGGCGACTAGGGAGACTGATCCGTCAGCGGCTGGAGTTAATGAATGCCGACCTCTGGCGGCTCGTTCGTGATGGCTCAAAGACCGTGGCTACGCACGCGTGTCTCGCGGCTGCCATTAAGCACAGTGTCTTGCTAGGAGACTTCTTAGATTTGGTCGTCAGGGAGCAATACCGCCTCTTCGCCTCAAAACTCTCACCAACGCTCTGGGAAGAGTATCTGAATGACTGTCGGGGTCGTGACTCTCTGATGCCGCTCTGGAACGACTCGACGAGGGGACGTTTGCGGTCGTCAGTGTATCAAACACTTGCGCAGGCAGGATTTCTGGACAGCACACGAACGCTACAGCTTCAACCAGTCCATATCGCCTCCGAAGTGCTTGGTTATCTGCGGGACCATCGCGAAGAGTATGTGCTGCGTTGCATTCAGGTGTCTCCGTGAGTGATCTGCTGACCGATCGGCTTAACAAGATTCTTCCACGGATTATCTCCGATGACTTTCTGAGCGGCAGCGGCATCGGGAACGAGATATCTTTTTATATTTTTGACTACCCGCCTGAAGAGGAGATCCGAGTACGAGTGCACCTTCGTTTCTTAGTAGACCACATTCCCAAGCAAAAACCAGAGCTTCGTTTCACACACATCGACCTGTTCGATCTAGTGCTGGACCACCTCAAGCGCCGGAAATTACTCGAGAAGGCACTACAGATACAACGGGAGAAGGGTGACGAAGCTCTCAAGGCGGCGTTGGCTGGCCCCCTCCATCCTGAGAAGCTCGCATCGATCTTCTGTGAAGCGGCTAGGCCGGATCAGAACAAACTTGTCCTGGTGTCAGGTGTCGGAAGCGTGTATCCGCTGCTCCGAACCAGCGGCTTGCTCAGCAATCTGCAGAATGTGATGGGCCCCATTCCTCTCGTGCTGTTTTATCCAGGAAAGTACGATCAACTTACCCTCAGACTGTTTGGGAAGCTGAACCTGTCCGCGCACTTTGACGGTGTAGCAAAGAGCAAGAAGCCGGAACATTATTACCGCGCCTTCAGATTAGTGCCCTAACAGAGGCTGACTATGAACATTCAGAATCTCTTTGAGCGAGACCTGTTCCGCTCCATCAATGGAGTCGTCAAGGCGGATCAGTTGGACGAATCGTCCGTCTGGCAGGAGTTGGACGAATTCGTTGTGACAAGAGAGCTCGATCAGCATCTCCGCCGCTTTTTCTCGACGTATGGTGATGCGATCAAGCATCCCCAAGATCCCGACGTCGCAGGAAAGATTGGCGTGTGGGTGTCAGGCTTCTTCGGGTCTGGTAAATCACACTTTATTAAGGTGCTGTCGTACCTCTTGCAGAACAAGACCCACACGTATCAGGGACAGAGCAAGCGGGCGGTCGAGTTCTTCGAGAGCAAGATCAAAGATGCCATGTTGTTTGGTGACATCAAGCGAGCGGTCGCCTCGAATACCGATGTCATCCTGTTCAACATTGACAGTAAGGCCGACCACCACATTGGGCGCGATGCCATTCTTGCCGTGTTCCTCAAGGTGTTGAACGAGATGCAAGGCTATTGCGGTGATCATCCTCAGATCGCACACCTGGAACGCCATCTGGAAGGGAAAGGCAAGCTCGCACAGTTCCACGACGCCTTTCGCAAGGCGACGGGTAGCGAGTGGGTGGCAGACCGTGATGCCTACCATTTTCACCGGGACGAAATCGTAAAAGCGCTCGGCGAAACGCTAAAGATGAGCAAAGAGTCAGCAGAGAAGTGGGTCGACGGGGCGGAAGGCAGTTTTGCCTTAACGGTCGAAAACCTCTGCAAATGGGTCAAGGAGTATCTGGACTCAAAGGGGGAAGGTCATCGCCTCATTTTCCTCGTCGATGAAGTGGGGCAGTTTATCGGGACAGATTCCCACCTGATGCTGAATCTTCAGACCATTACTGAAGAGCTGGGAACTATCTGCAAGGGCCGGGCATGGGTGGTCGTCACTTCCCAAGAAGATATCGATGCTGTGCTGGGCGAAATGAAACAGAGCAAGGCCAACGACTTCTCGAAGATTCAGGGGCGCTTCCGGACGCGCCTCTCGCTCTCAAGTGCCAATGTTGATGAAGTGATCCAGTCTCGCCTCCTGGCCAAACGGGAGGAGGTAAAAAGCGACCTCCAGGAAGTCTTCCGCAAAAAAGGGGACATCCTCAAAAATCAGCTCACGTTCACCAATTGCGGAATGACCTTCAAGAACGTCAAAGATGGCGAGGAGTTCGTCCAGAACTATCCCTTCGTGCCTTATCAGTTCCAGCTCGTCCAAAAGATTTTCGAGGCGATCCGGAGAGCGGGGGCCACCGGTCTGCACTTATCCCGTGGCGAACGATCGATCCTCGATGCGTTTCAATCGGCTGGCAAGCAGGTTGCCCTCGAAGAGGTCGGCATCCTGGTCCCACTCTATCGGTTCTACCCTTCGATCGAAAGCTTTCTTGATACCGTCGTCAAGAAGACCATCGATCAAGCCAAGGACAATCCGAGTCTTGAGCATCCGTTCGATATTAATCTTCTGCAGGTATTGTTTCTCATTCGCTATGTCGAGGAGATCAAGGGAAACGTCGATAACCTGGTGACCCTGTGCGTCACTGAGATTGACGCCGACCGACTGGCGCTTCGTCGCAAGATCGAAGGGAGCCTTCAGCGTCTCGAAAAGGAAACGCTCATTAATCGAAGTGGTGATCTGTATTTCTTCCTGACCAACGAAGAACGGGACATCAATCGGGAGATCAAGAATGTCGATCTGAGCAGTGGCGAGGAAGCCAAGCTCCTTGGTGAACTTATCTACAACGAGGTATTGAAGGAACAACGAAAGTATCGCTATCCCGACAATAAGAAGGACCTTGAGTTTAATCGATTTTGCGATTTACTCCCGATCGGGAACCGCTTCGATGGCGCGTTACAATTCTCGGTTATCACGCCACTCAACGATGAGTACGAGCTATATGACAACGCCAAGTGTCTGCTCGACAGCTCACCTGAAGGAGGCAGCATTCTGGTCCGCTTGGGCAATAACGAGACTCTGGGCCGCGAGCTCCGGACATACCTCCAGACAGAGAAGTATGTTCGCCATAAGAACGATGGCACACTTCCAGAGTCGGCCAAGCGCATTCTCCGCGACATATCCGGAAACAACCAAGACCGCCGAGCCCGTCTAGTCACACTCTTAGGCGAGATGTTCGCCGGAGCCGACTTCTATGCTGCCGGCCAGCCCTTGAAGCTGAAAGCCTCCACGCCATTGGCCGCGCTCGACGAATCGCTGGGTTATCTCGTCAAGAACACCTTCAATAAGATGGGGTACCTGAAGCGGCTGTCTCTGGAGCCATTGAAGGAAATTCAGGCCATCATTCGGAGTAACGACATCGGCCAACAGACGCTCATCTTGGCAACCGACGAGGGCAACAAGCAGGCGATAGATGACCTACGCAATTATGTCTCCCTAATGTCATCCAATAATAAGCAGATCGTGCTCCAGGACATGATCGACAAGCGGTACTCCCTGCGTCCCTATGGGTGGCCGGAAGACGAAGTGGTGATGCTGATTGCCCGTCTCGTGGTGCTGGGCGAAATCAGTCTCATGATGGATGGGACACTGGTTCCGCTCGATAAGGCCTACGACGCCATCACGACCCCTGCGAAACGTCGAAAGATCGTGATTCTCAAGCGGCAAACCACCGACCCTAAGGCCATTCAAGACGTCCGTATGCTGGGGAAAGAATTGTTTCATGAGATGGGGCCTGATGGCGAGGATGCCCTGTTTGCATTCCTGCAGAACAAGCTCAAGAGCTGGCAATCATCCTTGATGAGCTACAGGCCGTTGGCGGAAACCGGCGATTACCCCGGTAGAGACCAGATCGCAGATGGTCTCCTCGCTGTAAAGAAGCTGCTCGCTTCCGATAACAGTTATAAGTTCATCCAGCAACTCAACGAACAGAAGAATGAACTTCTCGATTTCGCTGATCACTTTACCAATCTCGAACAGTTCTACGAACACCAAAAGCCCACGTGGGAAAGGTTACGGAAGGCGCATGGCCGTTTTCAGCGAAATCGCCTTGAGCTTGAGAGAGATGCGCAGGCTGGAATGGCGCTCAAACGGATGCAGCAAATCCTGAACGCGTCGAGTCCGTACAGACTGATCAAAGAGACCGAGGGGCTCATTGCCACAGTCAGTACCATTAATAGCGCCCTCGTGGCTGCAGCTCGCCAGCAGGCTCTTGCCAAGATTGACGTGCATCTCGTCACAGTCACCATGGATATTGAGGCAGCCAAGGGAGACGCAGGACTTCGCGCTGCCTGCATGAGGCCACTGGAAGAACTTAAGGGCGCAGTCAAGTCTGAAGAGAGTCTGGCTCACATCACACAAATAGAGACGGAGGCTCTGAAAGAATTCGATCTTGCAACCTCTCGGATAGAAGAATCTGTTCGGAAAGCCACAGAGCAGCCCAAGGAAAAAGGAGAGCAGCCCAAGCCTATTCTCAAGAAGAAACGGGTAGTGGAGCCGGCCAAGCTGGTCGCATCTCCCTATTTGGAAACGCAGGCGGATGTCGAAGCATTTCTTAAGAC
>LNFM01005264.1_pt1 | contig 22634 bp, 26 predicted proteins | sample 596031 | NCBI WGS metagenome assembly LNFM01 (sample SAMN04254537, study PRJNA301005) | activated carbon metagenome | isolation source: dual media filters at the Ann Arbor, Michigan drinking water treatment plant | place: USA: Ann Arbor | reverse complement strand
GGGGTCAGGTCTTGCCTTTTGCTCAACTCGGCACTTGGGATAGCAACCAACTGCCGCGTAAAGAACTTCTGCAGCATCACTTCCCCGCCACCGCCAACACCGCCTTGGGATTGGTACTGGCAATGGCCAGCAGGGTCCGCGCCGCGCCGCTGGGCTGCTTGCGCCCCTGCTCCCAGCCTTGGAGCGTGCGCACGGACACGCCCATGAGTGCCGCAAACTGCGACTGGGACAAGCCCGTGGCTTCACGCGCCTCGGCAGCCGACGAGACCACGACCTTGCCCTTGCCGGCCTGCATGTCCCGGATCGATTGCAGTATCTCGGCGCCAAGATCGCGCGTCGCCTCGAACGCGGCTAGTTCGGCAGGACTGAGTTTCTTAGATTTCGAGGGCACGGCGGATCTCCTTGAGAGTGTCGAGAGAAATGTTCTCCGTTGTCGACTTGGCGTACAGGGTGAGCAGGTAAACCTGGCCGGCTTCGTTCCGGGTGAGATAGACGATGCGCACACCACCCGACTTGCCAGTACCTTCCCTCGCCCACCTCACCTTGCGTACGCCGCCAGAGCCACGTATCACCGCACCAGCGTCCGGGTTGACAGCGATGAACGAAGCGAACTCAGCGCGTTCATCTTCGTCCCAGTACCGAGGCCACAGACGCTGAAAGATGGGGCTTTCGACAACCGTGAGCATGACGCAACTATACGCCCAAGGCGCATAGCCGTCCAGCACGGGCAACAAAAAAGGCTGCCCTCGGCAGCCTTTCGTTCAACTCAGAGACCTGCGTCTCAGGACGCGAACCCCCGGTACACACTGGCCCGCCCCGCGGGCGCATAGGTGCTCTTCTGCGTCGAGGGTACGAGGGCGTGGAGACCGCGTTCGATCACGGCGCTGCGGCGCAGCAGGGCCTCGCGCTGGATGCCGAGCTGGGTGGCCAGTTTCTTGAGGCGGGCGCGCAGCTGCGGGCCGGCCTGGGCCGCGCCACCGATGCTGTCCATGAAGGCCGAGAACGCCACCGCGGTGTCGCGCAGCGACTGGCTGGCCGCTTCGAGTTCCAGGGGCTGCCCGCTGTTCACCGCTGCGGCCACGGCCTGGCATTGCAGTTCCATCAGGGCAAGCGGTTTCTCAAGTTCGGCGGGCAGCATGGGGACTCCGGGTGGCGGTGATCAGGATCAGTTACGCGGGCTGTCGAGCAATTCCTGGGCGTTGGACAGCAGCTTGTCGGCGATGGCCTCGGCGTTGACGACATAGGTGCCGTCTTCGATGGACTGGCGCACGGCGTTGACCTTGTCCATGTCCACATCGGCGGCGGATTCGCCGCGGTTCGCCTGTTCGAGGCTGCGCACGGAGGCCGAGACGGTCACCGCCACGCCGCTGGAGCTGGCGCTACTGGTGGCCGTGGCGGCCGCTTCTTTCTTCGCAGGTGCAGCCGCGCCCGCCCCGGCCTGCTGCTGGGGCGTCACTTTGGGCATGTCTGCCGGTTGACCTACTTTCATGTCGTTCTCCAAAAAGCCGGGAGCCGGAAGGCCCACCTAGCAGGGATGCAATCACCCCCGTACGTAGGCTATCGGCAGCATCATGACCGACTTGAGGCTTTTCTTTCCCTGTGACTTCCTCGTCTTGTGGCGTGCCGGCCTCAGATCTCGGCCCGCACGGTCCGGGCATCGAGCACCGTTACAGTTAGCACGCGCCCACTCTCCATCCTGACCCTGGCTGGCTGGCCTACGACGCCGGCCGAGAGGGTCTGGGCCTGGGCGCTGATCTGGAAACCACCGCCTTGCACCAGCACCCGCACCTGGGTGCCGGCCTGGAAGACCTGCTCGGCCCGCACCAGGTTGTCACGCAGGGTCTGGCCGGCGCGCAGGGGGCGGGCGGCCACCAGGCCGGCCCAGGCCTCACGGCCAGCCAGCACGGGGCTGGCTTCGGCGGCCCAGTCCACTTCGTCCGCCACCAGGTCGGCGGCCGACAGCACATCGCCCTGGGCCACATCGCGGCGCAGCACCCAGGCGCTGCCCAGGGCCTGCACGGTCACGGGCAGGGTCACATTCCAGCGGGTGGCGCCTTCCAGGCAGCGCAGGCCGACGCGGCTGGCGCCCCAGAGGCGACTGCCCGGCGGCAGATAGACCTCAACCCGGGCGCAGGGCGCCAGGCGCAGGCGGGCGTCGAGTGCGCCCAGCGTGGCGCGCAGGCGCAAGGGCTGTTCAGCACGGGCAGCGTGCAGGGGCAGGGTCTGGTCCAGCCACTGGCGGGCCAGGGCCGGCAGATCGGCTTCGCTGCGCACGGCCTGGGCCCCCGCGGGCAGGAAGAGGCTGGCGGCGAGCAGGGCCAGACCGGCCGCAAAGCGGATGCGGGTCGCAGCGGAAATGCGCGTCGTGTCCATACCGGGTCCTCCTGCCTGAGCGTCGGGGTGGGGTGTTACAAAAAAGGGCTCAGGAACTCCACCCACCGTGCCGACTATACGGAGAGGCGTAAAGCGCAAAGGGGGCAAATGCGCGCCTTTTCCCCTTCATTTCGGGCGCTCGGAAATTCAAGTTTTCACCACAATTTCCGCACGGGGTCCTTCCAGACGCGCCCTCCAGCGCCGCCCCACCACTCGCAGAGGTGTGACATGTTCGACAAACTGACCGGCACGATGGACTTCCACGGGAAGGCCCTGGTGCTGCGCGCCGAACGCCAGCGCACCATCGCCAGCAATATTGCCAACGCCGACACGCCGGGCTATGTGGCGCGCGACCTCAACTTCAAGGACGCCATGAGCGCCGCACTCTCGGGCAAGGAGCTGCCCGGCAGCGCCCAGAGCGCCGCCGCCCCGCACCCGGCCCACCTGCCGCTCACGCCGCGCGAGAGCACGCTGGGCTCGTCCATGGGTTACGCCCCGCAGGTGCAGCCGGCGCTGGACAACAACTCCGTCGACCTGGACCGCGAGCGCGGCAACTTCGTCGACAACGCGGTGCGCTACGAATCGACCCTGCGTTTCATTAACGGCAGCTCGCGCACGATCTTGAGCGCGATCTCGGGCCAGTGAACGGCTGAACCAGGAAGACCATCATGTCCATGTTCTCCATCTTCAACGTCTCCGGCAGCGCGATCAGCGCGCAGTCGCAGCGCCTCAACGTGGTGGCCTCCAACCTGGCCAACGCCGACGCCGTGGCCGGCCCTGACGGCCAGACCTACAAGGCACGCCAGGTGGTGTTCGAGACCGTGCCCATGGATGGCTCGGCCACCGCGGGCGTGAAGATCCGCAGCATCCAGGAAGACCAGACGCCGGCGCGCCGCGTCTACGAACCCAGCCACCCCTCGGCCGACGCCGAAGGCTATGTGAGCCACTCCAACGTGAATGCGGTGGAGGAGATGGTCAACATGATCTCGGCCTCGCGCTCGTACCAGAACAACGTCGAGGTCATGAACACGGCCAAGACCCTGTTGCTCAAGACGCTGCAGCTCGGCCAGTAAGGACGACCATGGTCACCACCGTCAACAACTACACCTACACGCCGACCAACACGTCTGGCGCGGGGGCCAATTCGGCCGCCGAGATGCAGGACCGCTTTCTCACGCTGCTCGTTGCGCAGATCAACAACCAGGATCCGCTCAACCCCATGGACAACGCGCAGATGACGACGCAGATGGCGCAGATCAACACGGTCAGCGGCATCCAGCAGCTCAACGAGACCATGAAGAGCATGAACACCCAGTTCAACGCCATGCAGGTGCTGCAGGGCACGGCGCTGGTGGGCCGCGACGTGCTGATCCCGGGCAACACCCTGTGGCGCGACACGACCACGGGCATGGCCGGCTCGGCCTTCGACCTGGGCGGCTCGGCCAGCCAGGTCAAGATCGAGATCCTCTCGCCCACGGGCACCGTGCTCGACACCATCACCTCGGGCGCCATGGAAGCGGGCCGCAACTCCTTCACCTGGGACGCTTCGGACCACAGCAACTACCCCAGCCTGAGCTACCGCGTCACCGCCGTCAACAACAAAGAGGCCGTAGCCGCCACCACCTACAGCAGCGACCGCGTGCTGGCCGTGGGCACGGCCAACGGTCTGCTCAACCTCGATCTGCTCAGCGGCCAGAGCGTGCCCTACTCCAAGATCGCCGCCGTTTTCTAAACCCCGAAGGAACACACCATGGGATTCCAGACTGGTCTTTCCGGCCTCAACGCTTCCAGCAAGAACCTGGACGTGATCGGCCACAACATCGCCAACGCCAACACCACGGGCTTCAAGTACTCGCGTGCCGAGTTCTCTGAACTCGTGGCTTCGTCCATCGGCGCCGGCGGCAGCAACCAGGCCGGCCTGGGCGTGGCGCTGGACGCGGTGGCCCAGCAGTTCACGCAGGGCAATCTCACCATCACGGGCAACACCATGGACGTGGCCATCAACGGCGGGGGCTTCTTCCAGCTGGCGCTGCAGGACGGCACCACCGCCTACACGCGCTCGGGCAACTTCAAGCTGGCCAATGACGGCACCATCATCACCAACTCGGGTGCCCAGGTGCTGGGCTACCCCACGACCACGGCCGGTGTGCCCACCAGCACCACGCCCGGCCCGCTGGTGCTGCCCACGGGCGCACCGATTCCGGCCCAGGCCACGACCAGCATCACGGCCGAGTTCAACCTCAACGCCGCTGACACCACGGTCTACGACCCAGTCACCAACACACCGCCCTACACCACCTATGGCACGGCGCTCAACGTCTATGACTCCCAGGGCAACCCCGAGCTGTTCAGCGTCTATTTCACCCGCGACAACTCCACCGTCGGCCCGCCGGCAGAGGATGTCTGGCAGGTGTGGGACGCCAATCTCCCTCCCACCAACCCCGCCAACACCCCGCTGTTCAGCATGCGCTTTGACGCCACGGGCCAGTTGACGTTCCCGACCACCATGCCCACGGTGACCGTCCAAACGGCATCGGCCGTCACGCCCAATATCGTCGCCACCTTCGACATCTCGAACGTGACCCAGTACGCCTCAGCCTTCGGCGTGACCGACCTGACGCAGAACGGCTACACCGCCGGCAGCTTCGTGGGCATGTCGATCTCCGAGCTGGGGGTGGTGACCGCGCGTTACTCCAACGGCCAGACCCAGGCCACCGGCATGCTGGCGCTGGCGGACTTCCGCAACCCGCAGGGCCTGGAGCCCATCGGCGGCAACAACTGGGCCGAGACCTTCGCCTCGGGCCAGCCGCTCATGGGCCAGCCCGGCCAGGGCAAGTTCGGCGCCACGCGCGCCGGTGCGCTGGAAGACTCCAACGTCGACCTGACGGCCGAACTCGTGAACATGATGACCGCGCAGCGCGCCTACCAGGCCAATGCGCAGACCATCAAGACCCAGGACCAGGTGCTCCAGACCCTGGTGAACCTGCGCTGACCCGCACTGAAAGAGAGTTGCCATGGACCGCATGATCTACACCGCGATGACCGGGGCCAATGCCGCGGCGCACCGGCAGTCGGTGCTGTCGCACAACCTGGCCAACGTCTCGACCAACGGCTTTCGCGCCGAGCTCTCGACCTACCGCGCCGTTCCGCTGCGCGGCGACGGCGCCACCACGCGCGTGCTGGCCCTCGAAGCCACGGCCGGCCACCGCCATGCGCCCGGCCCCGCGCTGCGCACCGGCCGTGACCTCGACGCCATGCCCCAGGGCAACCACTGGTTTGCCGTGCAGGGCCTGGACGGCACCGAGGCCTACACGCGCAATGGCGGCTTCGAGGTCTCGGCCACGGGCATCCTGCAGACCGCCAACGGCCTGGCGGTGCTGTCCGACGGCGGCACGCCCATCCAGCTGCCGCAGGATTCGGTGATCAGCCTCGGCTTTGACGGCACCATCAGCGCCAAGACCGGCAACCAGCCCTCCAATGTGGTGGGGCGCCTCAAGCTGGCCACGCCCACACCGGACGATCCGCTCAAGCGCGGCGTCGACGGCCTGTTCCGTCCGGCCTCGGGCAACCCGCTGCCCAACGACGGCAACGCCCGCATGATGACCGGTGTGCTCGAAGGCTCCAACGTGAACGCCGTGGAGACCATGGTGGGCATGATCCAGACCGCCCGGCAGTTCGAGCAGCAGATGCGCCTGCTGCAGACCGCCGAATCCAATGACCGCTCCGCCGGCCAGCTGCTCAGCCTGCAAGGCTGAACCCACCCTTCCAGGAAAGCACCATGTTCAATTCCCTCTGGATCTCCAAGACCGGCATGGAAGCCCAGCAGATGCAGCTGGACGTTGTCTCGAACAACCTGGCCAACTCATCGACCACCGGTTTCAAGCGCGCGCACGCCGTGTTCGAGGACCTGATGTACCAGAACCTGCGCCAGGCGGGTTCGGCCACGTCCGAGCAGTCGCAGCTGCCCACCGGCCTGCAGGTGGGCCTGGGCGTGCGCACCGTGGCCACCAGCCGCAACTTCACGCAGGGCAGCCTGCAGCAGTCGGGCAACGGCATGGACGTGGCCATCCAGGGCAACGGCTTCTTCCAGATCACCATGCCCGACGGCACGATCAACTACACGCGCGACGGCGCCTTCCAGGTCAACGCGCAGGGCCAGATCGTCACCAGCAACGGGCTGCCGGTCGCCAACGGCATCACCGTGCCGGCCAACGCCACCAATATCTCGATCTCGGCCGACGGCAACGTGACGGCCACCATTCCCGGCCAGGTCGCGCCGCAGCCCATCGGCACCATCGCGCTGGCCAGCTTCATCAACCCCGCGGGCCTGGACCCGCGCGGCCAGAACCTCTACGCCGAGACCGCGGCCTCGGGCCAGCCCAACACGGGCACGCCGGGCAGCAACGGCCTGGGCCAGCTCATGCAGGGCTTCCTCGAGACCTCCAACGTCAACGTGGTGCAGGAGCTGGTGACCATGATCCAGGTCCAGCGCGCCTACGAGATGAACTCCAAGGCCATCCAGACCTCGGACCAGATGCTGCAGAAGCTGGGACAACTGTGATGAAGCACCTCACCCTGATCCTGGGCGCAGCGCTGCTCGCAGGCTGCGCCGCGACGCCCAAGCCCGCGCAGGTGGACTTTGCCGCGCCGACGCTGGCGCAGCAGCCGGCCCAGCCGGCCTCGCGCCTGCCCACGGGCAGCCTGTTCCAGCCCACGACCTACCGCGCGAGCTTCGAGGACCGGCGCGCGCGCCAGGTCGGCGACATCGTGACCATCCGCATCGTCGAGAACGTCACCGCCAGCCAGAAATCCAGCTCCACGGCCAACCGCAGCAGCAGCATCGAGGGCAGCATCACCGCCATCCCCGGCCTGAAGTTCCCGGGCACGGCGGCCGAGAACCGCCTGCGCATCGGCGCCGGCAGCGACGTGGACTTCTCCGGTGCGGGCGGCACCGAGGCGGCCAACACCTTCGCGGGCACGATCACCGCCTCGGTGGCCGAGCTGCTGCCCAACGGGCACCTGCTGGTGGTGGGCGAGAAGCAGATCGGCCTGAACCACAACGTCGACGTGCTGCGCTTCACGGGCACCATCGACCCGCTGGCCATCCTGCCCGGCAACGTCGTCAACTCCAGCGCCGTGGCCAATGTGCGCGTGGAGTCCAGGGGCCGCGGCCCGCAGTACGAGGCCCAGACCGTGGGCTGGCTCACGCGCTTTTTCATGAACGTGTCGCCGTTCTGAAGACCGACTTCACGCTTACCGACTACTTCGACCCGCCACGCCAGAACTTGAGGCCCGCACCATGAACACCTCCCTGCTTGCCCGCTGCACCACGGCCCTGCTGCTGGGCCTGCTGGCGCTCGCGCCGGCCCAGGCCAGCCGCATCAAGGAAGTGGCGGCCATCGAAGGCGTGCGCAGCAACCAGCTCACGGGCTTCGGCCTGGTCATCGGCCTCGACGGCACGGGCGACCAGACCACGCAGATGCCCTACACCACGCAGACGCTGAGCAACTACCTGCAGCAGATGGGCATCACGCTGGCGCCCGAGCTGGCCTCGCGCCTGCAGCTCAAGAACGTCGCGGCCGTGCTGGTCACGGCCCAGCTGCCGGCCTTCGCCCGCCCGGGCCAGGCCATGGACGTCACCGTCTCCTCGCTGGGCAATGCCAAGTCGCTCAAGGGCGGCACGCTGATCGCCACGCCGCTGCGTGGCGCCGACGGCCAGGTCTACGCCCTGGCCCAGGGCAGCCTGGTGATTGCCGGTGCCGGCGCTGCGGCCGGCGGCAGCCGCGTGCAGATCAACCACCTGACGGCGGGCCGCATCCCGGGCGGCGCCCAGATCGAACGCGCCGTGCCCACCCCCCTGCTCGAAGGCGACAGCATCAAGCTCAGCCTGGACGCGAGCGACTTCCAGACCGCGCGCCGCGTGGCCAGCGCCATCAACACCCGCTTCGGCGACGGCGTGGCCCGCGCGCTGGACGGCCGCACGGTGGACGTGCGCGCCCCCACCACGCCCAACGACCGCATCAACTTCCTGGCCGAGCTGGAGGAGCTGCCGCTGGAGAACTCCGTGCCGGCGGCCAAGGTGGTGATCAATTCACGCACCGGCTCTATCGTGCTCAACCAGGCCGTGACCCTGGGCCCCTGCGCCATCGCGCACGGCAACCTCTCGATCAGCATCAGCTCCACGCCGGTCATCAGCCAGCCCGGCCCGCTCTCGGGCGGCCAGACCGTGGTGACCGAGCAGGCCACCATCGAGGTGCGCCAGGAGCCCGGCATGCTGATCCAGCTGCCCGCCGCGCCCAAGCTGGCCGACGTGGTGCGCGCACTCAACACCCTGGGCGCCACGCCGCAGGACCTGCTGGCCATCCTGCAGGCCATCAAGGCCGCGGGCGCGCTCAACGCGGAGCTCGAAGTGATATGAAGCTCCCCCTGAGTCGCTTCGCGCCTTCCCCCTCTCTCTACGCGCTGCGCGCTACGGGAGGGAGACGCAGCCAGCGGCCTGGCAAAGCCAGTTCCGCGGCTGCCTGGCTTCTTGGGGGGCGCCCGCTTCATGCGCTGCGGGCAGCACGCAACACCTGGGACCACTGAGATGAACACCACCGCCTCGCTGCTCTCCACCCAGCAGGCCCTGGCCGCCGACGCGTCCAGCCTGAACCGCCTGAAATACCAGGCCGGCCAGGCCACGCCCGAGGCGATCAAGGAAACGGCCAAGCAGTTCGAGGCCCTGTTCATGCGCGAGCTGCTCAAGAGCATGCGCGAGGCCAATGCCTCCATGAAGAGCGGCCTGTTCGAGAGCCCGACCGAGAACCTGGGCACGGACCTGCTGGACCAGCAGTTCGCGGTGCAGATGGCCGGCCAGCCCGGCGGTCTGGCCGAGACCATCGCGAAGCAGCTGATGCAGCAGATGGGCCTCAAGGACGGCGGCAGCCCGGACAAGGCCGGCGCCGACAAAATCGGTGCCGACAAGAGCAGCGCCGTACCGGCGGTGCCGGTGTCGGATGCGGCACGCCGCTTCGTGCAGCAGCACGCCGCCACGGCGCAGGACATCGAACGCAAGAGCGGCCTGCCGGCCAGCTACCTGCTGGGCCAGGCCGGGCATGAAAGCGGCTGGGGCCGGCGCGAGATCCTCATGAAGGACGGCAGCCCCTCGCACAACCTCTTCGGCATCAAGGCCACCGCGGACTGGAAGGGCAAGGTCGCCGAGGTCACGACCACCGAATACGTGGACGGCGTGGCACAGAAGACCGTGGGGCGCTTCCGCGCCTACGACTCCTACGCCGCCTCCTACCAGGACTTCGCCCGACTGGTCGGCAACAGCCCGCGCTACGCGCAGGCGCGCGAACAGGCCGGCACAGTCCAGGGCTGGGCCCAGGGCCTGCAGGACGGCGGCTACGCCACCGATCCCGACTACGCGGCCAAGCTCAGCCGGGCCATCAACACCACGCTGCAGCTGCAGCGTGCCTCTGACGCAGGGAAACTGTCATGAGCAGCATCCTCAACATCGGCGTGCTGGCGCTCAACGCCAACCAGGCCGCACTGCAGACCGTCAGCAACAACATTGCCAACGTCAACACGCCGGGCTACTCGCGCCAGCAGGTGGTGCTGCAGAACATCCAGGGGCAGTACACGGGCAGCGGCTATTTCGGCAAGGGCGTGGACGTGCTCACGGTCACGCGCAGCTACAACGACTTCCTGACCCGCCAGGCCGCATCCGCCCAGTCGATTGCCACGGCCGACAGCACGCGCCTGGACAAGCTCAACCAGCTCGAGAACTATTTCAAGGGCGGCAGCAACGGCCTGGGCGCGGCGGTCAGCGATACGCTCAACGCCTTCAGCGACATCGTGAGCGCGCCCACCGACCTCACCGCCCGCTCGGTGGCGCTGACCCGTGCCGACGAGATGGCCACGCGCTTCAACCAGATGAACCTGCAGCTGGAACAGCTGCGCATCGGCAACGTCGAGGAGCTCAAGACCGCGGCGCGCGCCATCAACAACCTGGCCGGGCAGATCGCCAAGGCCAACCAGGACATCTCGCGCGCGCAGGGCAATGGCCAGACGCCCAACGACCTGCTGGACCAGCGCGACCAGCTGATCCGCGAACTCAACAAGTACATCCAGACCACCAGCATCCCGGCCACCGACGGCAGCATCGGCATCTTCATCGGCGGCAGCCAGGCCCTGGTGCTGGGCACCACGGTGTCACCCGTGTCCATCGTCAACGACCAGTTCTCCGACCTGTCCAAGTCCAAGCTGGCCATCGCAGTGGCCGGCGCACCGCCCATGCTGCTCGACGAAAACAGCCTGGGCGGCGGCGAGGTCAGCGGCATGCTGCGCTTCCAGAACCAGGACCTGCTCGAAGCCCGCAACCTGCTGGGCCGCATGGCCCTGGCCATCGGCACGCGCATGAACGAGCAGCAGGCCCTGGGCCTGGATCTCAACGGCAACCCCGGCTCACCGCTGTTCAATCTGGCGCCCCTGCCCAATGGCCTGCCCCATGCCAACAACACCGGCACGGCCACGCTGGGCCTGAGCATCCAGACCACGCCGGCCTCGGGCACGACCTCCTTCGTGGCCACCGATTACGACGTGGTCTTCACGGCTGCGAATGCCGGCACCATCACCCGGCTCTCCGATGGCACCCAGCAGGCATTCACGCTCCCGGTCCTGCCCGCACCCCAGGTCGTGCAGATCGACGGTCTGAACATCACCTTCGGCGGTGCCGCCTTGGCTGGCGACCGCTTCCTGCTCAAGCCCTTCAACACCTCTGCCAGCAGCATCTCGACCGCCTTCGCCTCGCCGCGCGGCCTGGCCATGGCCAGCCCCATCACCGCCCAGGCCGGCACCAACAACACCGGCACGGTCACGCTGGAGAACCTGCTGGTGCGCACCGTGCCCCCGCCGGCGGCCGTCACCATCACCTTCACAGGGGCCGGCACCTTCACGCGCTCGGACACCGGCGCCACCGTGCACACCTATGTGCCGGGGCAGCCCATCGAATACACCTACCCGGCCGTGGCCCCGCTGACGGGCTGGGCGCTCACACTCAAGGGTGTGCCCCAGGTCGGCGACACCTACACGGTGGACGCCAATCCCTACCCCCAGCTCAATGCCGACAACGCCCAGGCTATGCTCGACCTGCGTGATCTGGCCATGTTCGACGGCGGCCCGCTGACCGACGGCTACGCCAGTGCCATCGCCATGATCGGCACGCGCATCCTGAGCGCGCAATCGGCAGCGGCGGTCTCGGCCGACATCGCCTCCAACCTCGAGAAGGAACGCAGCAGCGTCTCGGGCGTGAACCTGGACGAGGAGGCCGCGCGCCTGATCCAGTTCCAGCAGGCCTACCAGGCCTCGGGCAAGATGATGCAGGTGGCGCAGACCATCTTCGACACGCTGATCAACAGCATCGGTCGTTAAGACGACAGAAGGACACCATCATGCGCCTCGGCACCGCCAACGCCTTCGACCGCACCCTGGTCAACCTCACGACACGCCAGGCCGGCCTGGCCGACCTGCAGGAAAAGCTCTCGGCCGGCAAGAAGGTGCTGCGTGCCAGCGATGACCCGACGGGCGCGGCCCAGGCCGAGCGCTCGCAGACGCGGCTGACGCGCGTGGAGATCGAGCAACGTGCCCTGAGCCTGCAGAAGAACTCCATGTCCCTGGCCGAGTCCACGCTGGGCGACGCCCAGTCGCTGATGCAGCAGATCCGCCAGCTCTCGGTGCAGGCCGGTGATGCCACGCTGACGCCGGCCGACCGCCGCAGCATTGCGCAAGAGATGCGCAGCCTGCGCGACCAGCTCTTCACCTATGCCAACAAGCAGGACAGCAACGGCGTGCCGCTGTTCGGCGGCCTGGGCAGCGCCAACGCGCCCTTTGTCGACCTGACCACGGGCGTGAGCTTCAACGGCATCCCGGGCCAGCAGTCCGGCGGGCCTGTGAGCATCCCCTCCACCATGGACGGGCAGGCCGTGTTCATGAATGTTCCCAGCGGCAACGGTGTGTTCAACCTCGACCTGGGCGGTGCCAACACAGGCCAGCTGTGGGCCGATGTGGGGCGTGTGCTCACGCCCAGTGCACTGACTGGCGACAACTACACCGTCACCTTCGCCGTCTCGGCCACCGTCCCTCCTGTCACGACCTATACCGTGGTGAACACCACCACGGCCACGACCGTGGTTCCCGTTGCCCCGGCACCAGCGCCGGTCTACACCGACGGCCAGGACATCGCCTTCGACGGTCTGTCCTTCGTCGCACGCGGCGTGCCGGCCAACGGCGACACGCTCACCATCACCCCGAGCACACGCACCGACATCTTCGCTGTGGTTGATGCGGCCATTGCTGCCGTCGACGGCCAACCCAACGGCCACGTGTTCACGCACAACAACTCCCTCTCCCTGGCCCAGCTCGACAGTGCCATGGACCGCCTGCAATCCGCGCGCGGCACGGCCGGCGAGCTGCTCAAGCGTGCCGACATCATCGACAACAACCAGGAAGACAAGACCCTCCAGCTCGAAACCGACCGCTCGCGCGCCGAGGACATGGACATGATCAAGGGCATCTCGGAATTCCAGACCCAGCAGACCGGCTACAGCGCCGCGCTGCAGACCTATGCCCAGATCCAACGCCTCTCGCTGTTCAACTACATCAGCTGATCCCGCGGCCTCTGTCTGCACTGACCTCCTGAGCGCCCTGCGCGCGCCCCCCGCATGACTGCTTCCGTCCTTGCCACCCTGACCCTGGGCTACCGCCTGCTGTGGAACCGCCGGCGCGAGATCGCCGGTATCGAGCTGCTGGTCGACGCCCCGGCCGTGGCCACCGGCGTCGATGCGCGCCACCTGCTGGCCACACTGGCCGAGCTCTGGCCCGCACGCGCCCCCCAGCTGCTGCTGTCGGTACGCCACCCCCTGCTGCTGCTGGACCTGCTGGTGCATGGCCGCAGCGAGGGCCCCTGGGTCGTGCTGACACCCGAGGCCGCGGCCGACGCCGTGCTGCGACCGCGCGCACTGCAGGCCCAGGCCCGCGGCCTGCCCCTGGTCTGGCCCGGCCGGCTCGACGCCGCGCCGCCGCAGCAGGGCCGCCCCGGGCTCTACCGTCTGGAAGGCAGCGACCCCATCGGCCTGCTGCCCCCGGGGCAGATCCTGCTCGCGCCCGAACAGCAGGCCCAGGCCGCCGCCGCGCTGGACCAGCGCGAGGCCTGGGCCGTGGCCGGCTGGCCCGTGCCCTCCACGCTGCAGACGCTGGCCGCTGCCGCGCGCCAGCCCGACCGCACGGCCATCAGCCGCGTGGTGCGCGCCATCGACACCGATGCCTCCGGGGACCGGATCGAGGACCTGCTCTGCGCCGATCCCGTGCTCAGCTACCGCTTTCTGCAACAGGTCAACACCGCGGCCGGGCGCCAGCGCGGCGAGATCGACACCGTGCAGCGCGGCCTGCAGCTCTGGGGCCTGAAGCACGCGCAGCACTGGCTGCTGGCGCAGCTGGCCCAGGCCAGCGGCGAGGCCGACCTGCAGCCCGTGCGCACCGGCATGGCCGTGCGCGCGCGCCTGGTCGAGCACCTGCTCGACCCCGGTGACGAAGAGGACCTGCGCCGCGAGGTCTACCTCTGCGGCCTCTACGCCCAGCTCGACCGCCTGCTCGGCGAGCCGCTGGCCACGCTGCTGGGCCGACTGCCGCTGTCACAGCGCATCCTGCAGTCGCTGCTCGAGGGCACGGGGCCCTATCTGCCGGCGCTGCAGCTCGCGCACGCCATCGAAGCCGGTGACGCGCGCGGCACGCGCGCCCTGAGCGAAAGCTATGGCTACGCGGCCGAGGACGTGAACCGCGCCCTGCTGCGCACGCTGGCCGGGCTGGCAAGCTGACCAGCCGAGGTCCGCACGCGTCTCAGCCGCGCGCCGCCAGCGCATCGCGCGCGCGCGCAAACACCTTCCAGAACGCGGCCTCCTGCGTGGTGGCGTAGTTGATGCGCATCAGCGTGCTGGCTTGGCGCGCCGCATGGAAGAGCGCGCCCGGTGCCAGCAGCCAGCCCTGGTCGAGCAGGCGCTGCGCCAGCACCTCGGTGTCCACGCCCGTGTCCACCCAGCCAAAGAGCCCGGCCGGCGGCGCCACGAAACGGCAGCCGTGGGCCTCGGCCAGCTTGACGCTGCGCGCGCGCGCGGCATCCAGGCGCACACGCACGCGCTCGGCATGGCGACGCAGCTGGCCTTGCGAGATGCACCAGGCCAGCGCCTGCTCGAGCAGCGGCGGCGTGCTCAGCGTGGAGATCAGCTTGGTGTCGAGCAGGCGCATGGTCAGCGCCTCGGGCGCCACCAGGTAGCCGATGCGCCAGCCCGGCGCGAGGATCTTGGCAAAACCGCTGACGTAGATCGTGCGCTGCAGCTCGTCGAGCGCGCACAGGCGCACGGCCTGGTCCGGCGCCAGGTGGCTGTAGCTGTCGTCCTCGACGATGTGGAAGTCGTGCGCCGCGGCCAGCTGCAGGATGCGGTGCGCGCTGCCCGGCGTGAGGCTGTAGCCCGTGGGGTTGTGCAGCACGCTGACGCTCACGAAGAGACGCGGGCGATGCACCTCGCAGTAGCGCGCCATCACCGCCAGGTCCGGCCCCTCGGGACCGCGCGGCACGGGCAGGATGCGCATGCCCAAAGCGGAGAGGCGCGCGAACTCCACGGCCCAGCCCGGCTCCTCCACCATGACCGGATCACCGGGGCGCAGCAGGGTGCGGCTCACGATGTCCAGCGCCTGCGAGGCCCCCACCGTGGTGATGATCTGCGTGGGTGCGGCCTGGATGTTGAGGCCGGCGAGCTTGTCGGCCAGCGCGCGGCGCAGGCTGGCGTCGCCCGCCGGCTCGCCGTACTGCAGCGAGGCCGAGCGCAGCGCGGCGGGGCTGGTGACACGGCGCACGGCGGCGGCGAGAAAGGGCGTCTCCAGCCAGTCGGGCGGAAACACGCCGGTGCCGGGCTGCGGCCCTTCGGCACGGTTGTGGAACATGGCGCGGATCAGCGCCGTGGCATCCACCGGGGCCGGGGTCGCGCCGACGGCGGGCGCGGGCACCGACGCGCTGCTGCGCCGCCGCGGCGCCGGCGCCTCGCGCACATAGAAGCCGCGGTTGCGCCGCGCCTGCACCAGACCCTGGGCCAGCAGACGGTCGTAGGCGGCCACCACCGTGGACGGGCTCACGCCCTGCTGCGCGGCGCACTGCCGCACCGAAGGCAGGCGGCTGCCCGGCGCGAGCAAGCGGTCGCGGATGCGCTGGGCGTAACGGCCGGCCAGCTGTTCGGCCAGGGTCTGGGCGGCGCCGGGGGTCAGCATGGTGCTCTCCTGCGGAAGGTCGACGTTGGCGCTGTGCTGCCCGCCGCAGCAATACAGTTCGCAAAATTGTCTGAAAAACTGTACTGCAAGTGTGCTGGTCTGTCACCTAGAGTCAGAGCCATGACCAGGTCCACCCTCGACATGACCCGCCGCGGCTATGCGCTCGGCCTGCTGGGCGTGGTCGTCTTCGCGCTCACCCTGCCCATGACGCGCCTGGCCACGGGCACGCCCGAGGGGCCGCAGCTGGCCGGCCTCTACATCGCCGCCGGCCGCGCCGTGGTGGCGGCCGCGCTCTCGGCCCTGTTTCTGCTGGCCGTGCGCGCCCGCCTGCCGACGCGCGCGCAGTGGTCCACCCTGGCCTGGGTGGCGCTCGGTGTGGTCTTCGGCTTTCCTTTCCTGACCTCCATCGCCATGCGCCATGTGGAGGCCGTGCACGCCAGCGTGATCGTGGGCGTGCTGCCCCTGGCCACGGCCGCCGTGGGCGCGCTGCTGCAACGCCAGCGCCCCTCGGCCGGCTTCTGGCTCTGCGCGTTCGCAGGCACGGGCCTGGTCGTCGCCTTTGCCATCCTGCGCTCGGGCAGTGCGGGGCTGCGCCTGCACCCCGCCGATCTCCTGCTGCTGCTGGCCATGGCCTGCGCCGCCGTGGGCTACGCGCACGGCGCACGCCTGGCGCAGCAGATGCCGGCCACCCATGTGATCTGCTGGGCGCTGCTGCTGTCCCTGCCCCTCACGCTGCCCATCACGCTCTGGACCTGGCCCCAGGCGCCGGTGAGCCCTGCCGCCTGGGGCGGTTTTGCCTACACGGCCGTGTTCTCCATGTGGCTGGGTTTCTTCGCCTGGTACCAGGGCCTGGCCCTGGGCGGCACGGTGCGCGTGAGCCAGCTGCAGCTGCTGCAGCCCTTCCTCTCCATGCTCTGCGCCGTGCCCCTGCTGGGCGAGACGCTGGACGCGCTCACCCTGGGCTGCGGCCTGGCCGTGATCGCCCTGGTCTACGCCGGGCGCAAAATGCCGGTGCACGCCTCTTACATCCCCCAAGGAAAAACCTCATGAACGCCCGCACCCCCTCCACCTCGCCCTGGGTGCTGTCCGGGCGCGCCGACCAGATGAACCCCTCGGTGCTGCGCGAACTGCTCAAGGTCACCGAGCGGCCCGGCCTCATCAGCTTCGCCGGCGGCCTGCCCTCGCCCAAGACCTTCCCGGTCGCGGAGTTCGAGGCCGCCTGCGCGCGCGTGCTGCGCGAAGATGCCGACGCCGCCCTGCAGTACGCGGCCAGCGAAGGCTACGGCCCGCTGCGCGAGATGGTGGCGGCCTCGCTGCCCTGGCAGGTCGAGCCGGCACAGGTGCTGATCACCACGGGCTCGCAGCAGGGCCTGGACCTGGCCGCCAAGGTGCTGATCGACCCGGGCAGCCGCATCCTGGTGGAAACGCCCACCTACCTCGGTGCGCTGCAGGCCTTCGCGCCCATGGAACCGCAGGTGACGAGCGTGGCCAGCGACGACGAGGGCGTGGACATCACGGCCCTGCACGCGGCGCAAACGGCCGGCACCCCCGCACGTTTCTTCTACGTGCTGCCCAACTTCCAGAACCCCAGCGGCCGCCTGATGAGCGAGGCGCGGCGCGCGGCACTGAGCCGCACGGCAGCCGAGATCGGCCTGCCGCTGATCGAGGACAACCCCTATGGCGAGCTCTGGTTCGACGCGCCGCCGCCGGCGCCGCTGACGGCCCGCCACCCCGAGGGCTGCCTCTACCTCGGATCGTTTTCCAAGGTGCTCGCGCCCAGCCTGCGCCTGGGCTACCTGGTCGCGCCGCCCGCGCTGTTTCCCAAGCTGCTGCAGGCCAAGCAGGCGGCCGACCTGCACAGCCCGGGCTTCAACCAGCGCGTGGTGGCCGAGGTCATCAAGGATGGTTTCCTCGACCGCCATGTGCCGCGCATCCGCTCGCTCTACAAGGCCCAGCGCGACGCCATGCTGGCCGCGCTGCAACAATACATGCCCGAAGGCGTGCGTTGGAACCGCCCGGCCGGCGGCATGTTCCTCTGGGCCCGCCTGCCCGCGGGCCTGGACGCCGCAGCCCTCTTGCCGAAAGCCGTGGCACGCGGCGTGGCCTATGTGCCGGGCGCGGCCTTCTACGCCGGCGCCGCCGATGCGCGCACGCTGCGCCTATCCTTCGTCACGGCCAGCCCCGAGGAGATAGCACGCGGCATCGCCGCGCTGGCCAGCGTCATCCGGGAGAACCAGCCATGAGCACCACCACCCGCCCCTACCGCCAGGTCGACGTCTTCACCAGCACGCCTTACTGGGGCAACCCGCTGGCTGTGGTGCTCGACGGCACCGGCCTCTCCGACGAACAGATGCAGCGTTTCGCGCGCTGGACCAATCTGTCCGAGACCACCTTCCTGCTGCCGCCCACACAGGTGGGTGCCGACTATCGCGTGCGCATCTACACACCCGGCGGCGAGCTGCCCTTTGCCGGCCACCCCACGCTGGGCAGTTGCCAGGCCTGGCTGGACAGCGGCGGTACACCACGCGATGCGCAGCGCATCGTGCAGGAATGCGCCGTGGGCCTGGTGCCCATCCGCCGCGCGGGCCATCAACTCGCTTTTGCCGCGCCGCCGCTCAAGCACAGCGCACCTGCGCCCCAGCTGCTGGCCGGCGTGGCCCAGGCCCTGGGTCTCAAGCCCGCGCAGATCCGCGCGGCACAGCTGCTGGACAACGGCCCGAAATGGCTGGGCCTGCTGCTCGACAGCGCCGACACCGTGCTCGCGCTGGACCCCGACCACACGCGCCTGCGCGAACTCGGCCAGAAGGTCGGCGTGGCGGCGCTCACGGCCGCCCCCGCCACCGTGCAACTGATCGCACGCAGCAGCCGCGAAGCCCGCGCCTTTGCCGACCATGCCGGCGATGCCCCGCATCTGGCCGCGCCCGACCTCGAGGTGCGCGCCTTCGCCGCGCCCGTGGGCATCGCCGAAGACCCGGTGACCGGCAGCCTCAACGCCAGTCTCGCGCAATGGCTCATGGCCGAGGGCCATATCGGCACGCGCTATGTCGCCGCCCAAGGCACCTGCCTGGAGCGTGCGGGCCGTGTGCTGCTGGAACGCGACGCAGCCGGCCAGGTCTGGGTCGGCGGCCAGGTGCAGACCTGCATCACGGGGCACGTGCAGCTGTGACAGCTGCGCTCGACCACCTCGTGGTCGTCGCGGCCACGCTGGACGAGGGCGTGGCCTGGTGCGAACGCACGCTGGGCGTCACGCCCGGCCCCGGCGGGCAACATGCGTTGATGGGCACGCACAACCGGCTCTTCAGCATCGCCAGCGCCGATTTCCCGCTGGCCTATTTCGAGATCATCGCCATCGACCCCGCCGCGCCCGGCCCGGGACGCCGGCGCTGGTTCGACATGGACGATGCCGCCCTGCAGGAGCGCGTGCGCCGCGAGGGCCCGCAACTCGTGCACTGGGTCGCGCGCGTGGATGACGCGACCGCTGCCGTGGCGGCGCTGCAAGCCCACAGCATCGACCGCGGGGAGGTGCTCGCCGCCTCGCGCCCCACGCCGCGTGGTCTGCTGCAATGGCAGATCACGGTACGCCCCGACGGTCAACGGCTCTACGATGGCTTGCTGCCCACGCTGATCCAGTGGGGCGCCGCGCATCCGGCAGCCGGCATGCCGGACAGCGGTGTCAGCTTGCTGTCTGTTGCCTTGCAACACCCGCAGGCCGCCGTGCTGGCAGCGGCGCTGCAGACCACAGGTCTGGGCACCCAGGTCGTGCGCACGGGCCCGGCGCAGTTGCGTGTGCGCCTGCAGACACCACGCGGTTCGATTGAAATTCGCTCCTGATTTCATAGCAAACCTCAGTCCCGCGGGCGACTGCTGAAGCGCCACTTCCTTGCCACAATGCCCGGCATGGGAACCCTCTATCTTGTGCGCCACGGCCAGGCCTCTTTTGGCGCGGCCGACTACGACCAGCTCAGCGAACTCGGTGGCCGGCAGAGCGAGCGCCTGGGCCAGTACTGGCGCGAACGCGGCCTGCGTTTCGAAGCCGTCTACACCGGCACCTTGCGCCGCCACGCCCAGACCTGGGCCGGTATCGCCCAGGGCGCGGGCTACGACACCCCGGTCATCGCACTCGAGGGCCTCAACGAATACGACAGCGAGGCGGTGATCGCCACCATCCACCCGCAGCCGCTGCAAAAGCCCGAGACGCCCGAGATGGTCAGGCACCACTTCCGCCTGCTGCGCGACGGCCTGCGCCAATGGATGAATGGCGTGGTCAGCCCGCGGGGCATGCCGAGCTACAGCGACTTCCTGGCCGGCGTGACGGACGCGCTGGAGCAGGTGCGCAGGAAGCACGAGGGGAATGTGCTCATCGTCTCCAGCGGCGGACCGATTTCCACCGCCATCGGCCATGTGCTGGGCACCACGCCCGAGACCACGATCGAGCTCAATCTGCGCATCCGCAACAGCGCGCTCACGCAGTTCGACTACAACCCCAAGCGGCACAGCCTGATCAGCTTCAACACCCTGCCGCACCTGGACCACCCGGACTACGCGGGCTGGGAAAGCTACTCCTGAGCCGCCGGATCAATGCCGGGTGAGCGGCGTCTGAAGCACGAGCGCGAACAGCTCGTTGCGGAAGTGGATGCCCAGGCGGTCGAAGGCGCGGTTGCGATAGGTCTTGACGCTGGGCACGCTCAGGCCCAGGTCGGCGGCGATGCCGTCATAGGTCATGCCGCGCAGCAGGCGCACACAGACCTCGAGCTCGCGCGGCGTCAGCGCCGGCTGCAGGGCGCGCAGGCGTTGCGCCGGGGATGCGTCCCCACCCTCCAGCGCCACATGCTTGCGCGCCAGTGCCAGCAGGGCCGGCGCCAGGGCCTCGAAATCAGCCACCTGGGCGTCGCTGAATGGCGCCTGGTGCTGGTGCCGGTAGAAGTTCACGGCAAACAGGCCGTCATCACGTGCCTGCACCACCGAGACGCGTTCCGCCACACCATGCGCCTCGTAGACGCGCGTGCGGTGCTGGGCCGGGACCTCCTGCACCGTCAGATGGCAGAGCAGCGGCTGCTCCTCGCCCTGCGCCTCGGCGATCAGTGTGCGGTCGCTGCGGTAGGGGCCGGAGAGATAGGCCTGCCAGCACTCGCGCGTGGTGTCGGGCACGCCCAGGCTGCCCGAGAGGAAGAGCTGCGGCACGCTGCGATGCCCCGTGCGGTAGACCGAGAACGAGGCCGCGGGCACCAGGGGCTGCAGGGTCTCGAGCAGCAAGGAACGGAAACGCGGCTGGCCGAGCTGATGGATGAGCCCGGCCAGCAGCTGGGCGTGACGGCCCGTGCCGCTGGCGCTGCCGTTGCAGGTCCACTTGCGCATGCGTCTCCTCGCTCTGCTTCTGATGTCTTGTCATCTTAAGGGATGACAGCATCCGGCGGCGGGCCGCCCTAAGCTGCTGCAGATGAGCGCCCCCACCCTGGAATTCTTTGCCGAGCTGTCCGTGGACGTCGGCGTGCCGCAGGAAGTCGGCCCCACCGTGCACGGCCAGCGCCGCCTCATCCCCATCCTCGGCGGCGCAGCGCGTGGCACGGGCTGGAAGGCGCGCGTGCTGCCCGGCGGCGCCGACTACCAGCTCATCGTGAGCCCGCGTCTGGCCGAGCTCGACGCGCGCTATGTGCTCGAAACCGACGCCGGCGACCTGATCTACGTGCAGAACCGCGCCCTGCGCGCGGCCGAACCCGAAGTGACGGCACGCCTGCTGCGCGGTGAACCGGTCGATCCGACCCAGGTCTATTTCCGCTGCAGCCCGAGCTTCGAGACCGCCTCAACCACGCTGGGCTGGATCGCCGAGCGCCTTTTCATCGGCAGCGGCGTGCGCCGGCCCACGCGCGTGGAGATGCAGTTTTTCACCGTCAACTAAATTCATAAACAGGAGACCTCCCCATGAAGACCCTCTCGACCCTGCGCCGTGCACTCCTGGGCAGCGCCGCCCTGCTGGCCTGCGCCATCACCACCGGCGTGCAGGCCCAGGCCGCCTACCCCAACCGCCCCGTGCGCATCATCGTCGGCTTCCCCGCGGGCACCGGGCCCGACATCGTGGCACGCCTGCTGGCGCAGAAACTCTCCGAAGGCTGGGGCAACCAGGGCGTGATCGTCGACAACAAGCCCGGTGCGGCCGGCCTGATCGCCGCCAGCGAGGCCGCACGCGCCACGCCCGATGGCTACACGCTGATGCTGGGCGAGACCGGCCAGCTCAGCATCGCGCCCAGCAGCTACAACAAGCTGCCCTACAACCCCGCGCAGGACTTTGCGCCCGTGAGCCAGGTGGTCAGCGCCGATTTCGCGCTGCTGGTCAACCCGCAGAAGGTGCCGGCCAAGAACGTGAAGGAGTTCGTGAGCTGGGTGCAGCAGCAGAAGGGCCTGTTCATGGCCACCTTCGGCGCCGGCACACCGGGTCACTTCGGTGCCTTCATGTTCGGCGAGGCCATCAAGGTCAAGCCCGAGGCCGTGCACTACAAGAGCACCGCCGACGCGCTGGGCGGGATCTTCAGCGGGGATGTCCAGGGCGTCTTCGCCAGCGTGGGCCTGGCTGCACCTAATGTGAAGGCCGGCAAGCTGCTGGCCCTGGGCACCACGGGCCCGGCGCGCGCGGCGGCCCTGCCCGACGTGCCGACGATCAAGGAACAGGGTTACGCCAACCTCGAGTTCAGCTCCTGGTTCGGCATCGTGGCGCCGGCGCGCACGCCGCCCGAGATCCTGGCCAAGCTCAGCACCGACGTGCAGAAGGCCGTGTCCGACCCCGCCATGCGCACCAAGCTCGAGGACGCGGGCTTTCGCGTGACGGGCACCACAGCCGAGGCCTTCGCGCGCATCATCGCGGCCGACACCGTGACCTGGGGCAAGGCCGTGGCGGCGACGGGCTTCAAGGCTGACTGAGGCCGGCACCGGCATTCAGCACACCCATCGCAGCGCACCTGAAGAGGGGG
>LNFM01007816.1_pt1 | contig 22639 bp, 14 predicted proteins | sample 596031 | NCBI WGS metagenome assembly LNFM01 (sample SAMN04254537, study PRJNA301005) | activated carbon metagenome | isolation source: dual media filters at the Ann Arbor, Michigan drinking water treatment plant | place: USA: Ann Arbor | reverse complement strand
TCGATGCGCGCGGCCAGGCGGGCGCTCCAGGCGGTCGGCTTGTGAACCAGCCGCTCCGCCAGAAGATGGCGCGCCCGGTTGCGATCGCCTGCGCGCACGGCCGCCTCGATCAGCGTCAGCGTGAGCAGGTCGCGCTGCGCATGGCTGCCGCCGAAGCCATGGGCGATGTCGCGCACCGGCTCGATTGCATCGATCGCCTCGCGCGGCCGCCCCTGGGCAAACGCCAGCACCCCTTCGGCGATCGGCAGGCCGATGTCGCGCGTCATCACCTGGTTGACGCCGCTGCCCTGCACCGCGGTGCGCCGCATCCGGTCGCGCCACTGCTCGCCGACTGCAACGCGGCCCGTGGCGGCAAAACTCATCACCGCGTGGGCGTCGTTGAAGGCGTAGTGGGCCTGTTCGAGGTCGGCCTTGGCCTGCCACAGATCGGCCACGCGCTCGAAGCGGTCGCCAACATCGACACCTTCCAGTTGCAGGCGCCATAGCATCGCGGTGCAGTCGATCAGCACCAGCAGCATGTCGGTCTGCGGGCCATCCAGGTGGCGATCGTACAGAGCCAGCACCGCGTCGTACTCGCCGCGGTCCAGGTGAAACAGCGCCAGGTGCCACCAGTTGTGCGGGGCGAACGCGTTGTCCGCAGGCGCCCAATCGCCTTCGCGCGATGTCAGCCAGGCGATGCCTTCATCGATGCGCCCCTGCATTTCCATCACGTGGGTGACGGCATGCACCGCCCAGCCGTCGGCCGGCTCCAGTTCGAGCGCACGGCGACCGGTTGCTTCGGCTTGCGCGTACTGGTTGCACTCCTCCAGGCCGAACGCATGCATCCCCAGGACGTACGAGTAGCCGGGGATCGATGCGCTCCACGCCGGCAGCACGCGTGAGACGCGATTGCGCAGGTTCAGCGCATCGCCGCGATAAAAATCCATCAGGTGCGCGGTCTGCAGCGCAAGCACGTCGCGTGGCCATTCGCGCAGCACGGCGTCGAACAGGCGGCTGGCGACATGCCAGTCGCCGGTCACGAGCTTGTCGGCGGCGGCCAGCAGCGCGCGCTCGCGCGCATTGGCATGGTCGGCGAATCTTGCCGCCTGCGCCACCGCATCGCGGGCGGCCGGCAGGAAGCGGCCTTCGGACGTGGTCGCCAGCGCGAACGCCTTGAAAAGATGTGCGAGGACGAACGCCTCGTCCTCCACGAGGGCGGCGTCGAGCGTGCCGATCAGGTCGCCGCGGTAGGAGTGAAACTGCGTCAACGCCGTTTCGAATAGGTCCGCAGCGCGGGGGCTGGACGTTGACAACGCCAGGTCACGGTGATCTACGAGCATGGAACTTCTCCGTAAGGGAAACTGCAATATCGGGTTCATGAGGGACGCGTGGCGAGCGTCGGCGGCACCGCGGTCCGGCACGGTTTCGGCGCCGACGCGTGCACCGGTGCGGGGGCAGCCGCGGCGGCGGCAAGCTCCGTGCGGACTGCGTAGTGCGTCGCCAGGCTGTGGATCGAGCCGACAGCGCCGATGGCGGCCAACGACGCGGCCAGTGCAGCGACGCCGCGCGTGAGCAGCGGCGGCGATCGCCACGGCGGGGGTTGGAACGGGATCATGGTGGTCTCCGGCAGGAATGAATCGGGGACGCGCAGCATCGCGCCGCAGCCGGCGCAAGTCCTTGGGATCACCTGAATCGTTCTGAAAGGCACGCCGCCGATTAAGCTGCCAGCCGTCAGCACAAGGTCTGTCACGTGTGAGCCCCGACGCCGCCGAGTTCCGTTTCGGTCGCTTCCAGCTGGATCCGACACGACGCTTGCTGCGCGTCGACGGCGTGCCGGCGCGCCTCGGTGGACGCGCCGTCGACGTGCTGCTGGCCCTGGTGCGCCACCGCGACCGCATCGTCGGCAAGAGCGAGTTGCTCGATCTCGTGTGGCCCGATGTGGTGGTCGAGGAGAACAACCTTCAGGTGCAGGTGTCGGCGCTGCGCAAGCTGCTCGGCCCACAGTCGATCGCCACCATTCCGGGGCGCGGCTACCAGTTCATCGCCGATCTGCAGGTCAGCCCGGCGGCCAAGCCGGCGCCGGCGCGGCCGCACGCAGCCGACAACCACTTCACGGCGCAGGCGCACGGCGACCTGCCGGCACGCCTGCCCCCGCTGTTCGGCCGCGACGACGACCTGATCGAAGCCGGCGCACGTCTGGCCGCGCATCACGTGCTGACGCTGACCGGGCCGGGCGGCATCGGCAAGACGCGGCTGGCCCTGGCGGTGGCGAACATGGTGCAGCACGACTACGCCGATGGCGTGCGGGTGATCGATCTGGCCTCCATCGCCGATCCTGCCCGCGTCGGCTCGGCAGCCGCCGCTGCCTTGGCGGTCGATGTGCCCGCCGGCAAGCCCGCCGCCCCGTGGATCGCCGGCGCGCTGCGCGACCAGAGCCTGCTGCTGGTGCTCGACAACTGCGAGCACGTGCTCGCCGAGGCGGCGGCGCTGGCCCAGTCGATCGTGCAGCGCGCACCGCGCGTGCACGTGCTCGCGACCTCGCAGGCGCCGCTGCGCATCGCCGACGAACAGGTGCTGCGACTGGCACCGCTGGCGCTGCCCGCGCCCGCGGCAACCGTCGAGGCCGTCGAGATCGAGCGCTTCGGTGCACTGCAGCTGTTCGAGGCGCGTGCCCGCGCGGCAGTGCGCGGCTTCGCGCTGACGCCGGACACGGTACCGGCGGCGATCGATATCTGCCGGCGCCTGGACGGCCTGCCCTTGGCGATCGAACTGGCCGCCGCGCGCCTGCCGCTGCTCGGCCTCGATGGCCTGCGGCGCGCTCTGGACGAGCGGCTGCGCGTGCTCACCGCCGGTCCGCGCGCGGCGCCGGCACGCCATCAGACCCTGCGCGCGACGTTGCAGTGGAGCCATGCGCTGCTCACCACCGACGAGCAGGTGCTGTTCCGCCGGCTCGGCATCTTCGTCGGCGGCTTCTCGCTGACGCTGGCCCAGCGCGTGGCCACCGATCCCGCCGCCGACGGCTGGGCCACGCTCGACCTGCTGGGCGCGCTGGTGGACAAGTCACTGGTGGCGGTCGACGATGCCACGCCACCGCGCTATTACCTGCTCGAGTCGGCGCGCGCCTTCGCACTTGAAGCGCTGGCCGCCGCGCATGAGATCGATCGCATCGAACAGCGCCGCGCCGAGGCGATGCGCGATCTGCTCGACGAGTTCGACACGGCCATCGCCCACGCTGCGCGGTTCGATGTGCTGCTGCATGCGATGGAACCCGAGTTGGACAATCTGCGCGCCGCGCTGCGCTGGGCGATGGCGCGGCCCGAGCAGCGAACCCTGGCGCTGGCACTGCTGGCCGCGAGCAATTCGTTGTGGCTGGATGCCGATCCGTTCGGCGATGCCATCGACCACTACCTGACCGCGCGCGACTGGCTCGACGATGCGGTGCCGCCCGCGCTGGCGGCGCGCTTTCGCCTCGCCTTCCAGGCAATCGTGCGCTCGCGCATGCTGCGCTCGGACGCGTGGGGCGACGAGGCCTGGCGCGCGCTCCAAACCTATCGCGTACTCGGCGACCGCATCGGCCTGTACCGGGCGCTGTGCGCGCTCGGTGGCGCGCCGCGCGAGGTGATCGACGAGGCGCACGCCGGCGCCCTGCTGCAGGAAGCCGAAGCGCTCGAAGACCCGGCGTGGTCGCCGCGGCTGCGTTCACGCCGGCCACTGGCGCTGGAGTGGTTCCACGACCTGGGCGGGCGGTTCGAGGCCGCGCGCGAGGCCGGGCGACGTCATGTGGCGCTGGCTCGCGCGGCCGGCGCGATCGGCGAGATCCCGGCGCTGAGCAATCTGGCCGACACCGAGTTCGAACTGGGCAACAGCGTCGAGGCGATCGCGCTGTGCCGGCAGGCAATCGCTCGCGCCGCGTCACTTGGCCGCCCCGCCGCCGCCGCGCACGCCTACGGCAACATGGTCCCCGCGCTGCTGGCGCGAGGCGAACTGAAGGAGGCAGAAGACGCGATCCGTGCCGGTCGTGCGCTGCTGGTGCGCGGCCTGGGCACGGCCTTCATCTTGCTGATGCCGCTGGCGCTGCTTGCGCAGCGCCGCGATGCCCTCCGCCTGGCCGTGCAACTGGTGGGTTGCGCCGATAGCGCGTATGCCAGCGGCGGGCATGTGATGCATCCGCCGGAGCAGCGCATGCGCGCCAGCGTGCTCGCCGCCTGCGGCGCATTGCCCGACGATGAGGTTGCACGGCTGCACCAGGAGGGGGCAGGCTGGAGCGAGGACGAGGCGTTCGCCAACGCGGGCATCCGCTAGCCGTTCAAGCGTGCGCCAAACACGCCTGAAGATGGCGCGCGGCCTGCACCGCGATCAGCCGCACCGCCTGTTGCTGCTGGCTGCCGATCGGCAGCGCCACCTGAAGGCCTTCACCACTTCGTCGATGCGCACCGCGCGGCCGACGACGGAAGACTCGCACTGCAGGCAAAACTGAACGAACGCGGAGTTGGCATGTAGGCGAGTTCATCGGCCAGGCCCGCAGCGGCCGCACGCCGTCGGCTCGCCGCTACATGGCGTGCGACGTCATGCGAGCGAAGTCCTTCGCCGGCGTCGTGCTGGCGTTCGCGGTTCGGGCCGCCTGGATCTCGCTGCTGCGACGCATGGCCACGCCGACCGCCAGGATGTCGATCACCGCCAGATACAGGATGCGGCTGATCATCGGCACCTGGGTCGCGACATCCTCGGGGTGATCGATGGCGATCAGCTGAGAGGCGCGCCTGGACAGCGGCGAGTGGCTGGGCGCCAGCGCGATGATGGTCGCGCCCGCTGCCAGCGCGGCGTCGACCGACTTGAGCAACTCGGTCATCCGGCCCGAGCCGGAGATTGCGATCACCACGTCGCCCGCGCCGAGAGCAGCTGCCGCCATCGCCTGCAGGCGCGGCTCGGTGACAGCCGCTGCCGGCACGCCGAAGCGCAGGAACTTGTACTGGGCATCCAGCGCAACCACCGCGTAGTTGCCGATTGCGTAGCACTCGACACGCCGGGCGGCGAGCAGCAAATCGATGGCGCGCTCGACCGCTTCGTTGTTCAGCTGGTCGCGCGCGGCAAACAGCGCGGCGGCGGTGTTGTCGAGCACCTTGGCGCCGAGTTCGAGTGCCGAGTCCGTCCGCCGCACTTGCGTGTGGCTGACGGGAATCGTGCTGGTCAGGCCCGAGGCGAGCTTGAGTTTGAAGTCAGACAGCCCGGCATAGCCGAGCGAGCGGCAGAAGCGGACCACGGTCGGCTGGCTCACGCTGGCTCGCTTGGCGATGTCGATGATCGGATCGTTGAGCACGCTGCGCGGCTGCGACAGCACCAGATCGGCCACGCGCTGCTCGGCCGCCGACAGTTCGGCGCGCGCCAGCCGCACGCGTTCGAGCAGCGTGGCGCCGCCGCTGCGCTTCTTCAGCTGTGCATTGAGGATCGCCGAGACACCGGTGAAGGTGGGCGTGTCGGTCGCGATCACGAAGGTCGGGACGTGCGCGACATACTCGCTGAACCGGCCCTTGGACTCGAAGCGCGCGCGAAATCCCGAACGATCGAAGTGGCCACCGAGCCGCGGCACGATTCCGCCGCCAATGTAGATGCCGCCGAACGCGCCCAGGGTCACCGCGAGATTTGCGGCGACGGTGCCGAGCATCTCGCAGAAGACCTCGATCGCGTCGGCGCACAGCGCACACTCGCCGGCCACCGCGCGCCGTGCAATCTCCGGCGCGGTCAGTGGCTCGACTGCCCGGTCCGAGCGCACGGCGAGCGCGCGATGGATCAGTTCGATGCCCGACGCCGACATCAGGCGCTCGGCGGAAACGTGCGCGTACTGCCGCCACGCGTACTCCAGCACGAACAACTCGCGCGCGTTGTGCGGGGCGAACGCCACGTGCCCGCCTTCCGAGGCGAGCGAGACCCAGCCGTCGTCGACCGGCACCAGTCCCGACACCCCCAGCCCGGTGCCGGCACCGAGCACGCCCAGCACGCTGCGTTCGCGACGGCTGCCGCCGCCGACCTGACGCACGGCTTCTTCGCCCAGGTGCGGCAGCGCCATTGCCAGCGCGGTGAAGTCATTGACCACGACCAGCGTCTCGAAGCCGACCGCGGCGCGCACCTGCTCGATCGAGAAGTGCCACTTGTAGTTGGTCATCTGCACGAGGTCGCCATCGACCGGATTGGCGATGGCGATGGCACCGTGGCGCGGCGCCGGCCCGTCGACCGTGGCCAGATAGGCACGCAACGCCGCCAGCAGATCCGGATACTGCTCGCAGTGCATCGCGCTGACCTGCGCGAACACACCGGGCTCGCGCTCGATGGCGAAGCGGGCGAACGTGCTGCCGATGTCGGCCAGCAAGCGGGGTTCGATCAGGGCGGGCATGGGTCGGGGCGTGCGAAGCGAGGGGCGATGGCCACTGTGCCTTGAAGCGGCGCTCAGTAATCGCCGTCGACAGGATGCAGCGCGATCTCGTCGGCCACCAGATGCGGCGGCAGGTCGAGCAGCGCGATCACCTGACGCGCGAGGTCCGCGGTCGGCATCGCCCAGCGCGCGTCCTGTCCGCCTTCAACGGCGCCATTGAAACTGCTGTCGATGATGCCGGGCAGCACGGTTGTGACCTTCACACCGCGCGCGCGCAATTCGCGGTGCAGCGAGCCGGCGAAACCCAGCACGCCGAACTTGCTTGCCACGTACGGCGCCATGTTGGCCAATGGCCGACGCGCCAGGTCGGAGGCGATGTTGACAATGTGACCGTGGCCACGCGCGAGCATCCCTGGCAGCAGAGCGCGTGCGAGCAACATGGGCGCCGTCAGGTTGACCGCAACGATGCGCACGATGTCCGTCGCCGAGTGGTCGGTAAACGGCCGGTACGGCCCGACGCCCGCATTGTTGATCAGCACGTCGATGCCACCGAACCGCTGCTCGGCGGCGCGCGCCACACGCTCGCATTCCTCCGCGATCGCCAGGTCGGCCGTGCAGCTTGCCGCGTGCGCACCGGCCGCGCTGCACTCGGCCACGCGCTGCGCGAGCTGCGCCTCGCTGCGAGCGACCAGCATGAGCGAATGGCCGCGCCCGGCCAGCCCGCGCCCAAGCGCGGCGCCCAACCCGCGCGAGGCTCCGGTCAACAGCACGCGCCGGGGATCTGCCATGGCTAGGTGCTTGCTCGAGTCAGGACAGCACGACAGGCGGTCATCTGATCGGCGCGCGGGCGGACGACGAGGTGGACCGGGTTCGTCGACGACGGACGCTCGCTGCTCGGTGGGCGCTTCGGCGGTGGCGCGATGCGGTTCGATTGCATGGATTGATCATGCGGCCGGCGCGTGTCTCGGTCGATGGCGGCCCCGTCCGATGCGGCGAGTCGTCGATGCAGTTGCGCCATGGATCGAGGCACCCAGGCAGCCTTACAGCCGGGCGTCAAGATGGATCACCACGGCACCCCAGGCGGGGACGTCGAGCAGCACCTGGCCGCCGGGTGCAACGCCGATGACTGCACCCGGACCCGGGCAGCCGGCGGGACTGCCGTTGCCGGCCGGCGTGTAGTCGGACTGGGCCACGTTGCAGTAATTGCCGGCAGGCAGCCCGGTATTGGTGAGGTTCACGGTCTGCCCTTGCGCCGTTCGGTTGATGGCCACCGCGCCCTTGCCTTCACGGCAGAACGCGATGCGATTGCTATCGCCGAAGGTCCAGTTGGCCCGCCCGCAATGGGTCAGCGGCGCGCCCGCGGCGGTCTTGCGGAAGGCCACCATGTTGGAGATCGCGCGCGCGCGGTGCTCGCAGATCCACTCGCCGGCGCGCAGGGTGCCGAACGTCGGACTGCAGCGCGACGTGCCGGCCGCGAGGTCGATGAACGTCGACTGCGTGAGGCCGCCCGTGCCTGGCGGCCCGCCATCGCGTCCGGCCTGCGTGCTGCGGTCGAAGCCGTAGCCCGACATCAGGCTGACCACCCCATGCGGCTGTGCCAGCGTATAGATCGCAGCCAGCTCGTATATCGGCTGGCCGCTCAGTGTGCTGGCGTAGTACAGGTTCTCAGCGCGCTGGTTGTCGTGGTTGTCGACGAACACCACCGCCTTGTCGCTCGGCAGCAGCGAGGCGGACAAGCTGCGCAGCGATGAATCGAGCGAGGCGCCGTTGCGGCCGAGGAAGGCGTCGGCCACGCGGTAGCCATACTGGAACTCGGTGATGTCTGCCCCACCGCCCGAGGCGTGGCCGACTCCGAAATACTGATTGGCCGTGACCGCCTCGTTGGGGTTGTTGATCACCTCGAGAAAGACATACGGCTTGGTACGCGGCGGCACGGCGGCCGCGGCGGCGTCGTTGACCCGCTTCATGATCTGGTCGAGATCCCAGGCCGGGATGTGCTTGGCGGCGTCGATGCGAAAGCCCGCCACGCCTTCCGCATGCAGCGCGATCAGGTAGGCGGCGATCTTCGAGCGGACCGTCTCGTCTTCGGTCTTCAGGTCGGCCAGACCCAACAGTTCGCAGCTCTGCACCTGGGACGGGTTCTGGTAGCTCGCGATGCCGCAGGCCGGGTGGAAGTCGCCGCTGGCGTAGGGCACGGCCGGGTAGCCGTACTTGGTGTAGCTGCTGCCGGCGCTGCCGGTGCCGCCGCCTGCGGTCATGTGGTTGATCACCGCATCGGCGTAGATCTCGACGCCCCGCGCGCGACAACGCTGGATCATGTCGCGCAACTCGGCCAGGCTGCCGGAGCGCGACTGGTCGAGCCTGTAGCTCACTGTCTGGTACCGCTGCCACCAGGGATAGCCGCCGGAGGCGAAAACGATGTGCTCAGCCGGCGGCGAGATCTGCACACCCTTGAAGCCCTTGGGCCCGAGGAAGACCTCACACTCGCGCGCGATGTCGGTCCAGCGCCACTCGAACAGGTGGACCATGGTGTCGCCCGCGGCCGCCCGGCCCGTCGGCGTGTACTGCGGCGGCACCGACGGCGGCGGCGGCACCGCAGTGGAAGCACCACCACCACCTCCCCCTCCGCACGCCGCAACCAGCACCGCAGTGGCGCATGCGCAGAACAGTCGGTCCCGCACAGGCTTCATGGAGTCATCTGCTTTGCAGCTTCACAACGCTTCCGCGGCCGAGCTGGCGTCACACGCGTTGCAGGGCGCCAGTGATGAGCAGCAACCAAAGTTCTACTGAACTGACCACAAACTTCGGGCGCCTTCTGCGCCTGCGGCAAGTGTAGTTGAACTACAGGCAGACGACCGCTCGCTCGGCGACCCGAATCGACTGACCCTTGCCCCCGCCGAGCACCGTACCCGGAAACGAAGCGGACCCATCGACGTCCCTTGGCGGCCGGTCGTGCTCCAGTTAGCACCGACCGTACAGCACCGGCAGATGGAAGAAGGCACCGCCAGCGCTCTGTAGTTTTGTTACAGACAAATCGACCGCCCAGCGCCCGAGGTCGCGCCGATTCGAGATCGCCTCCTCCACCGGCGCCGCATGGGCATCGCCAGCGGGCTGCTGACGCACCGGGCGGACTGAGGCTGGGCCAGTCAAGCTGGGTGCGGCTACAGCTCGTTCAGGATGCGTTGCCGCTGCTGCTTGTACTCGGCCTCGCTGATGATCTTCTGCTCGAACAACTGCTGCAGCTGATGCAGCCGCTCGGCGATGGCGCGCGACGGAGCACGTGCTTCGGGCTGCGGGGCCGGGCGCGGCTGACTCCCCGCAGGGACGGCGGGGGCGACCGCCGGCGGTGCTGGCATTGCTGGCACAAGCTCGGCTGCCGACGGCAATGCAGAACTTGGCGACAACGCCTGCGATGCGGCCGGCTTCGGCTGCACTGGCGGCAACGCGGGTTGCGCCAGCAGGCTCGTCACGGGCCGAGCGGATCCGGGTGCCAGCGCGGCGCCTGCGGCGCCCAGCGGCGTGCCCGCCAGTGCGTCGGCCGACTGCAGCGCGCGGCGTTGCGCCTCGGCCGACTCCGCCAGCAGATCGACGATCGGGGAAGGTGCCGTCGGCGTGGAGTAGCCGAAGCTGTCGTGCGGCCGCCCGCTGGCCGGCTGCATCGCGCCCAGCACGAGGCGCTCGAGCGGCGTGCGCGACTGGTCGAAGAAGCCCAGGTCGGCCTCGATGCTGGTCTTGGCGCCGGTCACCAGCGCCACGACGGACCAGCCGTCCTCGGCGCGGGGCGCGGTCAGGAAGCTCGCGGGCACGACGAAGCTCACCATACGGCCGCGCACGCGTACCTGCGTGGCGAAGTGGATGCTGCGGTCGATGCGCGCGGCCACCGCGTCGCGGTCGCGCGCCTTCTCGGTGTCGATCACGGTATCGATCAGCTGCTGGCGCATCAACTCAGGGCGTGGCGTCAGGACGATCGCCTTTTCCCACGCGTGCGATTCGTCAATGCCGGCACGCCGGCCGGGCAGCGTGTACACATTGCCGGAGCCGCGCACGCGGTCCTGGTCGAAGTACAGGTCGAGGTTGAACCCGTAGAAACCTCGACGCGCAAAGGTGGACAGCGTCTCCGACCCGGCGTCGCTGGCAATGGTCGACGGATGGCGAATCGGATTGCGGAAGGTGGCCTCGATCCGGTAATCGCGGTCCTCGCGCACCAAGCGCAGTTGAACGAGGTCGAGGTCGCCGCGCTGGAACTCCGAACGCTGCGGGTACACGAGGCTGCCGTCGCCGACATCGTCGCCGCTCGGGTCGTTCAGCGTCGCGATCACCCGCTCGGCTGCCAGCGCCGTCAACGCGGGCACAAGAAGTCCGAAAATGGTCGCCAGCAGCTGCCGCTTCATGTCTGTCCCTTGATCGTTGGTCTAGCCGAAAGATACGGCGAAAAAATGCCCTCCCCCGTTTCCGAGGGAGGGCGGTTCACTGAAGGCCGAACCCAGCCGTCGGTCGCGCGTCACGTCGGGGTGGCGGCGCGCGTCGGCGACGACTGCGGCATCGCCTAGAAGATCACTTTCGCGAACGCCTTCATGCGGTACTGCTCGATGTCGAGCTGCCCGCCGACGGTCTGCGTCGGATTGCCACGGCCATCGATCCACTGCCCCAGCATGCCCAGCTCGAAGCCGGCCAGGTTGTAGGCAAAACGCACGCTCAAGATGTCCTTCTTGTTTTCGAAGGTGTTGGCGCCCAGCTTGACGTCACGCTTGTACTTGCCAAATGACACGCTGCCGTACAGGTGGCTGAACAACTGGTTGCCGACGCTGAAGCTGTAGCCGTTGTCGGTCGTGTCGCGCGTTCCCAGCGTGGTGGCGGCCACCAGCGTGTTGGTGTCCTCGTCGGCCACGCGCTTCCACTTGAACCCGGTCTCCAGCCCGCCCAGCACCGGCCACACCTTGCTCGCGCGGAACACCATGATGTCGGTGGCGCGATCGGCGTTGAGCGGGAAGAAGTTCGACGTCGGCCCCGTGGGCGAGTAGTTGCTGCGGTTGTAGTTGTAGTCGAGCGAGGTGTACTCGAACGACAGCGGCACGCCCAATCCCGGGACCTCGTAGCCGGTCACGATGGTGAAGCCCTTCCAGCCCACCACCGACTCGGCCGGCGCCTCGTCGAAGTCCATGAAGTCGTTGTCGACGAGGCCGTTGGCACCCGGCTGGCCCGGCACGTTCTTCGGCGTGGTGGGCACCTGCTGGTAGTCCTTGGCCGCACCGCCAAGCCACAGCGACTGGCCCCAGTTGTACCAAGCCGCCTCCGAGCCCTCGCTGATCAGCACGTCGCTCTCGCGGCGCGCGGCCATGTTGCTGAAGTAGCCCTCGCCGATATTGAAGTACTGCAGGTTGAAGGTCAGGCCCGACACCGGCAGCGAGCCGATGTCGAGGCCGACCAGGAAGGCGTTGTCCGAAGTGCTGGACTTCGGATTGCCGATCCACGGCTGGTCGAACAGCGGGGCGGTGTAGCTGGACCGGTAGAACGCACCACGCACGTCGATGCCGTTGAGCGGGCTGCCTTCGGCCTTCAGCATGTACACCTTGTTCTTGGCGAAGACATCGGTGCCGCGGCCATCGAACGCGTTGGCGTTGTCGGGGCGCAGCGTGTCGTCGCTGAACTGCTGGTAGCTGGCCGCCAGGCGCACGGGACCCAGGTCATGCTTGTACTGGGTGATGTACACCCCCTCGTTGAACTGAGTGGCGTCGCTCGAGCAGCAGCTCGGACCCTGGCCGTAGTTGGCCTGCAGGTAGTTGGGCAGCGAGATGCGCGCCGCCTCCCAGCTGCCACCGCCGTAGACGGGTCCCTTGAAGTAGAAGCCGTTGTAGTTGTCGCGGTCGATGTAGCGGACCTTGCCGACCGTGAATGGGTCGAACGTACCCCAGTCGCTGGAGCCGATCAGCGCCTGATCGAGCCAGCTGTAGCCCGGCGTCAGCTGCACGTAGGCGCCGCGCAGCTTGATGTACTTGCTCTGCTGCGGACGGGCGTTGGTGTCCGTGAAGCCTTCGTTGTTGGCAAAGCCGAAGTTGGTCCAGTAGGCCGCGGGGCTGCGGCTTTGCAGTCGCACGCCTGCTTCCACCTGGCGCGAGATAGTGGCCTTGATGCGCAGCTCGAACTCGGTCCACTGGCCCTGATCGGCACCGCTGGCGGTGTCGCCGCTGGAGTCCGATGTCGTGCGTTGGTTGCCGTCGAGAAACTTCATGTAGATATTGGAGCCGGAAAAATCCAGCGTCGCCGCGTAACCGGGCGCTGCCAGCGCAAGGCCGACCGCGAGCGCCAGGGGCTTGAGGTTGTAGTTCTTCATGTGCCGCTTTCTCTTGGGTTGAACTGCGTTCTTACTTCTTGATCATCGTCAGCGTGGCGCGCTTGACGGACTTGCCGTCCGCCGCGCACTCGAACTTGAGCATGTCGGCCTGCTTGGCGTTGGGACCATCGAGTACGTCCGTTGCGTGCGGGTCGCAGTCGCCGTCATGACCGCCGCCCCAGCGGTGCTGGCCCTCGTACTCGTTGACCTTGCGGGTCAGAAAGTCAGTGGCGGCGGGGAAGCCCTCGTTCGACTGCATCACGACCTGGTAGGCCCAGGCGTCGACATTGCCGTCGCCCCCCAGTTCGGCCAGCGGCACGCTGCCCTTGATGGTGCGGCCCGCGCCGCGCGTCAGGTTGGGCACGACGATGTCTTTGGCCATCTTGCCGGCCTTGGCCTCGGCCTCGGCTGAGACGCGCGCCTTGCGCTGCGGCGACAGCACAACGACCTTGTTCCACTCGCTGCCCGGCGCGAACCCCAGATTCAGTCCCGGCGGCGCATCGGCATAGCCGCCCTGCCCGTTCTTGATGAAGATGAAGATCATCTGCACCGAGAAGCCGGTGCCCATGCCCCACGGGTCTTCCAGCGTGCTGTTGACGTCGACTGCGAACTCGACATTCGAGCCCTGCTTGGTGATCGCGACTTTCGTCAGGTCGAACGAGCCTGGCTTGTAAACGCCGTCGGTCGGGTAGGTGTAATTGCCGGGTCCCTTGTCGTCGCTGCGCGGGTCGGTGAACTCGACGGCCGACGCGGCGGCGCCCAGCGCCAGCAGCGCGGCGGCGATGACGCCCTTGGTGAACATGCTTTTCATGGATACGCCTCTCTTGACTTGGTTGAACGACAACTACTTCACACTCCCGGCCGTGAGACCGGAGACCAGGTACTTCTGCAGGTAAAGAAACAGAATCACCACCGGCAGCGAAACGATGACCGAGCCCGCGGCAAAGAAGCCCCACTGCGAAGAAAATCCGCCGACGAAGAATCGCAATCCCACCGGCGCGGTGTAGTTCGCTTCGGTCTCCATGAACACCGATGCCAGGATGAACTCGTTCCATGCCGTCATGAACGAGAACAGCGCGGTGATGGCGATCGCCGGCTTGGCCAACGGCAGGATGATGCGCAGGAAGATCGTCCGGCGCGAAGCGCCGTCGATGATGGCCGACTCCTCGATGTCATACGGGATGGTGTCGAAGTAGCCCTTCAGCATCCACACGCAGAACGGGATCGCGGTCACCGAGTAGACGATCACCAGCCCCCAGAAGGTATTGCCCAGGTTCAGCCACTTGACGATGATGATGAACAGCGGGATCAGCATCAGCGTGCCCGGGAACATCTGCGAGACCAGGAACATCAACATCCCGGTGTCGCGCCCGGCGAAGCGAAAGCGCGAGAACGCATAGGCCGCAGTGCAGGCAAGGAACACGCCGAGCACGGTGGTCATCAGCGAGACGATGACGCTGTTGAGCAGCCAGCGACCGAACGGCTGCTCGGTCCACACGTCGGTGAAGTTCTTGACCGACACGTGCTGTGGCCACGGCAGCACGCCACGCAGACGTTCGAAGAACGTCGGGTCCTTCGGCAGGTCGATGATGCCCACGCTCTGCTGGCCCGAGAACGCCAGCGTCAGCACCCACAGCACCGGGTAGATCGCCATCAACGTGAAGCTGATCAGCGCCACGTGCAGCAAGAGGTGGTTGCCCCGCTTCAACTGTGAGGCGGCCATCAGTACGTCTCGGTCGCGCGCGTCAGGCGCGTCTGGAAATAGCCGTACACCAGCAGGATCACGAAGATCACCGTCGAGTAGGCGGCCGCATAGGCGTACTGATAGTTCTCGAAGGCGATCTTGTAGGCCTTGGTAATCAGGATCTCGTTGGCGCCGGCCGGCTGACCACCGGAGACGAGGAAGATCACGTTGAACATGTTGAATGTCCAGACCACCGACAGCACGATCGCAGGCACCAGCGTGGGCCGAAGCAGCGGCAGCGTGATGCCCTTGAACTGCTGCCACTTGCTCGCGCCTTCGACCTCGGCGGCCTCGTACATGTCGCGCGGGATCGACTGCAGCGCACCCAGGATCACGACCATCATGAACGGGAAGCTCAGCCAGCCGTTGGTCGCTAGGCCAGTCAGGAAGCTGCTCACCACGCCGTCGAACCAGGCCACCGGCGCGAAGCCGAACATCTGCAGTGCCTGGTTGATCACGCCAAATTGCGGGTGGAACATGCCGCGCCAGATCAGCGCAGTGATGTAGTTGGGAATGGCCCAGGGCAAGATCAGCAGTACGCGGTACACGGTCTTGCCGCGCAATCCCTCGGTGTTCAGCGCCAGGGCCAGCAGGAAGCCGACGCTGACGCCGATGGCGACGTTGGAGACCGTCCAGATCACGGTCATCATCAGCGTCCAGTAGAAGTTCTGGTAGTTCCAGACCAGTCCTTCAGGCGTGCTCTCGTAGAGGTTGAAGTCACCCAGGATCGTGAAGAAGTTGGCCAGCCCCACCCACCGATCGCGCAGCGGCAGGGACTCGTTGAAGAGCGTCGTGTCGGTGAACGCGAGCACGATCCCGTAGAGGAACGGGAAGAACACGAGGAGCAACGTGCCGATCATCGCCGGCGCGACGTAGCCATAGGCAGCCGCGTTGCTGACCAGCGCCTGGCGCGTGCGTGCGGCCCAGCCTTGCAGGACGTAGAGCAGGATGCCCAGGCCGACCACGTTGACGACCCACAGCAGTCGTTCAACGAAGCGAAGCACCGGCGCGGCCGCCGCGTCACCGGCCGTCAACGCCTGCCCGCCGTACGACACCGCGTTCAGCGGGCGCCGATAGCTGTCGGTGTCCCAAGGACTCGGCGCTGCTTCATCGCGCGCGGCCGGCGCCCCACTGCGTCCGTAGATTGCCGCCACCGTCGCCTGCAACCGCGCGACGGCCGACTCTGCCCGTTGCGCCGTCTCTGCCACCTCGGTCAGTTCGAGGCGCTGGTAGGTCACGGCACCGACGATCAGTGCAATCACAGCGACCCCGCGCGCAATGTCGAAACGGCGCTCGGGCGCGATGCGAAGCGCCGCGCCCAGACCGGCCGCGGCGACAAGCACGAGAAGCGCGATGCCCCAGCGCACACCTCGCGATCCGGCGCCAGGGCCCGCAGCCAGATACTGGACCTGCACCACGCCGGAGAACTCGCCCTTCTGTTCATAGGGAACGGTCACCAGCAGCACGCTGTCCCGGCTTTCGACCTGCAGCGTCTTCTTGCGGACCACGCCCTCGCTCTGGTTGGTCTCGGCCGCAGCGCGCAAGCTGTTGGCCAGATCGAACAGCACGCGCTCCTCGCGCTGCAGGCTGCGCGGCGCCTCGTCCTCGATACGGGTGGAGGCAATGAGCTCGCGGCCGGCCACCACGCGGATCGACTCGACCGACAGGTCGCCGTTCTTCCAGACCTTCAGGCGGGCGGGCAACTCAGCCTCGCTCGCATCGGCGATCGATGCGGCGACAGCATTGGTGACGAGGATCGCCTGTCGCTGGCGGTTATCGACATCGACATCTGCATGGCCGCCGCCGATCAGCAGCATCGACGTCAGCAACACGATCGCCAGGCTCGCCACCAGCCCGACCGCCGCGCGATAGCGCGCCGTCGCGGTGTTGCTGGCGGCAGCGGGCAGATCGAACACGATATCTTCGGTCGAGGTCGCGGCGGTGATCGATCAGTGCGTTGATCGCTTCCTGGATCGCGTCGTGCGCCTCCTTGATCGCCGCTTCCGGCGCGGCGCTGCCCTTGACGATCTTGTTCATCGCCGTCGTCGCCGGGGACCAGACCATCGTCATCTCCGCCCGATTGGGCATTGCCTCCGCGTTGGCGAGCTGGTCGTAGAACGCCTTGAGCACCGGGTCACTGCTCACGCGCTTGTCGTCGTACACGGCTTTGGCGGTGTGCAACTGACGACCCTCGAGCGCCAGCACGAGGCCCGCCTCGGCGCCCGTGAGGAAGCGCGCCAGCTCATAGGCGACATCCTTCTGTTTCGAGCCGGCCGCGACGTAGGCGCCCTCGATCGTCAGCCACGGGCGCATCGGCTTCTTGGCCTCGTCCACCACCGGCAGCATCGCCAGCCCGTACTTGACGTTGGGCGAGATCTCGCCGATGAACCAGGGCCCGTTGATCACCATCGCAGCCTTGCCCTCGTTGAACAGCGACGAGATCAGCGCCTCGGACGGCTCCGGCGGCATCACGCCGTCGGTCTTGAACCATTTCATCATCTGCTTGATCGAGGCGATCGTCGCCGCACTGTTGAGCACCAGCTTGCCGCTCGGATCGAACACCGCGCCGCCGTAGGCATTCATCAGCGCGGCGTGGAAGTAGAAGTTGGTGTACCAGTAGGCCAGCCCGTAGCGGCCCGAATCCGCCCGCGTGTGTTCCTTGGCGAGCTTGATCATCTCGGCCGCGGTCTTCGGTGGCGACTTCACCAGCGCGGTGTTGTAGATGAGCGTCGTGCTCTTGTAGTTCAGCGGCAGCCCGTAGACCGACTTGCGATAAGTCATGGCCTCCATCATGTTCGGCAGGTAACTGTCGCGTTGCGCCTTGTCGATGAAGAAATCGAGCGGCTCGACCGTCTTGCCAGCCTCGACCCAGCCGCCCAGCCGGTCCTGTGCATAGATGAACAGGTCCGGGCCGCGTCCGCGCGGAATCGCGGCACTGATGCGATCGGCGTACGCGTCGTACGGGATCGCGAGCGTGTTGACCTTGAGGCCCTTTGCCGCCGGCTTGCTTTCGAACAGCTTGACCACCTTCTCGAAGGCCGACTTCTCCGCGCCCCGGTAGGCATGCCATACGGTCAGCTCGTTGGCCCCCTGCGCTCGGACGCTGCGGGCGAACGGCGCCGTCGCACCGACGACGGCGGCCGACAACGCGGACTTGATCAGGATTCGCTTCGACATGGTGAGGTCTCCGTTATGGGTTCAGCGCAGGCGTTGCTCGGTGACGGGATCGAACAGGTGCATGGACTCGGTCTTGACCACCAGCGTGATGGGATCGCCCATCTTCGGCAGCGATGCGTGGCTGCGCAGGCGACCCGCCAGCGTCTCCCCCTGCACCTCGAAGTGCACGATCACCTCGTGCCCCAGCGGCTCGGTGATCTCGACCTTGCCAGTGATGCTGGAGGTGCTGGTCCAATCAACTTCGTCGGCCGCGCCGATGTGCTCGGGCCGGATCCCCAGCATCACGTCGCGCCCCTTGTAGCGCTGCGCCGCCTCGCGAAAGACGGGCGGCACGTGCAGACGGTGGCCGAAGAAGTAGACGTCGCTGCCGTCGTCGGTGATCTTGGCGCTCACGATGTTCATGCGCGGCGTGCCCATGAAGCGCGCGGTGAACAGGTTGTCCGGCGTGTCGTAGATCTCCATCGGCGTGCCGATCTGCGTCAGGTTCGTGACGCCCGGATCGTTGCCGCAGGGGCGCAGCACGCAGATCCGGTGACCCATGGTCATGGCCTCGACCTGGTCGTGCGTTACATACACGGTGGTCGTGCCCAGACGGCGCTGCAGCCGCGAAAGTTCGGCACGCATGTGCACGCGCAGCTCGGCATCCAGGTTCGACAGCGGTTCGTCGAACAGGAACACCGCCGGATTGCGCACGATCGCCCGACCGAGCGCCACGCGCTGGCGCTGACCGCCCGACAGGGCCTTCGGCTTGCGCTCGAGAAAGGACACCAGGCCGAGCGTCTCAGCGGCTTCCTGCACGCGGCGCTTGATCTCGTGGTCGGGAATCTTGCGGATCTGCAGACCGAACGCGATATTGTCGTACACCGTCATGTGCGGGTACAGCGCATAGCTCTGGAACACCATCGCGATGTCGCGATCCTTTGGGTGCACGTCATTGACGACGCGGTCGCCGATCAGAATCTCGCCGCTGGTGATCGACTCCAGTCCGGCGATCATGCGCAGCACGGTCGATTTGCCGCACCCCGACGGACCGACGAACACCATGAACTCGCCATCGCGGATGTCGAAGCTCAAGTTGCGAATGACAGCGACGTCGCTGGTGTAGCTCTTGCAGACATCGCGCAGGAGGATCGAAGCCATCAGCGTGCCGCTCCAGTGCTTTTCGCCGCCAGGATGCGCACCGACTTGGGCTCAAGTTCGAGGCGCACGCGGCCGTCGACGGGCGCCACGTCGCCACCCTGCAGCCGGTCGGTCAGCGGCGCCGTGCTCCAACCAGTCGGCAGCGCGATGTCGACGGCGGCCGGCTTGTCGTCGCGATTGACCAGCACAAGCACCTGGTCGCCGCTGGCGACATCGCGCCGGCCATAAGCGAGTGCCGGGTCATCGCGTCCGGTCAACAGCGTGTAGTCGCCTCGGGTCAGCGCCGGATGCTGCTTGCGGATCTGGATCAGCTTCTTGTAGAAGTCGCGCAGCGCTTCGTCGCGCGCCACGCCCTTGCCCGGCATCACGTCGCGCGCGCCCCACGGCATGTCGTTGCGGTTGAGCGGCCACTCGGTGCCGCCACGTCCGACCTCTTCGCCGTAGTAGATGACAGGCATGCCGAGCGACGTCATCTGAACCGCCACGCACAGGCGGAACTTCTGCTTGTCACCGTCCAGATTGCCGAGCGACATCGGCTCGTCATGACTCGACAGGTAGTGCGCCAGCAGATACCCGGGCCGCACTTGGTGCCGCGATCGCAGGTAGCTGCCGAAGGCCACCGAGCGGCCGCGTCCGAGCACCCAGGCCTCGCAGCTGCCCTTGAAGCTGAAGTCGAAGCCGCTGTCGACCTCGTCGCGCTCGAAGAAACCGTCGAGCGACTGCGCCGTACCGCCCCAGTACTCAGCCAGCAGGAAGAAGTCCGGGCCGAGCTGTGCCCGCGTGCGCGCACGATGCTCGCGCCAGAAGTCGCTCGCCAGGTGCTTGTAGGTGTCGAGCCGGAAGCCCGCCACGCCGACCTGCCGCGCCAGCGCGATGTTGGCGTCCAGAACGTAGTCGCGTACCTCGGGCAGTTCGGTGCGCAAGTCCGGCAGCCCGCCGACGCGGCAGGTCACCGGATCGACCTCGCAACTGCCTTCGCCGGGACGGATCCAAGGCTCGCCCGCCGCGGTGCGACGGCTCGCATAGATCGACTGGTAGCCGGTGTGGTTGTAGACGACGTCCAGCAGGACCTTGATGCCGCGCTTGCGCGCAGCGTCGACCAAGTTCTTCAGATCCTCGACCGAGCCGAACTGCGGCTCCATCTTGTTGAAGTCGGCGATCCAATAGCCGTGAAAGCCCCAGTGATTGAACTCCGGCACACCCAGCTTGGCCGGCGCCTGCGCTGGCAGGCCGCGGTCCATCTGCAACTGCACGGGATTGATCCACAGCGCGGTGACCCCGAGATCGGCCAGTTCGTCGAGCTGCTGCGTCAGTCCCTTGAGGTCGCCGCCGTGATAGCCGCCCGGGTTGCGTCGCTGGACCCGCGCGTTGTTGCCGGAGTCGCCGTCGGCGAAGCGGTCGATCAGGACGAAGTAAAGGACCTCTCCCGCCCAGACCTCGCCGAGCGGGCGAGCACTGGCGGGCAGCGCCGCCATGAACAGCGATGCCGCGAGCAACCCTGCCGACGTCAATGCCCGGGCAAGCCCCAGCCAGCGCCACGACCTGCGTCGCCGCGCGGCGACCGCGCACAGCCCGTTGACCACCATGTGTGCTCCCGCGCCCGTGCTTGCCCCGGTCGCCGAACAGCGCCAGCGACCTGCAAGCCTTGCGGAGTGTTCTTGTTATTTCGCGATCTGAAAGCGCGAATGTAGCGAATATACACAGGCTTCCGTAGGATGGTCGACATCGTTGCCCCAAACTCTTGGCGTCTTCATGTTATTAATCAACGTTCTACGCAGCACAGGCAGTCGATGCCTGTAGCCGAACTACAACCAGCATTGGCCGGACCGGCATGCTTGGCGCCGCGTCTATTCGGCGACCGGTTGCCGGTATCTGGCGCTCGCCTCGGCTCGATCACCGGGACCCGAATGGCCGTCGGCAGGCCGATGTCGCGCCGTCGTCACACGATCACCGCTACGGCCACATCGCGGTGCGCTGACGTCTCTCGAGGGACCTCATGCGGACCGCACTTCGGCCGCAAGTTGAGCGCTCATCTTCGATTGCGCTTTGTTGCTGATGCGATCGGCCAGTCGCTCGTGCAAGGAGCGGCGCGAAGCCTGCCTAGGTGCGCCATCGCCTGCACCCGGCCTTTGCGGGTGCGGCCGTGCGGCCGATCCGTCAGGCACCGGCCATGGCGATGCGCTGCACTTTCGGATTCGTCATTCGCGAGAATTTCGCGTTGGCCGTCGGGAATTCCCCAGCCGCCATCTCAGCGGTGTCGTGCAGCGTGTCGCGCGGTGCGTGTCCCGTGCTTACGCGTTGGCGGTCTCGCGTAAGCTAACTTCGACGGCCGGCCGATTGCTTGGTCGCCAATGACAACGCAGCACTGGGCGCCGCTCTTCATTTCCTGTGCAGATGAGAAATCCTTGATGACGCCACGATTTCCCGACGACTCTCGCCAACCATCACCTCCCGCCGGCATGGATCTGCAGCCCCACCCGGAAACCGACCCGCTCCCCGATCGCGTCGAGCGCGAGACCGGCGTGGCGCCGGCGCAGGCGTCGCTGGACATGTGGATGCGCTCGGCCGCGCACGCTGGGCGTGCAGAGCTGGCGCAGCGGATGAACCGCAGCCTGCGCGACGATCGCAAAAGCGAAGCCAAGCGCGTGCATTACCTGTCGATGGAGTTCCTGATGGGACGCGCGCTGGGCAACGCGCTGGCCGCGCTCGGTCTGCAAGCTGAATTCGAGGCGGCCGCGCGCGCCGCCGGCAAGCGCCCGACCGACATCCTCGAACGCGAGCCTGATGCGGCGCTGGGCAATGGCGGTCTGGGTCGTCTGGCGGCGTGTTTCCTCGATTCGCTTGCCACGCTGGGCGTGCCCTCGTTCGGCTACGGCCTGCGCTACCGCTACGGCATGTTCGCGCAGCGCATCCATGATGGCCAGCAGATCGAGGAGCCGGATGACTGGCTGCGCAACGGCAATCCGTGGGAACTGGAGCGCCCCGAGATCCGCTACCCGATCGGCTTCGGCGGTCGGGTGGTCAGCGACGGCCCGGGTCGTCGCTGGTTGCCGGGCGAGAAACTGTTTGCCGATGCGTTCGACTTTGTCGTGCCCGGCCATGCGACCGACCGCGTGTCGGTGCTGCGCCAGTGGCAGGCCAATCCGTCCAAGCCGATCGACTTCGCAGCGTTCTCGCGCGGTGACTTCGCCGCCGCGGGCAGCGCCAAGCGGGCCGCCGAGGTGATCAACTGGGTGCTGTACCCGGACGACTCCACCCACGCCGGCCGCGAGTTGCGCCTGAAACAGGAGTATTTCCTGGTCAGCGCTTCGCTGCAGGACATCGTGGCCCATCACCTGGCCGATTACGGCCGCCTCGACAACCTGGCCGACAAGGTGTCGGTGCACCTGAACGACACCCACCCGGCGCTGGCAGTGCCGGAGCTGCTGCGCATCCTGATCGACCTGCACGGCATGAACTGGGACGCGGCGCTGGTCCAGTGCCAGAAGGTGATGAGCTACACCAATCACACGCTGATGCCCGAGGCGCTGGAAACCTGGCCGGTGCGCATGCTGGAGCAGTGGCTGCCGCGGCACCTGGAGATCATCTACGAGGTCAACGAGCGCTTTCTGAAGCACGTGCGCGCGAGCTTCCCGAAGGACGACGACCTCGTGCGACGCGTGTCGCTGATCGATGAAGGCGGCGAGCGGCGCGTGAAAATGGCGGCGCTGTCGATCGTGTCGAGCCATCGCGTCAACGGCGTGTCGCGCCTGCACTCCGATCTGATGGTCGCCACCATCTTTGCCGACTACGCGCAGGTGTTTCCCGACCGCTTCTGCAACGTCACCAACGGCGTCACGCCGCGGCGCTGGCTGTCGCAGGCCAACCCGTCATTGGCATCGCTGCTCGACGACCGCCTCGG
>LNFM01005263.1_pt1 | contig 22639 bp, 26 predicted proteins | sample 596031 | NCBI WGS metagenome assembly LNFM01 (sample SAMN04254537, study PRJNA301005) | activated carbon metagenome | isolation source: dual media filters at the Ann Arbor, Michigan drinking water treatment plant | place: USA: Ann Arbor | reverse complement strand
GCAGGGTTGGGTGTGGGTCCGGTCAACCCTACCAGCCAATCGCCCAGGGGAGCCATGAGAAAAGCCAGGGCGAGGCTCCAGACCGCAATGATCAGTTCGCACGTCACGTACCAGTTCGCAGGCTTCGCAGCTTGAGCAAACCGCGTTCCAAAAATCCAGGCCCCCAACGACAACCCGCCGAAGAACGCGGCCACAACGGCCAGTACGGCGGCGGTCTCGTGTCCGAGCCAGATGGCACTTTGTTGAGTCCAGACGATCTGGTAAGCAAGCGCTGCAAAACCGGACACACCCATCAACAGCGTGGCGAGGAACTGGCGCCCAGGAATAGGCGGACTGGTGGCGGACTGGAGAGCGATGTTCATCGCTTGAAGTTAGCAGTCCAATGCGTCAGTTTGACGAATGTGGGGACCCGGCCCAATGCATGCAGAAGGCGGTAGCGGTTACTCCGCCACGAAGACGGTTTGCGCCAATTGCGCGTGGTACCACTGCAACCTGACGGCGAGCAGCGCATTCGTGCCTGCTTTCGCAGTGATCTGGAACCGGCATTCGAGGACGACATCTCCATCCTCGTACAAGGAAGACGTTTTGCTTCCCGGATCGCACACGATCGCCTTGCCGTCGAGCGTGGGTTTCATGGCGAGTTTGGTGTCATCGTGGCTGCCCATGAAGGTGGCGCTCAGGCGAAAGCGTTGAGGAGCGCCGGTTGCCACGATGGGGCAGCTGTGATCGACCACATCACCAGCCCCCTTCCTGGCCTTACACACCAACTTGTTGCCAGGGACCGATGCAGGTGCGGCGCCCGTGAAGGCTGGAACCATCGCAGCGAGACACAGAACCCCCGCCCTCATGACACCTGCCGCTTTGCTCGTGGTTGCTTGTTGCATGGGTACCGCTGCACTTTCCTGATGCGTGTGAATAAAACGCTCGCGTGCCAACGTGCCGGCGTCGAGCAACTGCTTGCGATTGAGCATCCGAACCAAGTCACTGCGATGAAAGTCCCGCAGGCGCTCAGCCGCTGAAACGGATGCCGTAGCCCCAGGACTCCAGGCGGGTGGGAATGGCATTGAACGCCATCGAGATGCGGCGCTTGCCCTGGTTGGGCGGCACCGCGTGCATCAGGTAACTGGGAAACAACACCATGTCGCCGGGAGATGGGGCAGGACTGACCCATTTGTCCGCGCTGTAAGGCCCCGGGGTGGTTCCGGCGTGGTCGTTCCTGAAAGCGAAGTCGGTTCCCCCCGGCGATTTCATGAAGACGGTCTGGGACTCTGGATGCGTTGGGGTGAGGTACACCACGCCGGAGATGAAGCTGTTTGCATGGTTGTGCATGGCCTGACGCCCCCCTTCGTCCAGCACATTGACCCACATTTCCTTGATGGCCCAAGGCATCGCCTCGCCAAACAACAACATGCCGAATTCAACCAGTTTGGGGGTGATGGCGGCGGCGGCCTCAATGAAGAGGGGGCTGTCGTTGGGCTGCAGCATGTCCGTGTGCGACAGGTTCGGGGAGGAGTTGTTGTTGCAGACGGCCAGTTGGCTGAAGTGGGCCATCAGACCATGCGTGAGGGACGGATCGAGGATTGCGGGTACGCGCATGAACGGCGTGGGAAAGAGACCGATGATTTCGTCCATGGCGTTGGGGAAATGTGGCTGAAAACGCAGAGGGTAGCGAGCCAACATGTCAATTTGAGGATCTCCTTTTGCTTGCCGAGACCAGCGCCAATCTGGAAACGTCTGCAGCACACCCATCAAGCCTGCAGAGTTGCAGGCCCGAGTGGCGGCGCTCGGGCGGCGTGTGAGCGCGTCGACGCTCAAAGCTGATCCTCGTGGCAGCCTGCGCCAGCAGCCTGATGCGCCGCCAGCCAGCGCCGAAGCTGTCTTAGGTGCTCCCCGCTGATCCCGACCATGCGCAGGCCCACACGGTGCCTCACACCCAACCGCACGCTTGGCGAACCGTGCACCGGGTGCAGTGCGGGCACCGTTAGGCTCAGGTTACCCAAGTGGAGCAGGGCTGGTTGATCGGCGAGTCCGGGTATCGCTTGGCCTGGTTCTACCCAGATGCCCAGACCTTCTTCGCTGATGTCATGCAGTTGGCAGCGAGTCTGCGTGCCAGGCCATCCCAGCCACATCTTGTCCAGCCGATGGCTGACCCTGAAATGTCGCCGCGACTGTACCCTGATGATTGTGTCGGGCCAAGGTGCCAGCAGCGAGCTGCTCGGCAGGCACCTTGGGCTGCGAAGCGTGAAGAGCAGCAGCCCGCGGGTGCCCGAGACGGTGGCGTTGAGGCTGGGCCGTGGTCCAACCGCGAGGTCGCCCTGATCCAGCGCCAGTATCAACCCCGGGGGGCTCGTGCTGAGGATGCGTGCTGTGCCCGCAGCTTCACCATCGAGCGCTTGCAGGACGATCCTGAACTGGCTACCTATCAGGCCGTCCAGGCAGCGGCGTACCGCCTGCGGGGCCTGTATCACCATGTCGTCGCGTGAATCGGTCGTCCGCTCGGCGGCACCAAAAGCGGTGGAGTGACCGACGAGGCGTGCCATCCAGGCAGCGCCAAAAACGGCACTCATGCAGCCTTGCGCAGCACCGGAGAGCGGTGCTTGATGCGAGCGGGGATGCCTACGGCAAGCGCGCCGGGCGGGACATCGCAGAGCACAACCGCATTGGCGCCGATGACCGCGCCGTTGCCAATGCGAACATGCCCCAGAATCTTGGCGCCCGCGCCGATGTCCACGCCGTTTCCGATGACCGGAGCGCCTGGCACACCGGTGCGGCGCAGGCCCAGCGTAACACCGTGCCTCAGCGTCACGTCGTCACCTATCACGGTGTCACCGCTGATCACAATGCCACCGAAATGCTCGATCACCAGCCTGCGTCCCACCTGCGTTTCGCAGGGCAGGTCGATACCGCTGACGATTTGCACGCCGGTCTTGAGCAGCTTGTATATCAGCGAAAGCGGCTTGCGCAGCAGGGCGGGGCGCACGCGGTAGCGCCAACGGCCAAAGCGGTAAACGGCCATGGCCCACACACCCTGGCGCCACGGGTCGCACTGGTGGGCGGCATAGTCTTCGCGCAGGAGGTCAAACATGGTGTGGACTCCTCCGTCTCACCAGGGCCGAGGCGGTGCCACACGCCCGCCGAGCGTGTCCTGCCAGGCGCGTGCCAGCAGGCGTCGGTGGGTGGCCGACTCCACCGATTTGTGTGCCTGCCCGGTGAGGTTTGCGCGCCAGCCGCGCAGCGTGTGCCAGCCGCGCTCGAGTCGGTTGATCGCCCAGGTCGATAGCCAGCCGTGGTTTTTTCGGTAGTAGAGCAAACCGCTGCGCGCGCGCCACAGGGTGAGCTGGCTGCCCGAGGACGACACCGTCTCGCCGCTCACCGTGCGCGCCGACTCGCCGCCGATGTGCATCACCCGCAGCGAGGGCCAGTACTGAACCTGCCATCCGGCCGCCTTGATGCGGCGGCACAGATCGACCTCCTCGTAATAGAGGAAGAAGCGCTCGTCGAATCCACCTATGACTTCGAATAGCGATCGGCGGATCAGGGCGAAGGCGCCCGGGACCCAGTCGACCTCGGCCGGCGCGTCTGGATCGGCCCAGCCTCGGTCCAGCATGCCGAACCAGCGCGAGCGGGGAAAACGTGCTGCCAAGCCTGAGAGCACGAAAAGCTCCTGCATCAGACCGGGGAACATGCGCGCCGACGGCTGCGCCGTACCGTCCACACCCAGCAGGCGCGCCCCAGCCAATCCGACCTGGGGATGTGCGGCCATCAGAGCCATGCCGCGCGCCAGGGTTCCAGGCTCGGGCATGGCGTCGGGGTTAAGCAGCAGCAACAGCTCGCCATTGGCGTGCTTTGCTGCGAGGTTGTTGCCCGCAGCGAAGCCCAGGTTTTGGGCGCTGCGCACCAGACGCACACTGGGGTGGCGCTCGGCGACACGATCTGCCGTGCCGTCGTGCGAAGCGTTGTCCACCAGCACGATTTCTGCGTTCAGGCCTGTCAGCTGCTCGGCCAGGCCATCGAGGAGGTGGTCGATCAGACGGCGCGAGTTGTAGGTGACGATCAAAACCGAAAGATCGGTGCGCAGGCTGGTGGTCGTGCCGCAGGCGGCCGAGTCGGATGGATTGGCAGAGGTCATGGTGTTTGGTTGCTCAGCGTTGGACATTGCAGCGCGTTCGGGCTTACTTGGCTGTGGGGGTTGGTGGGCGGGCTGTGCGCACCCACGCCGCCTGGCGATCGAAGCCGGCTTGCAGCACCGTATCGCCGTCGAGGAAAAGCACCAGTGGCGCGCGCGCTGCTCGCCACCCGATGTTGCGGCCAGCCGCGGCACTCGGTCGCGCCGTTCCCAGCCCCAGAACGCGCGCGCCCATGCCCAACGCCAACGCCTGGCTCCCATCGATTGAATGCGAATCCACGTAGATCAGTTCCCAGCTCAGGTCGCCCCACTGGGCCTGCTGAACCGATGTCAGGCAGCGTGCCAGGCGCGGCCCCTCGTTACGGCCAATGACGACCACGGATACGTCTGGCCTGCTCATGCGTTTGCTCCAGTCAGTTGCAACAGCTGCGCGTAGTGCTGCGCCTGGCTGGTCGGCGCATGTCGGCGCTGCAGGACCTCTCTGCCTCCGGTGGCCATCGCCTCGAGTTGCCAGGAAGGTGCCACCGTCAACATTTGCAGTCGCTGGCCCAACGCCACGGCGTCGTTGGCGCTGAAGTGCCAGCCATTGACACCGTGTTGAACGAGATCCCCGGCGCCGCCGCTGTTGGGCACGAGTACCGGTACACCCGCGGCGAACGCCTCCAGCAACACCAGACCGAAGGGTTCTTCAGGACAGGTGTGCAGCAACAGGTCTGCTTCTGCCAGCGCCGCTGCCGCCTCCGGCACGAAACCGTGGAGCCGGACATTCGGGTGCTGGCGCGCCCGTTCTTCCAGTTTTTTCGCTTCAGCGCCCGATCCATAGATGTCGAACTGCAGCAAGCTCAGGCCGGGCGTGCGCTCGAGTGCATCGAACAGCAGGGCCACGCGCTTGATGGGATCCAGCCGCGAAAGCAGCACCACGCGGCGCACCCCGTCCCTGGCAAAGGGAGGCCTCAAGGCGGTCGGTGCTGCCGGCAGGAAATTGCCGATCACCTCGATGCGCTCGGCTGGCACGCCGTGCGCGATCAAACGCTGGCGCACGAAGTCGGACACAGCCACCAGACGCAAGGGCAACCCTGCGAGCAGCCGCTTGCGACCGTAGCTCAGGCGCTCGTCGGTCCCGCCGTGAACCACATGCAGGTGGGCACCACGGCCACCCAGCAGGCGCTGCAACGCACACACCAGCAGCGATTGCAGTACGCCGGTGGCGACCACGGCCACGTCGCGATGCAGCCACAGGGTCTGCACCAATGCCCGGGTCAAGGCGGCACGGCCGGTCAGCGGGAGGCTGTGCACGCCCCTTGCATGCGCAGCGGCATGCACCGGACCGGGCGGCGCCAGCAGCATGCTTTCGTCTTCGATGCCGAGCGCCTGCAGCGTGGCAAGTGCCATGCGTTCGGTGCCGAACATCTGGCCGCTGTGCAGTATGTAGAGGAGTTTTGGAGTCATGGTGCGGTTGCAGAAGCTGCGAAGACCGCTATTTCACGATGCGCCGGGCAGGCAATCGTGACCAGACCGTGAACACGGTCGACACCGTGCCGTGCAATGCTGCCGCGCCGTCAGGCCTTGGCGCGCCGGCTCTTCAGGCGTACCGTGTTCACGCCACGTGCGTGCACATGCTCGAGCCCGTCGCTTGCCTGCTCCATGATCGACAGCCCGAATCCGCCCTCAGGGAAAGTCGCAAAGTCGGTGTCTGGGGCGTCTCGCACAGGTTCGAACGCTTCCCCGAGCGTGACGATCTCGACCAACACCCGGTCGCCCTCGATGCGCACAACCAGTTCGACCGGCGCACCTTCAGGCCGGTTCACCGTGTGACGCACGGCGTTTGTGTAAGCCTCGACACAGGCGACCGTGAAAAGGCTGGCATCGACTTCATCGAGCCCGGCCTCATGGCAGCTGGCCTCGACCAGAAGACGCACATGCGGCAGATCTTCCATGCCTCTGCCGAACTCCCGCCGGCTGGCCCGTGTGAGCAAACCAGGCAAGAAAAGGCAAGGTCATTGCCAGGCCGGCGACGGTGATGCGGCTGGCATCGCGATAGACCTGTTCCAGCGCCTGCGCTTGCGCCCGCACGTCGTGACGAGCGCTGGCCGAGACCGCTACCGCGCTGACGCTGGAGCTGACGGACGCTGCCGTGGTGGGCAGCTTGGCCGGCAGGTCGGCCAGTTGGCCCTGCCAGTCCCGCAGGTAACCTGGACGAAGGGCGCGCAGGTTCTGCACCACTTCAGTCCGGAAGCCGCCCGGCGAAGCTTGCGCAGCGCTGGCACCCAGCGCCAAGTCGTCCACCAGCAAGGCGCCTTGTACTGCCCGTATTGCAAGTTGCAGGGGACCCGGTGGTCCGTCGTCGCGGGTTTTGAAGGGGAGTTCGATGCGCGTCCAGCTACGCCCTGGTTTGAGGGTCTGGTTCAGCCAAGGGTTCTGTCCGTGACGACCAAAGCTCAGTTGCAGGCGTGCGTCATCGGTTTCGCCTCGTACCCACAGCGACAGATGCCATTCGCCGTTCACCGGCAGCAGCTTGCCAGCGCGCGCGCCGATCGAATCCAGGTGGTGCAACAGGGAGGCCTGCTGGCCCGGCATTGCTTGCAGCAGGACCGATCGCTGCCCCGGGCTGCCTGGCCGGGTGTCGTGCACTGAGCGCAATCGGCCCTCGGTCCACCACAGCGGTGCTGGTGCGGCGTCCTGCTGACCCCGCACGGCAATGGCGTCTCCAGGACCTACACCCGCTGGCATGGGCGAGAGCGTCAGGCGGTCGGGTGATACAGCGCTGGTGCGCCGGTTGCCCAGCACCTGGCCCTGCTGCCCGGCGGCTGGACCCGACAGCACCTCGAAGCGCGCACCAGCCCAGAAGTCCTCGGGCCGGGCAGTCCAACGGCTGTCGTCCTCCACACCTGTGAAATCGGTGCGACCCACCACGATCAGCGCGCCGTCGAGCGCGGGCTCCAGGCCGGGGTTGCGCAGCACGTTGGACATCAGCTGTTCGGCACCCCAGACGGTCCGCACGCCCAGATTGATGCCGAAGCGCGGCAGTTCGCCCAGAGGTCCTTCCACCGTCAAGCGTGCCGATAACGGAGGGGCGTCTGCCATGGCGCTGCCATCTGCCGATCCGGTGCTCGCCAGCACCGAGAGACAGATCAGGATCCAGACGCGGAGTGGGCCTGCACGGAGGGTGCGACTCCGCGGCGGGCGCCGCGACAGCGCGGCCGGTTTCATACGCGGCTGGGGCGCGCGCGCAGAAACAGGGTGGAGGCCAGCAGACGCCAGCGTGGCAGGCTGTACACCGTGGCGGCGCGGCGTCCGCTGATGGATTCGAGCATCAGGTCGCGCAGGTAACCGCCTGCGGTGAAGGGTGCCACACGGTTGACCACCAGGCCTACCGCCTCGGGGTCGATGGTCTTGAGCAGGCGATGTGCCCTTTGCAACTCACCGCGGGTGGTGGCGCCGGCCTCGACCACCAAGAGCACGCTGCCCACGACCGGCACGAGCAGTTCGGCGTCCGAGCTCACCAGCAGCGGCGGCATGTCAACGAGCACAAAGTCGGCCAGCGCCGACCAGTCGCGCAGTGCCTGACCAAAGCGGTCCAGCCGCTGAATACCGATGCGACCGTCTTCGCCACGCCGGCTCACCGCCACCCGTGCGGGCGCGGTAGGGTCGCCTCGCGTGATCACCTCGGTGTGCTGGGCCTGACCGCGCAGCAGGTCGGTCAGCCCCGGGACATCGCCAGCAAAGCGGGCATCTCGCGAAAACCCGTTGGCCTCGACCGTGAGCACGCGGTAGCCCAGCTTGCGCAGCGTGAGCGCGAGTTCCAGCACCAGACTGGATGTGCCGGCGCCTGGTTTGCAGCCGGTGAAGCCGAACACCTGCTGACCGCGTGCCTTGTGGCTGCGGATCAGAGCGGCGGCCATGCGACGCAGCTGTTCATCTCCAAACACGCGGCTGGCGTTGTCGGTGCGCTCGACCTGCCAGCCCGCTGGCGCAATACCCATGACGCGCTGCGCGTCGTTGACGGTGTGTATGCGGCGGTCAAGCAGGTCGCGCAGCACGGGTGCGGCCAGCGCACCGGCACCGGCGGCCAGCAACACCAAAAGCAGCAACTTGCGGCGACCTGTGCCCAGCGGCAGCTCGGGCGCCAACGCCGGATTGACCAGGCGCAGAAAGCCCAGCGAGTTGCTCTCGATCTCCAGAAAATTGATGCGTTCGCGCACCTTGTCCAGTTCGCTGCGGTGCTGGGCCATGTCGGCAGTGATCGTCATCGCATCCTGGAACAGGCGCGCGAAACGACTCGCCTGGGCTTCGGCCGTGTTGACCTCGTCTTGAAGGCCGCGCTCCACATCGCGGGCTTGATCGGCTGTACCCTGCAGGCGCGCCAGCAGGTTGGCGCGAACGCCGCTGTCGAGGCGCACGCCCTGGCCGCGCAGCTCGGTATCGATTTCTGCCAGTTCGCGGTCGGCTGCGATGGCCCCCGGGTGGTCCGCCTTCAGGCCCGACTTCTGCACCAGCAACGCTGCCCGTCGCGCGCTCAGTGAGGCCTTGAGGCTGTTGAGACCCGGGTCGTTGAGCACGGCATCCTGCACCGACCGCAGTCCCACAGTGGTGTCGCCACGGGCCTTGAAGGCTGCCAAGGCCCCCTCGGCATCCATGCGACGCTGGAGCGCATCCGATAGCCTTGGTGCTCGTGCACGGTCTGCGGGTCTGCGACGCAGGTGCTGTATGTGAAGTCCGGAATGCGGCGGGCATAGTCGACCAGCCGGTCTACCATCACGAGATCTTGGTCGCGCGTCACGCCGTAGATCAGGTGCACGGGATGCTGCGTGCCCTGCTGCGCGAGGACTTCGAGCATGGACAGAAATGGTGCCAGCCCGGTACCACCGGCCAGGAACAGCAGCGGCCGGGTGACGGCCCGCAGGTAGAAACTGCCCAGCGGGCCAGTCATCTGCAGCGCCTGCCCGGCCTGGGCGCCGCCGAGCCAACTGCTCATGAGGCCACCGGGTACCTGCTTGATCATGAAGGTCATGCGCTGGTTGCCAGGCGCCGAGCTGAACGAGTATGAGCGCTGCTGCCCACTCCCCGGCACAGCGATCTTCACGTATTGGCCGGGCAGAAACACAGGCGCTTCGGTCTGGCTGTCGAGCACAAGTTCATAGGCCGCATCGCCGAACGGCGTCACCTCGCAGACGGCAGCATCGAAATGTGCGGTGCCGGTCTTGCAGGCAGTCGACGGCACGGGCACCGAAATCACGCAATCCGACTTGGGGATCATCTGGCAGGTCAGCACCAGACCCTCGTCAGCCTCGTCCTGCGTCAGCGCCTCGTCGATGTAGTCGTCGCCCAGGTCGTAGCTGCCCGCCTCTGCGCGACACTTGCAGGTGCCGCACACACCGTCGGAACAATCCATTGGCAGATTGATGCGGTTGCGGAATGCGGCGTCCAACACCTTCTCGTTGGCGCCGCAATCGACGAAACGGGTCACGCCGTCCTCGAAATTCAAGGCGATGCGGTAGTTGTTCATCTTGTGTCTCCTCGCGTTTCAGACGTGATAATCCGCCCCAAGGTCGCAGCCCATGCGCCGCTTCATCGATTTCCTCCCCGGGCGATAACCGCCCCCTTTGACGGCGACTCTGGTTTCAACAATCGGCATCGTCCCCCACACCTCAACAAACAAGCATCATGAAAATTTCTCACATTTCCCGTCGCGTCGCTGTCGCAGCCGCCGTTGCTCTGGTCATGCCGGTGGCCTTTGCGCAAGCACCAGCCAAACTCAAGGTCGGCTTCATGTTGCCCGCCACCGGCACTTTCGCAGCTCTGGGCACGGCCATTGAAAACGGATTCATGCTGTATCTGAACGAACAGGGAGGCAAGATCGGCGGCCGTGAGGTTGAGTTTTTCAAGGTCGACGATGAATCAGACCCATCCAAAGCCATTGACAACGTCAACAAGCTCATCAAACGAGACAACGTGGATGTGCTGGTGGGTAGCGTTCACTCAGGTGTGGCCATGGCCATGGCCAATGTCGCCAAGCGTTCCGGCACACTGATGATCAACCCCAATGGCGGCGCTGACGCAGTCACTGGCGCCATGTGCGCCGTCAACATCTTCCGCAGCAGCTTCAGCAACTGGCAACCCGGTTTTGCTATTGGACATCTTCGTCGTGCGGTCGACAGCTTCCGACTCCTTGGAGCCGTTCGCGCGAAAGGATTGAGCGACTGGTAAGCAGGCAAAAGCAAGCGCTTGTTCATACTCGCGCCTGAAGTCAGCCGCCCAATGCTGGAGCGCTCCTTTCCGGGCTTCCCCGTAACCCAACGGTTCGAAGTCCGGGGCAGGGTTTTCTGGAGCGGCGCGTACTCGCGTTGCAGGTTTTCCAGACCCACAATGTTGGTCACGGCGATGCGCAAGGTTTGTGCGCTGGCGGCCCGGGTTGTGGCCACGCAGAGCTTCAAGGCAGCCAACAGGCGGGTGGCTCGGAACATCGGTTTCATGGGGATTTTCTCCAAATTGGTCAGACGGCTTTCTGAGGTTCGGACCGCACATGACAGCCCTGTGGAGCGAACGTGAATCTTTCTTGGCAGGCTTTGCTCTGCGCCTGTGCGTCGTCGTTCTGTCATCTGGTTCCACGACCATGTGGGTTTGAGTTGTCTAGACAGGGGAAGCCATGCTGAACAGACGGAGCTGGGCGATCGTGGGCGGCAAGACCTTGCTGCCCAGCGGGTTGGAAGACGACCCGGTCGTGCTGGTCGAGGACGGTGTGATCACCGACATTGCCGATGGCACGCGGGGACACCCGGTGCTGGAAGCCGGTGGACGATGGGTGCTGCCGGGCATGATCGATCTGCATGGCGATGCCTTCGAGCGCCAGCTCATGCCGCGCCCAGGCGTGCATTTCGACGTGCGCATTGCACTGGCCGATACCGACCGGCAACTCGTGGCCAACGGCATCTCCACCGCTTTCCATGGTGTGACCCATTCCTGGGAGCCTGGCCTGCGCAGCCGCGACAGCCTGCTGTTGCTGATGGAGGCGCTTGAGATGGCGCGTGGGCACCTCGCCTGCGACACGCGTCTGCACCTGCGGAAGGAAACTTTCAACCTGGACGGAGAGGCCGACGCGCTGCGCTGGCTGGCGCAAGGCCGGGTCGCACTGCTGGCCTTCAACGACCACACGGCCGACATCGTGAAAAAGCTGGACAACCCGCTTGAGGCCATGACGGTGCTGCAACGCACCGGCCTGGATGCCGATGCATTGAAACAGCTGGCCCAACGCGTGGCGTCTCGCGCCAGTGAGGTGCCTGCGTCCATTGGGCGTCTGGCGGCGGCGGCGGTGGCGGCCGGCGTGCCCCAGGCCTCTCACGACGACATGACCCCCGACATTCGGCACTGGTACCAGGGCCTCGCATGCAGCATTTCGGAGTTCCCCAAAAACCGGGAGACCGCCCGCGCAGCGCGCGCCCTGGGCAATCACGTGGTGTTTGGCTCGCCCAACGTGGTGCGTGGCGGCAGCCACCAGCCCAACGCGGTGGGCGCGGCCACCATGGTGGCAGAGGGTCTTTGCAACGTGCTCACCTCCGACTACTTCTACCCCGCCATGTTGCAGGCCCCGTTCAGACTGGTCGCCGACGGTGCTTGCAGTTTCAAAGATGCCTGGGCGCTGGTCTCCAGCAACGCTGCGGACGCCGCGCGCCTGCACGACCGTGGTCACCTCGCGGTGGGGCAGCGTGCCGATGTGCTGGTGGTCGAGCCACCATCGGCGATGCCCGCACGTGTGGCCCTGCACCTGATTGCCGGTCGCCTGGCCCATGCTTCGATGGGGGTGCCCTGGGCACCACCGGTCGCGCCCCGCCACAAGGTCACATCCCTCACCGAAGCAACGGGCTGGGTCGAACCTTGAGCGGCGCCAGCTTCAGCCTGCTCACGCTCAACAGCTGGAAGTGCGACGGGCACTACGCGCAGCGCATGGGGCTGTTGGCACAAGGCCTGATTGACCTGGCGCCCCACGTGGTGGCCTTGCAGGAGGCGTTCGTTGCCGAGGATGGCAGCGAGGACAGCGCGCAGCAGATGGCCGCCGCCACCGGTTTGCGCGCCGTGCAGGCGCTGGCCAGACCCAAGCTGCGCACGCTGGCGGGTCGTGAGGTCGCCAGTTTTTCTGGTCAGGCCGTGTTGACCAGTTTGCCCCTGGAGCGGGTGGTCAACGTGGCCCTGCCATCCAGCGAGGCCGATGGCGGACGCCTGGGCCAGGTGGTCCAGCTGCGGGTGGGCTCGCATGCCGTCACGGTCGCGAACGTGCACCTCAGCCATCTGCGGGGCGAAGCCGGTGATGCTCTGCGACAGCGCCAGTTGCAAGCCCTGCTGGAGCACCTGCATCAGGACGGGCCGGCATCGCTCACGCTGGTCTGTGGTGACTTCAACGATCCACTGGACGCGCTTGCGCTGCGCGATTTCTCCGGCGCGCCATGGCACTTACGTGACAGCTTTGAACGGGTGGGCCAGGACCGCGAACCCACCTGCCTCGATGCCTCGGGGAACGGACAGGTGCTGGACCACGTGCTGGTGGTGCCCTCGCTCAGCCGCGCCACGGTTCGGGTGGAAGCGGCGGCCACGGTGCTGCGCTTTGACCGCCCCGACGCGCGCGGCATCACGCCGAGCGACCACAGTGGGCTTCAGGTCACCTTCCGGCTGGGCTGATCGGGAGCGTTCGTCACGCCGGGCGCCACCTGCGACGAGAACAGGTGGGCCTTCAGGCGTTCACCGGCGCTCTCCAGGTCGTCGTTGTTGGTGAGGCAGAACGCGTCCGCCGGGGCTTCGAACGCCAGGGCGCGGCGCAGGCGCGCTTCCACCTCGGTGCTGGATTCGCGTTGGCGTGCGCCCAGGCGCTGGCGCAGTGCGTCAGCGCTTGCGTGCACATGCACGGCGCTCAAACCCGGGTGGCTCTGTCGGGCCAGGGGGAGGTGTGCGCGCGAGCCGCTCACCAGCACCCAGCCTCCGGTTGCCAGCGCCGCGAACTCCTTTTCTCGTATGCCGTACTGCAGCCCGTTGGCCGACCAGTGCATGGCAAAGGCGTTGGCCTGAAGCAGCGCGGCGAAGGCGGGTGCATCCACCGCCTCGTCGCCATCGACGCCGGGCGCGGCCGGGCGCGTGACGGTGCGCCGTGCCAGATGCAGCCGGGTGTGCGCGGGCGGGTGTTGAACCAGCCATTGCAGCAGGCTGTCTTTGCCCGCACCGGAGGGGCCCACCACGTAGACGAGGCGGCGGTTCATGTGGAGAGCCCCCAGTGACGGTGCAGCTGGAAATCGGCACCGGGTGTGGGCTCGATGAAGACGGCAATGCTGTCGAGCGGCTCGGGCGGCAGGTGGTTGAACGTGCGGTCGGCCACTTGCATCAGGGCCTCTCGAGACCCGGCGTCCAGGCCATCCAGGGGCCCTGTCAGGGAGCAATGGAAACGGAACTCGTCAAACACCCAGGGATAGCCCCAGCGCTGAAGCAGTGCGTCCTGATGCGGGGTGAGGGGCGCGCGTCGGCGGCGCTGCAGTTCATCGTCCGACAGAGGGCGAACCAGCGGCTGCAGAGCCTCCACACACGCCGCAGCCAGAGCATTGGCGGCCACCGGATCGCTCTGTGGGCGCAGCGCCAGGAAGTTGCCCAGATGCTCCACCTGCAGCACGGGCATCAGGTTGATCTTGAACTGGCTGGCCAGCGTTTGCACGGCCGCATCCACGTCATTCAGACCCGTGCCTTCGCGCATCCGAAAAGGGGGCTTCAATGTGGCGTGCCAGCCGTAGCGACGCGGATCTGCCGTGAGCGCTTCAAAGACTTCCTCGCCGATGCCGCCGATGGCCGGTTGGGTCATTCGTTCGCCGGTGGCCGCGTCGCGGCCCAGCCATTGGCAACCCGCCTGCCACAGGGCGCTGTCTGGCCGCGGTGCCCAATACAGGGCCACCCGGTGGGGTTGCTCATTCGCCATCGTGGTTCACCGTGAGCGTCACCCGGTCACCGGCGAACCAGGTTTCGGCGTATTCGATCGGCAGGCCCTGCATGTCGGTGTTGACCTTGGTGACGTAGAGCGACGGTCGCGCGGTGCCCTGGCGCAAATGGCCCGCGATGCGCGCGTCCGGCAGCCGGGCGCTGATGCGGCTCTCGTGCCGGATGTAGTCGTCCACCCCGAGAGTGGTGAAGGCTGCGGTGATCGATCCGGTCTCGCGCACGACCTCGGCCAAGCCCTGGAAGCGGGGGAGGGGGAAGTACCGGTCGCTCACGTGCAGCGGTTGTCCCGCGCCTTCGCCCAACACCAGCAGGTGCAGCAGCGGGCTGCGCGCCGTCACCTGCAACGCACGCGCCTGATCGGCCGTGGCGCGCGTGCGTTCGTCGTGCAGCACCACCAGACCACCGCGCAAACCCGCCTGGGCGAGGTTCTGCCGGTGCCGGGTGCGCTTGCCGATCGCCAGATCGACCGCGAAATCTTCGACGTAGGTGCCGCTGCCCTGCTCGGCGCGCACCAGGCCGCGCTGCACCAGCGCCGCCAGCGAGCGGCGGATGGTGTGGCGGTTCACACCGAAGCGTTCGGCCAGCGAGTGCTCGGAGGGCAGGCGCTGGCCCGGTGGGTACACGCCCTGGCCAATGGCCAGGGCGATCTCGTTGGCGATCTGTGCCCAGAAGTGTTCGCCGGTTTCGATGGTGGTGGTCAGTGGGTTTGTCATGAAAGCTACATCTGAATCGCCTACGCTGGCGGCATTCGACAAGTTGTCTATACAAGTGACAGGGTAGCACCACGATGTTTCACGCTTTTGACAACAACGGCCCCAACCGGCCGCTGCTGCGCCCCTACTGGATGGCCTTGCTGGCACGCGCACCGCTGGAGCTGCTGGAGAGCTCGGTGGCCTCCCACCTCGGGCCCGGCGTTCACTGGCTGCGCCGGCCCGAGACTGGATTGATGATGGTGCAAGGCCGCGTGGGGGGCACTGCCGAGCGCTTCAACCTCGGCGAGATCACGGTGACCCGCTGCGCGCTGCGGCTCGAGGGCGCCCACGCCGGCGTGGCCTGGGTGACGGGGCGCGACGCTCGGCGCTGCACCCTGGCCGCGGTGGCCGACGCGCTGCTGCAAGACCCCACGCACACCGACGACATCGATGCACGCCTGCTTGAGCCGGTGCGCCAGCACCTGCGCGAGCTGGCGGCCGAACGTTCGGCGCGGGCGCAAAGCACCCGGGTCGATTTTTTCACCATGGTCCGCGAATCCGATGGCGGCGCCGATTCCGGGGAAGACGCATGAACGCCGACGCCCTCCAAGACATGCTCCCCGGCTTCTCCAGCGAAGCCCTGGGCAGCCAGGCGGTGTTTCGCGTGGCGCTGCACGCGCTGTCCCATCCCGGGCGGCCCCTGGCCATGCCCATCGAGGCCGAGTGTCCCGAGGGCGGCCATCGCACCTCCGCCGTGTTGCTGCTCGCGCTGCTCGATGCCGATTGCACGCTTTGGGTCTCGCCCACACTGGCCCGTTCATCCACGGTGGCGTGGCTGCGCTTTCACACGGGTTGCCGTTGCGTGGATGTGGCGAGTCGGGCGGATTTTGTGTGGGTGGCACAGGGCGATGCCGTGCCCGACTTGGCAACGCTCGCGCAGGGGACCGACGCCGACCCGCAAGGATCGTCCACCTTGGTGATGGATGTTCCGGCGTTCCGTGGCGGGGAGCGCCTGCGCCTGAGCGGGCCCGGCATTCAGACCACCCAGGATCTGGAAGTCCGTGGCCTGCCGGCTGGCTTCGTGGCGCAGTGGGCGGCCAACCATGCGGCATTTCCGCGCGGGGTGGATGTGTATCTCGCCACGCACACCGAGGTCTGCGGCCTGCCGCGCACGGCCCGCATCAATACCGAATCGGCGATGGAGGCCTGAACATGTACGTTGCCGTCAAGGGCGGAGAAACCGCCATCCTCAACAGCTACCGGCTGCTCGATCGCCAGCGCCGCGGCGACCCGGGACTGGCCGAGCTGGACGTGGCCCAGATCCGCTCGCAGCTCAAGCTGGCGGTGGACCGTGTGATGACCGAAGGCTCGGTGTACGACCCCGAGCTCGCAGCACTGGCCATCAAGCAGGCCAGTGGTGATCTGGTGGAAGCCATCTTTTTGCTGCGCGCCTACCGTGCGACCTTGCCGCGCCTGGGCACCACCTGCCCGCTGGACACCGCGCGCATGCAACTGGATCGGCGCATCTCGGCCACCTTCAAGGACCTGCCGGGTGGACAACTGCTCGGCCCCACCTACGACTACACACAGCGCCTGCTCGACTTCGCGTTGCTGGCCGAAGGCGGCGTTCTGCCAGCCACCACCGAGCCAGCGGCGGCACCGAGCGCTGCTGTCCCCAGAGTGGTCGACCTGCTGAACCAGGAAGGCCTGATCGAGCGCAGCCCGCCACCCGATGGCGACCCGATGCCGCGCGACCTCACGCGCGAACCTCTGCGTTTTCCCGCCGACCGCGCCACCCGCCTGCAAAACCTGGCGCGCGGCGACGAAGGCTTCCTGCTGGCCATGGCGTATTCCACCCAGCGCGGCTATGCGCACTCGCACCCTTTTGTGGGTGAGTTGCGCGTGGGCCAGGTGGAGCTGTTGGTGGAGCCCGAAGAGCTGGGGTTTGCAGTCTCCATCGGCGATCTGGAAATCACGGAGTGCGAGATGGTCAACCAGTTCGCGGGCAGCGCGAGCGAGCCGCCCACCTTCACACGCGGCTACGGCCTGGCTTTTGGCCACAGCGAACGCAAGGCCATGGCCATGAGCCTGGTCGACCGGGCGCTGCGTGCGGAAGAGCTCGGTGAAATGGTCGAGTCGCCGGCGCAGATGCCCGAGTTCGTGCTCTCGCACAGCGACAGTCTGGAGGCGTCGGGCTTCGTCCAGCACCTGAAGCTGCCGCACTACGTTGACTTCCAGGCCGAGCTGGCGTTGGTGCGCCAGATGCGCGCCGAGGCCCTGACCCGTGCACCGCGCCCCGAGGAGACTTCCACATGAACGCGCCCATGGACCCTTCCACCTTCAGCGCAGTGGCACATGCCGCGGTGTTCACCGAAACGGGCGTGAACTTCGCCTACCTGGACGAGCGCACCAAACGCATGATCCGCCGCGCCATTCTGAAAGCCGTGGCCATTCCGGGGCATCAGGTGCCCTTCGGCTCGCGCGAGATGCCGCTGCCTTATGGCTGGGGCACGGGCGGCATACAGGTCACGGCCGCCGTCATTGGTCCGACCGACACCCTCAAGGTGATCGATCAGGGCTCGGACGACACCGTGAATGCGGTCAACATCCGCCGCTTTTTCCAGCGCACCGCAGGCGTGGCCACCACCACACGCACGCGCCAGGCCACCGTCATCCAGACCCGCCACCGCATTCCCGAGACACCGTTGGCCGAGGGCCAGATCATGGTGTACCAGGTGCCGGTGCCCGAGCCCATGCAGCGGCTGGAGCCGCGGGCCACCGAGACGCGAACCCTGCACGCATTGGCCGAGTACGGGCTCATGCACGTCAAGCTGTATGAGGACATCGCGCGCCACGGCCACATCGCCACCACCTACGACTACCCCGTCATGGTCAACGGGCGCTACCTCATGGCGCCGTCGCCCATCCCGAAGTTCGACAACCCCAAGCTGCACATGAACCCGGCGCTGCAGCTGTTCGGCGCCGGTCGCGAGAAACGCATCTACGCGGTGCCGCCGTACACGCCGGTCGAGAGCCTGGCGTTCGACGACCACCCCTTTGAAGTTCAAAAGTGGGACACCGCCTGCGCGCTCTGCGGCGCCACCGACTCGTTCCTGGACGAGATCATCACCAGCGACAGCGGCGACCGCATGCACGTGTGTTCGGACTCGGACCACTGCCAGGAGCGGCGCGCCACCATCGAAGGAGCCAGCGCGTGAGCGTCTCGATACGCGAGGCCGGCGAAGGCGATCTGCCAGCCGTGCTGGCGCTCTACGCGCAGCCCGGCATGGACGACGGCCGGGTCTTGTCCCTGGACGAGGCGCGCGAGACCTGGCGCCAGTTCGCGCGTTATCCCAGCTACCGCCTGTTCGTCGCCGAAGAGGGTGGTGCGGTGGTGGCCACCTATGCGCTGCTCGTCATGCAAAACCTGGCGCACCAGGGAACACCTTCGGCGATTGCCGAAGACGTGGTGGTGAGCGATGCGCACCAACGCCGAGGCCTGGGCCGCCAATTGATGGTCCACGCCATTGAGCAGGCACGCTTGGCGGGCTGCTACAAGCTCGCGCTGTCCTCGAACGCGAAACGAACCAGCGCCCACGCTTTCTACCGATCTCTGGGCTTCCAGCAGCACGGATTGAGCTTTCTCATCGACATCTCCCGGAACCTCTCATGACGACTCTTCCCCCTGTGGCATCGAGCCTGCCGCTGCTGCGCGTGCGACAGGTTGGCCAGCACTACGGCCCGCGCATGGCCTTGCAAGACGCTTCGTTCGATCTCTGGCCTGGCGAGGTGCTGGCCGTGGTCGGTGAGTCGGGTTCGGGCAAGACCACCTTGCTCAATGCCATGGCCGCGCGCAACCAGCCCTCCAGCGGCACGGTGGAGTTCCAGGCCCGCGACGGGCTCATGCACGATGTGCACCGCCTGAGCGAAGCGCAGCAACGCCTGCTGGCGCGCACCGACTGGGGCTTCGTGCACCAGAACCCGGCCGAGGGGCTGCGCATGGACGTCTCGGCGGGAGCCAACGTGGGCGAACGCCTCATGGGCCTGGGTGAGCGCCACTACGGACGGCTGAGGCAGACCGCTATCGACTGGCTCGCGCGCGTGGAGATCGACCCTGCGCGCATCGACGACACGCCCCGCACCTTCTCCGGAGGCATGCGCCAGCGTCTGCAGATCGCGCGCAACCTCGTCACGCACCCGCGGCTGGTGTTCATGGACGAGCCCACCTCGGGTCTGGACGTGTCGGTCCAGGCGCGCCTGCTCGACCTGCTGCGCCAGCTCAGCCAGCAGATGCAACTGGCGGTGGTGATCGTCACGCACGACCTCGCCGTGGCGCGCCTGCTCGCCCACCGCATGGTCGTCATGCAGGGCGGACGCATTGTCGAGACCGGCCTCACCGACCAGGTGCTGGACGACCCCCAGCACCCCTACACCCAGCTTCTTGTTTCTTCCGTCCTGCAGCCATGAACACCACCACCTCTTCACCCATGCTCGAACTCTGTGGCGTGAGCAAGACCTTCACGCTGCACCACCAGCAAGGCACCGAACTGCACGTTCTCGACGCGGTCGATCTGCGCGTGGCCGCCGGAGAATGCGTGGTGCTGGACGGGCCGTCCGGGCAGGGCAAGAGCACATTGCTCAAACTCGTCTACGCGAACTACCTCGCCAGCGGCGGTCGAATCTTGTTGCGCCCGCCTGGCGAGCCCGAGCTGGACGTGACCACGGCCGAGGCGAGATCGCTCGTTCGCATCCGCCGCGACACCGTGGGCTATGTGAGCCAGTTCCTGCGCGTGATCCCGCGCGTGCCGGCACTCGACGTGGTGGCCGAGCCGCTGGTCGAAGCGGGTGAGCCCCAGGAAACCGCGCGGGCAACGGCACGCACCTGGCTCGCGCGTCTGCGCATTCCCGAACCCTTGTGGTCGCTGCCACCGGCCACGTTTTCCGGCGGCGAACAGCAGCGGGTGAACATCGCGCGCAACATGATCCGCCAGCGACCGCTTCTTTTGCTGGACGAGCCCACCGCTTCGCTGGACGCGGCCAACACCGCCACCGTGATCGAGCTCATCCAGGAAGCCGTGCACGCCGGGTCGGCTGTCATCGGCATCTTCCACGACCGTGCCGTGGGAGACGCAGTGGCCACCCGCCGCGTCAACGTGGCCAGTTTCCGGAGGGTCGTCCAGTGAACACCACATTCCGCAATGCCCGGATGGTGCTTCCCGACCAGGTGATGCTGGGCAGCCTGTCTGTGAAGGGAGGGCGCATCGACGCCATCGACGCCGATGTCGCGTTGGCATCGGCCATCGACTGTGAGGGCGACTACCTCATGCCGGGTCTGGTGGAGATGCACACCGACAACTTCGAGCGCCATCTGATGCCGCGTCCCAAGGTGCAGTGGGCCACGTTGCCCGCGCTCATCGCACACGACGCCGAGGTGGCCGCAGCCGGCATCACCACGGTGTTTGACGCACTGGGCGTGGGTGATGCCGATCCAGACAGTTTGCGGGGCAGCACCTGGCATGCCGTGCTCGACACCATCGACCACGCAGGCCAGACGGGCCTGCTGCGCGCCGATCACCATCTGCACGTGCGGTGCGAATTGCCCGCGCCCAACACCATCGAGCTGTTCGAGCCCTTTCATGGCCACGAGCGTCTGTCGCTCATCTCGCTCATGGACCACACGCCGGGTCAGCGCCAATGGGAGGACATCGAACAGGCCCGCACCTACTTCACTGGCAAGAAGGGCTGGAGCGACGAAAAGTTCAACCGCCAGCTGGCCCTGTCGGCCGAGCTGCAGGCGCGCTATGCGCAGCCGCACCGTGCCTGGTTTGTGGACCACTGCCGCGACAACGGCATTGCGCTGGCCAGCCACGACGACACGACCGAAGGGCATGTGGCTCAGGCACACGCAGAAGGCGCGAGCATGTCCGAGTTCCCGACCACCGTGACCGCCGCACGCGCCGCGCACGAGCGTGGCTTGTTGACCGTGATGGGCGGACCCAACGTGGTGCGGGGTGGCTCTCACTCGGGCAACGTGGCCGCGGCCGAGCTCGCGCGACAGGGCCTGCTGGACATTCTTTCCAGCGACTACGTGCCAGGCAGCCTGCTGAGCGCTGCGCTGCGGCTGGTGCGCGATGGTCTGGCCACGCTTCCCGAGGCCATTTCCATGGTCTCGCTGAACCCGGCGCGTGCCACCGGACTGCACGACCGGGGTGCGCTGCAGGACGGCCTGCGCGCCGACCTGATCCAGGTGCGGCTGGTGGACCTGCCCGATGGCTCGCAGCACGGCGTGGTGCGAGCGGTCTGGCGCGAAGGCCAGCGTGTCCTTTGATCGCGTGCCGCGAAAACGTCCCCGGTGCGTCAAGAAACTGTCACACCAGCTTCGGACACTCGCTTGTATAGACATCTCTTTGGATTGGACGCGACATGAGCCTGCGAATCCGCAACCTTGACAAGCACTTCGGCAACGGCAAGCACGCCTTGCGCAACATCAACCTGGAGATCGACCAGGGCGAGATGGTGGCCCTCATCGGCGCCTCTGGCTCGGGCAAATCCACGCTGCTGCGCCACATTGCCGGCCTCATGCCGTCCGACACGGGTGGTGACTCGTGCATCGAGGTCAACGGCCAGTGCGTCCAACTCGGCGGCAAGATTCAGCGGGACGTGCGCCGCACGCGTGCCGGCATCGGTTTCGTGTTCCAGCAGTTCAACCTGGTCGACCGCCTGCCGGTGCTGGTCAATGTGTTGGTGGGCCGCTTGCACCAGATGCCCTGGTGGCGTGCCGTCACGCGGATCTTCACCGTGCGGGAGCGCGCGCTTGCGTTGGAAGCATTGGACCGTGTGGGTATCGCCGACTGCCATGCGCAGCGTGCCTCCACGCTGTCGGGTGGGCAGCAGCAACGTGCCGCCATTGCGCGCACCCTGGTGCAGGGCGCTCGCGTTGTGCTGGCCGACGAGCCGATCGCCTCGCTCGATCCCGAGTCCTCGCGCAATGTGATGGAGATCCTCTCGCGCATCTGTCGGGAAGACGGTTGCACCGTGGTGGTCTCGCTGCATCAAGTGGACATGGCCCGACGCTTCTGCACCCGCACCGTGGCCCTGCACCAGGGCCGCGTGGTGTTCGACGGCCCCTCTGCCCAGCTGACCACCGCTCTGCTGCGCGATCTGTATGGCATGCAGGCCGACGAGATCTTGAACGGCAGTGAAAGCGTTCACAGCGGTGTGACGCGCCTGCCCACAGGTCCCGCTCCCGCATGGGTTCAACCGATTCCCCGGGTCGCCTGAACGGCGCCATTTTTCGTCCATCTCCTTCCATCCATATTCACTGACATTCAGGAGCTACCCATGATCCAACGCACCCTGGTCGCGCTCGCCGCCGGCCTCACCTTCACCCTGGCACAAGCCCAGGACATCAACTTCGGGATCATCTCGACCGAATCCACCCAGAACCTCAAGGCCGACTGGCAGCCGCTGCTGGACGACATGGAGAAGCAGACCGGTCTGAAGGTCAAGGCGTTCTTCGCACCCGACTACGCCGGCATCATCGAAGGCATGCGCTTCAACAAGGTGCAGGTGGCCTGGTTGGGCAACAAGTCGGCCATGGAAGCCGTGGACCGCGCCAACGGCGAGGTGTTTGCGCAGATGGTCAACGCCGATGGCACCCAGGGCTACTACTCGCACCTCATCGTGAACAAGGACAGCCCGCTGGCTTCGGTGGACGATGTGCTCAAGAACGCCAAGTCGCTGAGCTTCGGCAACGGCGACCCGAACTCGACCAGCGGCTTTCTGGTGCCCGGCTTCTACGTCTTTGCCAAGAACAAGGTCGACCCCAAGTCCGCCTTCAAGGTGTCACGAAGCG
>LNFM01005262.1_pt1 | contig 22642 bp, 23 predicted proteins | sample 596031 | NCBI WGS metagenome assembly LNFM01 (sample SAMN04254537, study PRJNA301005) | activated carbon metagenome | isolation source: dual media filters at the Ann Arbor, Michigan drinking water treatment plant | place: USA: Ann Arbor | reverse complement strand
TCGCGGATGTAGGCCTTGAGCATCTTGTTCTCGAAGTTCTGGCTGTCCACCACGGCCTTGGCCACGTCGTAGAAGCTGATCACGCCCATCAGCATGCGGCGATCCATCACGGGCATGTAACGGGCATGGCGATCCAGCATCATGCGGCGCACCTCGTCCATGTCGGTTTCCATCGTGCAGGTCAGGGGCGCGTCGTCCATGGCCGTGCGGACCAGCATGGTGCCCACGCTTCCGCCATTCTTGACCAGCGCCTGGATCACCTCGCGAAACGTGAGCATGCCCACCAGGTCGCCGTGCTCCATCACCACCAGCGATCCGATGTCGCGCTCGGCCATCAGGTCCACCGCGCCGGCCAGCGGCTCGTCCGGCTGGACGGTGTACAGGGTGTTCCCCTTGACGCGAAGGATGTCGCTGACTTTCATGATGCTATATCTCCGAGAGGGCCTGTGCAACGCCGCGTGCGTTGCACCAATGTGGAGACAAATATAGCCCACAATGCCCCGCTGACCAGACAACATGGGAGACACAAGGATGCCCGGTTACTCCGACCCCGGCTTTGATACGCTGGCCCTGCACGCAGGTGCTGCACCCGACCCCGCCACCGGCGCCCGCGCGGTGCCCATCCACCTGACCACGTCGTTCGTTTTCGAGTCGAGCGACCACGCCGCCGCCCTCTTCAACCTGGAGCGTGGCGGCCATGTGTACAGCCGCATCAGCAACCCCACCAATGCCGTGCTGGAGCAGCGCGTGGCCGCCCTGGAAGGCGGCGTAGGGGCCATTGCAACTGCCAGCGGCCAGGCCGCACTGCACCTGGCCATTGCCACGCTGATGGGCGCGGGCAGCCACATCGTGGCCAGCACGGCGCTGTACGGCGGCTCGCAGAACCTGCTGCACTACACGCTGTCGCGCTTCGGTATCGAGACGACGTTTGTGAAGCCTGGCGACATCGACGCCTGGCGCGCCGCCGTGCGCCCCAACACCAAGCTGTTCTTTGGTGAAACCGTGGGCAACCCCGGCCTCGACGTGCTGGACATCCCCACCGTGAGCGCGATGGCGCACGAGGCCGGTGTGCCGCTGCTGGTGGACTCCACCCTCACCTCTCCGTGGCTGATGAAGCCGTTCGAGCATGGCGCGGACCTGGTCTACCACTCGGCCACCAAGTTCCTGTCGGGCCACGGCACCGTGGTGGGCGGCATCGTGGTGGATGGCGGCAGCTTTGACTGGGACGGGCCGAAGTCAGCAGGCAAGTTTGCCGAGCTGACCCAGCCCTACGACGGCTTTCACAACATGGTGTTTGCCGAAGAGAGCACGGTGGGCGCCTTCCTGCTGCGGGCGCGCCGCGAGGGCCTGCGCGACTTCGGCGCCTGCATGAGCCCGCACACGGCCTGGCTGATCCTGCAGGGCATCGAGACCCTGCCCCTGCGCATGGAACGCCATGTGCGCAACACCGAAAAGGTGGTCGAATTCCTGGCTGCCCAGCCGTTTGTCTCGCGCGTGGGCCATCCCATGCTGGAGTCCCACCCCAGCCATGCCCTCGCGCAAAAGCTGCTGCCGCGCGGCGCGGGATCGGTGTTCAGCTTCGACCTCAAGGGCAACCGCGAGCAGGGCAAGAAGTTCATCGAGACGCTCAAGGTCTTCAGCCATCTGGCCAATGTGGGCGACTGCCGCAGCCTGGTGATCCACCCGGCCAGCACCACGCATTTCCGCATGACGGACGAGGCCCTGGCAGGTGCAGGCATCACGCAAGGCACCATCCGCCTGTCCATCGGTCTGGAGGATGCCGACGACCTGATCGACGACCTCAAGCGTGCCCTGAAGGCGGCCGAGAAAGCGGGAGCGTGACCATGTACATCGAAGTCAACGGAGCGCCGGTGTATTGCTATACCGGTGGCAAGACATTCGACGCCGCCAAGCCCACGGTCGTGTTCATCCATGGCGTGCTCAACGACCACAGCGTGTGGGCACTGCAGACCCGCTACATGGCCAGCCACGGCTGGAACGTGCTGGCCATCGACCTGCCCGGCCACTGCCGCAGCGGTGGCGATGCCCCGGCCACAGTGGAGGACGGCGCAGACTTTATCGGTGCGCTGCTGGATGCAGCCGGCGTGCGGAGCGCAGCGCTGGTGGGCCACAGCTGGGGCTCGCTGATCGCCATGGAGGCCGCCGCACGGCTGGGCGATCGCATCACGCACCTGGTGCTGGTGGGCACCGCGTTTCCGATGAAGGTATCGCCCGCGCTCATCGAGGCCTCTGCCACCGACCCCGAGAAGGCCATGCGCATGGTCAACGTGTTCTCGCGCAGCACGCTGGCCGCGCCGCCTTCGGCCCTGGGGCCAGGCACCTGGGTGTTTGGCGCAGGCATGGCGCTGGGCCGCAAGGTGCTGCGCAGCAACCCGGCGGTCAACGTGTTCCAGCGCGGCTTCATCGCCTGCGACAGCTATGCCAACGGCGAGGCCGCCATGGCGCAGATCGCCTGCCCCGTGCTGTTTGCGCTGGGCACCCAGGACCAGATGACGCCGCCCAAGGCCGCGCAGGGTCTCATCAAGGCAGCGCGCGCTGCGGGCAAGGCGGTCGAGGTGGTCCACCTGCCGGTCGGCCACAACCAGATGACTGAAGCGCCCGAAGAAACGCTGGCGGCGCTGCGCGAATTTCTGGCGCGTTAGACCCACCGGTCCCCCGCTGCCGCCCTGCCACGCGTCGGTCGCCCCGCGGCGCGATTCAGGTTCAGGGGCCTGTGTCGGCAAGGCGACTGTGCGGAGCACTCCCGGGCTTCACACTGACGCCCAGGTGCACGCAATCGCCCGCCAGCCCCCGGCCGGTGGGCGCCAGAGGCACGGTACCGACAGGAGACACCATGGACATCGCCACGCCGACCACTGACCCGCGCAGCTTCAAGACGTTTGCAGCGTTCTATCCGTTCTACCTGACGGAGCACAGCAACCGCACCTGCCGCCGGCTGCACTTTGCAGGCTCGACGCTGAGCCTGGTTTGCCTGGGGATGCTGGTCGCCACGGGCCAGCCGCAGTACCTGCTGTACGGTTTGCTGTGTGGCTATGGCTTTGCCTGGGTGGGGCATTTCGGGTTTGAGAAGAACAAGCCCGCCAGCTTCAAGCGCCCGCTGTACAGCTTCATGGGCGACTGGAAGATGTACGCGGACATCTGGACAGGCAAAGTCCCGCTCTGAGGTGCCATTTTTGGTCAAAACGGCTCAGGGTCCAGGTTTTATCTGCCTGCATTGCTATCATTTTTGATTTGACAGAAAGCCTTGCGCCGTGTTCACGGGGTACGGCAAGCGCCCGACAGGGCCGTCCCGCCCGGCTGCAACGTCCCCGGCTGCCAGCGTGCAGACCGACACCGCCCCTCAGCGCGTGCGTAACACGTCGGCCAGATGCAGGGCACCCATCCCCGCCTTTTGCCACAGGGGTTCCAAGGCCTCCGAGCGCTCCAGCAGCAGGCGCTGCAGCAGCGGGGCCAGCAGTGTGCGTTCCGGGTCCACCAGCAGCACATAGCGGGACTCGGGCACGTCCGACATGTTGACGGCAGCATCCGTTACCTGCCCGGCCCAGTCCAGCGCCGCGAGCGCTTCCAGCGCAGGCTGCAACTGCAGCGCATCCACGCCCAGCAACTGAGTCAGCTGGCTGGGGCGCAGTCCGGTGCCGCCCTCGACGCGGGTCCGGTGCAGGGCCTGCAGCACCTCCACCGCCAGCTGGAAATTCCAGCCCGCCACGGTACCGCGGCGGGCCACGCCCGCCAGCAGGCTGGGCAGGTAGGCCGTGACCACGGCACCCAGCAGCACGATGACCCAGGCCACATAAATCCAGACCAGCAGGATGGGCAGCGTGGCAAACGCGCCGTACACCACCGAGTAGGTGGGCACCTGCGCCAGGTACAGCGCCAGCACCTTCTTCGCCAGCTCGATGCACACGGCCACAAACAGGCCGCCAGCCCACGCATGCCGCCATTTCACCGGCGTGTTAGGCACATAGTGGTAGAGCGCCGCCATGCCCCCGGCCAGCACGATGAACTGCACCGAATCAAACAGCAACTTCACGCCATCGGGCACCCGCTGCACCAGCCCGCCAGAGGCCGACAGCACATACGACGTGACCGCCAGGCTGGCACCCAGCAGCAGGGGCCCCAGCGTGACGGCGGCCCAGTAGATGAGCACGCGCTGGCCCAGCGGGCGCAGACGCTGCACGCGCCAGATGCCGTTGAGCGTGCGGTCAATCGTGAGGATGAGGGCCAGCGCAGTGACCAGCAGCACGCTGAAACCCACCACCCCGAGGCCGCTGGCCTTGGCCGCAAACTGCGTCAGGTAGCCCAGTACCTGGCGCGAGATGCTGTCAGGGACCAGGCTGTCCACCAGCCAGCGCTGCAGCAACACCTGCAGTTTGCTGAAGATGGGGAACGCCGTGAAGATGGCCAGCGCCACGGCAAAAAAGGGCACCAGCCCCAGCATGGTCGTGAAGGTGAGACTGCTGGCGGTGAGCCCCAGCAGGTCCTCACGAAAGCGCTCGCGCAGTGTGAGGGCCGTGGTCTTCCACGGAAAGTGCGACAGCTCGGCCAGCAGCGTTTCCAGCCGCGCAGCAGCGTTGTGGATGAATCGGTTCATGGGTGCGCGGAGCGGACGCCCAGGCGCCCTGCCCTGCACGGGCCACCGGCCAGCAGACTGCACTCGGAGGCGCACACGCGCTCATCAGGGGCAGGGGCAGCCGCGCAAAGGTGGTCTGCAGAAACAAAGGGCAAAGGCATGGCCGATATGATGCCACCCCAATGACTGCGCCCTCCCCCGCCCCCCCACCCGCATCCTTTCCCCTCGTGCACATACCGGCCAGCAACGCCGTCTCGGCCACCCGCTGGCTGGCCACCGGCAGTCTGCTGGCGCTGATTGCGCTGTGCCTGGCCTGGGAACTGGTGCTGGCGCCGCTGCGCCCCGGGGGCTCGTGGCTGGCGCTGAAGGCCCTGCCGCTGTGCATTCCGCTCGCGGGCATCTTGAAGAACCGCATGTACACCTACCGCTGGGTCAGCCTGGTGATCTGGCTGTACTTCACCGAAGGCATCGTGCGTGGCTGGAGCGACCCCGCCCCGTCGCAGTGGCTGGCCTGGGTCGAGGTGTTGCTGTGCCTGGTGCTGTTTACCGCCTGCACGCTGCATGTGCGCCTGCGCCAGCGCAACGCACGCGAAGCAGCTGCCCAGGCCGAAGCTCAGGCAGCGCAGCAGCCCGCAACCGCAGCGGCACCGGGCGCAGGTCCTGCCGTCTGATACCGCACCCCGAACGAACACCGACCGCCCCCATGTCCATCGCCCTGCTCGATACCCTGCGCTCCATCGTTGGCCCCACCCATGTCATCACCGAAGGCGACATGACCGCGTGGGAGCAGGACTGGCGCCGCCGCGTGCGCGGCAAGGCGCTGGCCGTGGTGCGGCCCGGCAACACCACCGAGGTGGCGGCGGTGGTGAAGGCCTGCGCTGCAGCCGGCACCGCCATCGTGCCGCAGGGCGGCAACACCGGGCTGGCCGTGGGCTCCACGCCCGACGCATCGGGCAAGCAGATCGTGCTCAGCCTGGCGCGCATGAACGCCGTGCGCAATGTCGATACCGCCAACCTGACCATGACGGTCGAAGCCGGCTGCATCCTGCAAAACCTGCAGGAGGTGGCGCGCAATGCGGGTCTGCTGTTCCCCTTGTCGCTGGCGGCCGAGGGCAGCTGCACCATCGGCGGCAACCTGGGCACCAATGCCGGTGGCACGCAGGTGGTGCGCTACGGCAACACGCGCGACCTGTGCCTGGGGCTCGAAGTCGTGACTGCGCAGGGCGAGGTGTGGAGCGGCCTCAAAGGCCTGCGCAAGGACAACACCGGCTACGACCTGCGCGACCTGTTCATCGGCAGCGAAGGCACGCTGGGCATCATCACCGCGGCCAGCATGAAGCTCTACCCCCAGCCCGCGGCCAGGCTCACCGCCTGGGCCGCCGTGCCGACCATGGAACACGCGGTGCAACTGCTGGGCATGGCCCACAAGCAGCTGGGCGCGGGCCTCACGGGGTTTGAGGTGATGGGCCAGTTTGCGCTGAGCCTGGTGGGCAAGCACATGCCGCAGCTGCGCGTGCCGTTTCTGGGCGACGAGGCGGCTGCATGGTGCGTATTGCTGGAAAACTCCGACAGCGAATCCGAAGAACACGCGCGCGGCCGTTTTGAATCGCTGCTCGAAACCGCCTTCGAAGCCGGCTGCGTGACCGACGCCGTGGTGGCCGAGAACCTGACCCAGGCGCAACAGCTGTGGCATATCCGCGAGAGCATTCCGCTGGCCCAGGCTGAAGAAGGCCTGAACATCAAGAACGACATCTCCATCCCGATCTCGCGCATCCCTGCCTTTGTGGCGCACACCGACGCGCTGCTGCAAAGCCAGATCCCGGGCGTGCGCCTGGTCAACTTCGGCCACCTGGGCGACGGCAACCTGCACTACAACGTGCAGGCCCCGGCCGAGGGCGATGCCAAGGCCTTTTTGCGCGACCACGAGGCGCAGGTCAACCACCTGGTCTACGAAGCGGTGGCCGAGTTTGGCGGCTCGTTCTCGGCCGAGCACGGCATTGGCGAACTCAAGGCGGACAAGCTCGAAAAATACCAGTCACCCGTGGCGCTGTCGATGATGCGCGCCATCAAGAAGGCGCTGGACCCGCAGGGCATCATGAACCCGGGGCGGGTGCTGAGGGCCTAGGGAGCCTCTGCACGAATCAGCGCGAGGTCAACGCGCCGTCAGCACTAGAAGTGCAGCCCGCACACGGCCAGCAGCTCGCGCATCGGTGGCAGCAGCCCCCTGCCAAATGCATCGGCCTCATACAGGGCATACCGCTCCAGGGCGCGTTGCTCGAAGTCAGGGGCGTTGACCGCAGCAGCCACCAGCAGATCGGGGTGGTAGTTCAGCAAGCGATAGTCGCTGCGTTGGCGCAGGCCCACGAAGGGGCATTCCTCATCCGGCACGCGGTTGGCCCATCTGTCCACGTCCTGCAGGCTGTGCAACTGGTCCAGCCAGTCCAGCACGGCACCGTCGTAGAGCGCCGCCAGCTCATCCCGGCGCGTGGCGGCACTGGCTGCGCTGCCCATGGGCAACTCGTAGGTCACCCCTCCCGCCTGTTTTTGGAACAGTGCCGGTGGCTCCAGGTAAGTGAAGGGCAGCCTGTGCGTCTGCGCGAAGTACTGCAGGGACACCCTGAAGGCCGGTCCGCCATCGCTGTCCAGGGCGGACTGCAGGTGGGAGGGCAACGCAAGGCGTATCCACACACCGTGGTGCAAGGTGTCCCGCACCATGTCCGAGTACACCAGCGCCTCGCCCACAGGCAGCTTTTTCCTGAACCAGAATTCGCCCCGCAGCTTGCGCCAGCCCCGTGGGGTGAACAGGGGCTCCAGCGATTGCTGCACCCAGCGGCTGCGCGCCGAGGGCGAGGTATCCAGCTCAGGCAGCACAGGCACATCCGCCACGGCTGCAACAGATCTCGTGGGGCCCATCACCTGCCCCGAAGGCGTGTGTACCTCGCCGCTTTGCGGATCAAAAATCACCCACCCCAGCTGGCGGGCCATGTGCTCGATCACCGGCAGCACCACCTCCAGCTCGGCCACGGCGGGGCTCAGGCTTTGCACCAGCGCAAACGGGTCCGGCTCCGGGGGTTCCGTCCAATAATTCCCGGGTTCGCCGTCCCCGGGCAGCCCGGCGGCTATGGCTTGCATCAACACGCTTGCCGCCGGATCGGGGTTGAAGCTCAACTGCTGGCGCAGGTCACGCAGCATGCCCTGCGCGTCATTGCTGGAGACAGGGACCGGATGGCGCCAGAGGTGCAGAACGTAGCTCATGGGCAAAGCGTAGGGCATGGAGCCCGAATGCAGACAAGACGCGCATCGTAGTCCAGCGAACGCCGGCAAACCGCAGGGCATGGCCTCCGCCGCGCAACGGCAGGCCCCGGCAAGGAAACCGCCCTCTCCGGCGCTGCCCGCACAATCGCCGCTTCGCGCCACAACACCGCTCGGCACACCATGCGTTCTGCTGCCTCCATACGCCCCGCTCAGCCCTTCGACTACGCCGCCTGGCGCCCGCTCTGGGACGGGTACAACGGCTTCTACGGCCGCTTTGGTGCCACGGCGCTACCCGAGCACATCACCCAGACGACGTGGCAGCGGTTTCACGATGCGGCGGAGCCCATGTTCTGCCTGGTGGCGCAGGACGGTGCCAGCGGCGAACTGCTGGGCCTGGCGCACTATGTCTTTCACCGCAGCATGACGCGCATCGAGCCTGTGTGCTACCTCAGCGATCTGTTCACCCGCGAGTCGGCGCGCGGCCGGGGCGTGGGGCGGGCGCTCATCCAGGCCGTGTACGACGCAGCGCGCGCCGCCCAGTCTTCGCGCGTGTACTGGCAAACCCACGAAACCAACACCGCCGGGCGCCAGCTGTACGACAAGCTGGGCAAACACCACGGCTTCATCGTGTACGCCCGAGAACTCTGACCGCCCCCCCAAGGCCCGCCCAGGACACTGCCTGACTTGCACCGCGCCATCGTCGAACACATCGGCACGTTCTTCTGCAAGCGCATCCAGAGGCCGCAGGAGACCAAAACGGTGAACTTCCAGCACCACATCCAGCCGCCTGCTGCGCTGGATGCCCCCCTGCCCGATGTGGGCCCGCTACCAGCGTTCCACGCCGCGTTCGGCGGCGTTTTGCAGTACCAAGACGCCAGCACGGGCGATGCCGCCCGCTTACATAGCCCCGCCTGCCGAATGGGCCGGGCTGCAAGAGGCCTTCAACGGCTGGACCGAGCATCTGGGCGACGAAGAACGCGAAGAGACCGTGCCCGACGGGATCGATCACTGCAGGGTGATTGGCGAGACACCCCATTCGGGCAACGACATTCAAATGGCAACCGATGACGACCAATGGCGAGTGCGCGGGACAAGTCTTCGAGTTTGACCACAACGGTGATGCGCTCACCCGCGCGGCTGACGACCTGGTGGACGATGTGCAGCGCCTGCTCCATCGCGACCGCCAGGCAGTGGCCAACATCGCCTCGCACATGCGCCTCATCGACAGGAACACCGGAGCGCAGTGGTGGATTCTGAAAATGAACGACAACCAGGGCCACCGGGTGCGTACCGACGTGTGAGCGGCAGGAGGGGCAGGAGCACCCATCGCTATAAAAATGAGAGCACTTAGCGCACATGAATTCGGCACCCGAGGTCATTTTTACTGGCAAATTCGCTCTCTCATCGGTGCCACGCGGTGCGACGCCACTGCATACAAGGTGACGTCACAACACCTTGCGCATCGGCTGTGCCTGCAGCCCGGCCCACGTTTGCACCGCGCCATGCGGCGCATAGCCATGGCGGCGGTAAAAGCGCTCTGCCGTGCGCGTGCTTTCCAGGTCCACCGCTGAGAGTCCCACCTTGCGTGCATGGGTCTCGACGTGCAGCAGCAGGGCCCGGCCCACACCTTGGTGCAAGGCCTCCGGCACCGCGTAGCACAACGCCAGCGTGGCCCGCGCCAGCAGAGCAAAGCCCACCATCGTGTCGCCCCGGTATGCCCCCCACGCTGCGGCGCCAGGCGCGGAAATCCACGCGGCGAGATTCTCGGGTGTCTTGTTCGCCAGCCAGGCAGTCAGGATGGCGGGGTCATGGCCGTGGTCGAGCGCGCAGCAGTGGGTGACCGACTCGCGGATCACCGAGCATGCGACTTGTGCGGCATCGGGACCGACGGGGATGATCGGTGTGCCCTCAGGCACTGCGCTAGCCACGATCACGCCGAAACCAGCCCTGCAAGCGCGACAGCCAACACAGCGAGCAACGCATAGAACAACAAGCCCACGAACACCAGGCCGTTGGTCGTCACCACACGCTGTCCTTCATGGCGAAACGACAGTGCGCCCGCCGCGCTCCAGGTGCGCGCCTCGTTGCTGCTCCAGCGCTCAGAACGCCAGCGGCCCAGGCTGACCACCCGCACCACCTGCGCCCCCGTGAAGACGATCAGCACTTCGAACACTGACCACAACATCGCAACCAGAACCTCCGTCATCGGCATCCTCAGCAAGTCAGCGACGGGAAATGATAGACCGCCAACCCCTCCGGTGACGGTGAACAACCCCGATGTCAAAGCGGGTCCTGGGCTGCGAGATGCTGCCGACTCCACGCGCTGGCAGCCTCCCACCCCGGCGGCACACAGCCTTGCTCCATCACGCACAGGCTGGCGCTGGCCAGCGCGTGGCGAAGTGCCTGCTGGCACGCATCGGCGGCCAAGGCTTCAACAAACGGCACAAAGTCTGCACCACCAGTGGCCTGCGCCTGCCGCAGCAGGTGCGCCAGCAGCCCCGCCAGAAAGCTGTCGCCTGCGCCCACGGTGTCCACCACCAGCAATGGCTGGGCTTCTTTCGCAAAACATTGTGCGCCGCTACGGTGCAGCAGCCATGCGCCTTCGCCACCCAGCGTCAGTGCCAGCAGATGGGCCTGCGGGTTGGTCGCCAGCAGGTGCTGCGCCCGGGCCAGCGCATCAGCACCCAGCACGCCCAGGTGGTCCAGGTCTTCGTCGCTCACCTTGATGATGTGAGCGTGGCCCAGCGCGGCATGCACGGTGGCGCGGTAGGCCGCCAGGTCGGGCATGACGGACGGCCGCAGGTTGGCGTCGACCACCACGCCATGGCCTGCGGCACACTGGTCGGCCAGCCACGGCAGGTAGATGGCCGCGTCGCGTGCGTCCAGCGCCAGTGCGCCGGTGCACACCAGCTGCAACGCGGGCAAGGCAGCACAGGCCTCGACCAGCCCCTGCGATGACACGGCGCGGTCGGCCACGCCCTCGCGATAAAACGCGTAGTCGGGGTGGCCATGTTCACCGAGGTTGACCACTGCGAGGGACGTGACGGGCTGTACCGGCTCGGGCCGGGCCAGGTGCACGCCATCGGCCAGCAGCTGCGCTGCCAGCTCACGGCCAAAGCGGTCACGCGACAAGGGGTTGAGGTACTGCGTGCCCACGCCCTGACGGGCCAGCGCGCGGCACAGGTTGTACGGGGCACCACCCAGACAGGGCAGGTAGCTGCCGCCCGGGAGACGGATGAGGTCGATGAGTGCCTCCCCTGCGATGGCGGCACGGATACCCGGGGCCGTCTGGGAAGGTGGGGAAAACGCCTGGTCAACGGCAGTCATGGAGTGCTTCGAGAAGGTATCTTCGACAGAGGTGACAGCATGCCCGGACACGCGTGCCGGCCAGACCGCGGCCATGGCGTGCCACACACGGAAGGCCGCACCAGAAAGCTATACAAATAATAGCACCGGCACCATATGAATATTGCACCACAGGCATTTTCCGGCCAGGAGCCTTGCTATCTCGGCCCAGGTAGCGGGGAAGCAGGACTGCGGCCTGGTGTGCCGCATAAAATGGCCGGTCCAGATCTGCACGCTGCCCCATACGGTTCCAGCATCCATCTTCCGCCTGCCGGCACCTGCGACATCCGCACGGTGCACTTTCTCCGCTCTTGCACACGCCATGACCGACGCAGTTTCCCTTCCCAACGCCCGCCCCGTGCGGTCCCAGTATGAAGACTTCATGCGCCATGTTTTCACGCATGGCGTGGAAAAGGCGGACCGCACCGGCACCGGCACGCGCAGCGTGTTCGGCCACCAGATGCGGTTTGACCTGAAGGAAGGGTTCCCGCTGGTCACGACCAAGAAGGTGCACCTCAAGTCCATCATCGTCGAGCTGCTGTGGTTCCTGACCGGATCGAGCAATAACCAGTGGCTGAAAGAGCGCGGCGTGACCATCTGGGACGAATGGGCGCGCGAGGACGGTGACCTGGGCCCGGTGTACGGCGTGCAGTGGCGCAGCTGGCCCACCCCGGATGGCGGACACATCGACCAGATCAGCGATGTGATCCAGACCCTCAAGACCAACCCGGATTCGCGCCGCATCATCGTGAGCGCGTGGAACGTGGCCGAGCTGAACAAGATGGCGCTGATGCCCTGCCACGCGTTCTTCCAGTTCTATGTGGCGCCTGCGCAGGAGCCCGGCGGCCGCGGCACCCTGAGCTGCCAGCTCTACCAGCGCAGCGCCGACATCTTTCTGGGCGTGCCCTTCAACATTGCCAGCTATGCGCTGCTGACGCACATGGTGGCCCAGCAGTGCGACCTGGACGTGGGCGACTTCATCTGGACGGGCGGCGACTGCCACATCTACAGCAACCACCACGAGCAGGTGCAGACCCAGCTGGCGCGTACGCCCTACCCGTACCCCGTGCTGAACATCAAGCGCCGGCCCGACAGCATCTTCGACTACCAGTACGAAGACTTTGAGGTGCTGGACTACCAGTGCCACCCTGCCATCAAGGCGCCCGTGGCGGTCTGATCGCAGTCCGACGAGCTGACGCACATGGCCTTGCACCTCATCTACGCCCGCGCTGCCAACGGCGTCATCGGAAAGAACAACGCCCTGCCCTGGCACCTGTCGGAAGACATGGCGCATTTCAAACAGCTCACCCAGGGCTGCCCCGTGATCATGGGCCGCAAGACCTGGGACTCGCTGCCGCCGCGCTTTCGCCCATTGCCCGGCCGTACCAACATTGTGGTGACGCGCCAGGGCGACTGGCAGGCCGACGGCGCCTTGCGCGCCGCCAGCCTGCACGATGCGCTGGAACAGGCGCCAGCCGGCCAGACCGTGTGGGTGATTGGCGGGGCCCAGATCTACGCAGAGGCCCTGCCGCTGGCAGACCGGCTGGAAGTGACCGAGATCGCCAAAGACTTCGACGGCGACGCCTACGCCCCCCCACTGGGTGCAGAGTGGACCGAATCCACGCGCAGTGAGCACGTGGGCAGCAACGGACTGCCTTTCAGCTTCGTGACCTACGTGCGGGCCCGGTAGCCGGTGCACCGCCCGAACACTCATTTATTGATAGCATCCAAGGCAATCATTGCGTGGACCAGAAGCCAAAAACCATGAAAATCGCCACCTGGAACGTCAATTCACTCTCCGTGCGCCTGCCGCAAGTGCTGGCCTGGCTCGCCGCCAACCCGGTCGATGCGCTGTGCCTGCAGGAGCTCAAGCTCACCGACGACAAGTTTCCGCATGACGCCCTGAAGGAGGCAGGCTACGAGGCGGCGGTCTTCGGCCAGAAGACCTACAACGGCGTGGCCATCCTGAGCCGCAGCCCGCTGCGCGATGTGTCGCGCAACATCCAGGGCTTTGAAGACGCGCAGGCGCGCGTGATCACCGCCACGCTGGACACGCCTGCAGGGCCGCTGCGCCTGATCAACGGTTATTTTGTGAACGGTCAGGAGCCAGGATCGGAAAAGTTTGCCTACAAGATGCGCTGGCTGCAGGCGCTGCAAGACATGGTGCGGGCAGAGATGCAAATCCACCCGCAGCTGGTGCTGGTGGGTGATTTCAATGTAGCCCCGGAAGACCGCGACTCCTACGACCCGGACGGGCTGCGCGAAACCATTCACCACACCACCGAAGAACGCGCCCATTTCCGCGCCCTGCTCCAGCTTGGACTGACCGACGCGTTCCGCATGTTCGAGCAGCCCGAGAAAACGTATTCGTGGTGGGACTACCGAATGCTGGGTTTTCAGAAAAACCGGGGGCTGCGCATCGACCACATCCTGGTGAGCGACGCCGTGCGCGGCAGTGTGGCCGCCTGCACCGTGGACCGCGCGCCGCGCAAAAACCCGCAGCCGAGTGACCATGCACCGGTGGTGGTGTCGCTCTCGGGCGTGCTGGCCTGAACCGTACGCCAAAGCCGCTCGCGCCGGGCCGGGGCTGAGGGCCCATCAAAAAAACCGCAGGAGCTTGCGCTGCTGCGGTTTTTTTGCGCCTGGGACGGCCGCCTACGCGGGTGAGGTGGCTTCAGCGACGCAAGGCAGCTCGTCAGGCACGGCTGGCGTAGCTGTCGCGCAAGGACTTCACCTCGTCATGGTTGCGCTGGGCGCCCTGCAGCTGGCGTTCCAGCAACATCCGCACGTGGGCTGGCAGGCCACCCGACTTGAGGGCCTTGCGGTAGCGCGCAACAGCAGCGTCTTCACCACGCTCACACTCCTCCAGCACGGCCTTGTCATCGCGCGTGGAGAGGGCCGACTTCACCGACACCCAGCCGCGGTGCAGTGCACCGGCCACGCTCCCGCCAGACGCTGGCTCGCCACCCAGGCGGCGGATTTCCTGCTCCAGCTCGGCGCCTGCTGCCGCGCATTCGCGAGCATGGCGCGTGAACAGGCTCTTGAGCTCCTGCGAGTCGCAGTGATCGGCACAGGCGTTGAAGCCATATTCACCATCGCGGGCCGATTCAAGCACGTCGTTGAGCACATCGGCAGCGTCATCGTTGCCCATCGTCTCGGTGCTGGCGAGGCCTTCCGCAGCCGTACGGGAGTCCTCTCCCTTGTTGCTGAACGAGGCCCGTTGCCAGGCTGCACGGGTGGCAGGGCGCGCTTCGTCCCAGCCCATGCCCGTAGCCGCATGCCGTGCACGCCAGTCATCGGCCAGGCGCGGCTCGACGCTGTCAAAGTCGCCTTCGTAACGCCCCAGGGAAGACCAGCCCAGTTCGTACGCGGGGCGGTACTGGTCATACGTGCGACCTGCCACGTAGTAGGGCTCGCGCTCGTAACTTTCGCGCCAGTAGGCATCTTCTGCGGTGGGGTTGACGGCTTCGGCGGCGGCCTTGCCGGCCAGACCGCCTGCCACTGCACCTGCCACGCCACCGACGGCGGCGCCCACAGGGCCGCCGAATGCGCCAGCGGCGGCACCTGCAGCGGCGCCGCCCATCACAGCCCCGATGCCCGTACCGACAGGGTGGGCGCCAGGTTCATTGGTCAGTGGGTCTCGGTTGGCATCATTGAAATCCGACATGGAAACTCTCCGGTTGGTTGACAGTGCATTCATTGTTGAAGCAGCCAATTTGCCCGGAGGTCGTCCCATGGATGCCATGGATGTAGGACGGGCGCACGTACGCCGCTGGTATGGCAAGGGTGCGCAGTGCCTTCAATGCGTGACACCCGCAAAGGCGCCATCGTCCCGAAATGCAGGACAGAGGCAGAAGAGGCCGTACCGCCGCCAGCGCCCTGGGGGCTGAACAGCGGGGTGCGGCCCCAGCGGTTGCGTTGGGCGGCCGGGCCCCACAGAGACGCCCCGTGGCGTCCCTGGCCCGGTTCAGGCGTCCTCGGGTGCGTCGAGTCCGAGTTCCTGGATCTTGCGCGTGATGGTGTTGCGCCCGATGCCCAGGCGCTGCGCCGCCTCCATCCGCCGTCCGTGGGTGGCGGCCAGCGCGGTGCGGATCAGGCGTGACTCGAATTTGCGGGTGAGCGCATCCCACACTTCAGGCTGCCCGCCGGACAAGAGGCGCTGGGCCTCCACCTCCAGCGACTGCTCCCAGCCTCCGCTGCTCTGCAATGCCGTGGCCGATGCAGCGTGGGCTACGTCGGCCGAATGCGCCAACCCGACGGCATCCTCCGGCGCGGACGCGCCGGTGTGCGCATGTACCGCTGCACTGCTGTTGGCGTATGAGGGGGGAAACCCACGGTGGCCGGCACCCGCCATATCGCCTGTGTGCACGGGCGCCGCTGCCGGCGCGGTTGCAGGTGCTGAAGGTGCTGCAGGTGCTGCAGCAGATGTGGCCGCGGTCGATAACACCGCATCCGGTTCGATGGGGCGGCGCTCTGGCGGCGCGCGCAGCACCGGCTGGTACACCGGTGACTCGAGCACCTCGGGGGGCAGGTCCTGCACAGAAATCACCTGCGCAGGAGCCATCACGGTCAGCCAGTGGCAGATGTTCTCGAGCTGGCGCACGTTGCCTGGAAACGCAAACTGTTCCAGCCGCGCCAGTGCCGAATCTGCAATGCGTTTGGGCTCCACACCAAGCTGCCGCGCGCTTTGCTGCAGGAAATGGCGCGTCAGCACGCGCACGTCCTCATGGCGCTCGCGCAGCGCAGGCAGGCGCAGCCGGATCACGTTGAGGCGGTGGAACAGATCCTCGCGGAAACCGCCCTCTTTCACGCGGCGCTCCAGGTCCTGGTGCGTGGCGGCGATCACGCGCACATGCGACTTCACAGCCGCATGCCCGCCCACGCGGTAGAACTGGCCATCCGACAGCACGCGCAGCAGGCGGGTCTGCAGGTCAAACGGCATGTCGCCGATTTCGTCCAGAAACAGCGTGCCGCCCTCGGCCTGCTCGAAGCGGCCACGGCGCTGCGTCTGCGCACCGGTGAACGCGCCCCGCTCGTGCCCGAAGAGCTCGGACTCCAGCAGGTCCTTCGGAATGGCGGCGGTGTTGATGGCGACAAAAGGGCCGTCCGCGCAGGGCGAGTGCTTGTGCAGCGCCCGCGCTACCAGCTCTTTGCCCGAGCCCGATTCGCCAGTGATGAGCACGGTGACCTGGCTCTGGCTCAAGCGCCCGATGGCACGGAAGACGTCCTGCATGGCAGGCGCCTGGCCGAGCATTTCGGGGGCTTCGGTCTGGCGCTCTTCGGTGACTTCCTCGCGCTGGCTTTCTTCCACCGCACGGCGGATGAGTTCCACCGCCTTGGGCAGGTCGAACGGCTTGGGCAGGTATTCAAACGCGCCACGCTGGAAGGCCGACACGGCGCTGTCGAGATCGGAATACGCCGTCATGATGATGACGGGCAGCCCGGGCTGCAGCTCGCGTACCTTTTCCAGCAACTGCAGTCCTGAACCACCCGGCATGCGGATGTCGCTGACCAGCACCTGGGGGCCCTGGCGGGCAGGGTCCGAGGGCGTTACGTCGGCCAGCGCGTCCAGCACCTCACGGGGATGTGTGAAGCTGCGCGTAGGAAGGTTTTCCCGGGCCAACGCCTTTTCCAGGACGAAGCGGATCGAGGGGTCGTCATCTACTAACCAGATCGGCTTCATATGTTTTGCTTACCTTCCCTGTGGTTGCGCGGCCAGGGACCTCAGGGCAAGGGAATGAGAATGCGGAAATCGGTGCGACCAGGAACACTCTCGCACTCGATCAGCCCGTGGTGACGCTGCACAAATGTCTGTGCCAGCGTGAGCCCCAGCCCCGATCCTCCGTCCCGACCCGACACCAGAGGGTAAAAAATCCGCTCCTTGATGGCATCGGGCACGCCCGGTCCGTTGTCGATGACATGCAATTCCAGTGCCAGCCGATATCGCTGGCGACCAAACGTTACTTGTCGGGCCACGCGCGTACGCAGCGTGATGACGGCATCGCCCGCCGCGATCCGCTCGGCAAGCGCCTGGGCGGCGTTCTGAACAATGTTGAGCAGCGCCTGGATGAGCTGCGCGCGGTCGCCCCGGAACTCGGGAATGGACGTGTCGTAGTCGCGCATCACGCGCAGACCGTTGGGGTGTTCCACGAGTACCAGCGAGCGCACCCGCTCGCATACCTCGTGGATGTTGACGTCGCCCACCAGGTGCGGGTGCCGGTGCGGCGCCAGCAGCCGGTCTACCAGGCTCTGCAGGCGGTCGGCCTCGTGGATGATGACCTGCGTGTATTCGGTCAGCTCGCGGCTTTCCAGCTCCATCTCCAGCAGCTGGGCAGCGCCGCGGATGCCGCCCAGCGGGTTCTTGATCTCATGCGCGAGGTTGCGGATCAGCTCCTTGTTGGCCTGCGCCTGGTCGAGCAGGCGCTCTTCGCGGTCCTGCCGGGCCTGTTGCTCGAGCGGCCAAAGTTCCACAAGCACTTCGCCGGCCTGCTCGGCATCAGCCACGCTCACATGCACCGGAATCGCATCCTGGTGCAGCCGCTTGAGATTGGCCTCGTAGCGCAAGGCGGCAAAGTCTTTTCCACGGGCACCCGCCAGGGCGGTCTGCAGCAGGCTGGGATCGGTGAAGAAACCGGAAAAATCCGCGCCCTCCAGTGTGCGGCGCGACAGCCCCAACATGTTTTCCAGTGCGGCGTTGGCAAACTGGACCGCGCCGTTCGCTCGCAAGACCGCAACCAGCGTGGACATCAGATCCAGGGAATGGAATCGCCCCGCGTGTCCGCCCGGGACATCGCGCATGGAAGGTACGTTCACTAGGAAGGGCCTTGGTTGGAACAGTGTCAGTTGCTGGCGGCAGGCAGCCGGGCAATCTCGCGCTTGATGCCTGCAATGTCGCTCTCGCTGCGGGCTACGCTGGCCTTGAGTTCGGCAGTGCGCTCCATGTAGCGCTGGGGGTTGCGCAGATCGAGGGCATTGCGCTCCGGCGCGCCATTGTTGTATTCCTTGACCAGATCGGCGTGGCGCGATTCGGCCTTGCGCAGTTCGGATTCGAGGATGGCGCGGGCATCGGAGTCCCGTGCCCTCTGGTCGTTGCTGCTCACCCGCGGGGCGCTTGGCGGCGACGCAGTGGAAGCACCGCCAGCAGGTGCAGGCTGCGGTGCAGCCGCTGCGGCAGGCCGTGCGCCCTGCACCACGGTAACGTTGCCCCCCTCCACCAGCTTGCACCCCCGCTCTTTGGCCTGCGCTGCGTTGTTCGTGTACTCGTTTCCGCAGCGATAGATGCGGTCCTGGGCCCAGGCGGCTGGAGCCGCCGCAACGATAAGTAGTAAAGAGATCAGGGTGTTTTTCATCAGGTTCCTCGCGCTGCCGTGCAGGGCTCGGGGGAGTATCCCCCAATCGCAGGTCATCGCCAATCCGACAGTGCGCTGCGCAGGGCTTTGTGCAGACACCTGTGCGGCAGCATTGGTTCCACGTTTCAGCAGCTACCCGCAGGCCATAAAAAAAGGCGGCTAACGCCGCCTTTTCCTGAAAGCACCAGCCTCGCGGCCTTGGGCTTAGATCGAGAAGTACATGTCGTACTCGACGGGGTGCACCGACATGCGGAAACGCGTCACCTCGGCCATCTTGAGCTCGATGTAGGCGTCGATCATGCTGTCGGTGAACACGCCACCCTTGGTCAGGAAAGCGCGGTCCTTGTCGAGGTGCTCCAGCGCCTGGTCGAGGCTGTGGCACACGGTAGGGACCAGCTTGTCTTCCTCTGGGGGCAGGTGGTACAGGTCCTTCGTGGCAGCTTCGCCGGGATGGATCTTGTTCTCCACGCCGTCCAGACCTGCCATCAGCAGGGCTGCGAAGCCCAGGTAGGGGTTCATCAGTGGATCGGGGAAGCGGGCTTCCACGCGGCGTCCCTTGGGGTTTGCCACGAACGGAATGCGGATCGAGGCAGAACGGTTCTTGGCCGAGTAGGCCAGCTTCACCGGTGCTTCGAAATGGGGCACCAGGCGCTTGTAGCTGTTGGTGCCAGGGTTCGTGATGGCGTTCAGGGCACGGGCGTGCTTGATGATGCCGCCGATGTAGTACAGCGCGAAGTCAGACAGGCCTGCATAGCCGTCGCCGGCGAACAGGTTCTTGCCATCCTTCCACACGGACTGGTGCACGTGCATGCCCGAGCCGTTGTCGCCGTGGTAGGGCTTGGGCATGAAGGTGGCCGTCTTGCCGTAGGCATTGGCCACGTTGTGGATCACATACTTTTGCAGCATGGTCCAGTCAGCGCGCTCCACCAGTGTGGAGAACTTGGTGCCGATTTCGTTCTGGCCAGCGCCCGCCACTTCGTGGTGGAACACTTCGACCGGGATGCCCAGCGATTCGAGGATCAGGGACATCTCGGCACGCATGTCTTGCGTGCTGTCAACCGGAGGAACGGGGAAATAGCCGCCCTTGACGGTGGGACGGTGGCCGCGGTTGCCGCCTTCCAGCTTCGCACCGGTATTCCACGGTGCTTCGTATTCTTCGATTTCGTAGAACGTGTTCTGGGGGTCCGTGCTCCAGCGAACGCCGTCGAAGATGAAGAACTCTGGCTCGGGACCAAAGTAAGCGGTATCGCCCATGCCGGAGGCCTTCAGGTAGGCTTCTGCGCGCTTGGCGATGGAACGTGGATCACGATCGTAGGACTTGCCGTCGGCAGGCTCCACCACATCGCAGTTCATGATGAGGGTGGTTTCTTCGAAGAACGGATCAATGTTGGCGGTGCCTGGATCAGGCATCAGCAGCATGTCGGATGCTTCGATGCCCTTCCAGCCGGCAATGGACGAACCATCGAACGCATGACCCGAAACAAACTTGTCTTCGTCGAAGTGTGAGACGGGCACCGTGGTGTGCTGCTGCTTGCCACGGGTATCGGTGAAACGGAAGTCAACAAACTTGACTTCGTTTTCTTTCACCATCTTCATCACGTCTGCAACGGTCTTGGCCATCAGGTTCTCCTGGGTAAAGCGCTTGTTGAAAAAAAGATTTGTCTGAATAAAGCAGGTTGCGTGCCAGTTGGGTTCCTAGCGCACTACAACGGAGCAACCCACACTTGGAAGCACCATCAGAGCCCCAAAAGCACCATATCGGTGCATTTGAGAATCGCAGATTGACGCCTATAGGTTTCGCACCAATTCGGGGCCGAGGCTTGCACCAAAATCATGCAGACCCGCCTTCAGGTCTGCCCAAGCCTCTGGGACCACCGAGGCCGCCCCTTTGACTCCGAGTTCGATATGCCGACCGTATTGTGGATGATCCACGCTCGGCAAACTGAATACCCGAACGCCCGGGTGTGACTGTTCGATGCGTTCCATGAGCGGCGTCAAGGCGGCCTCCATGGCTCCGAACACCAGTACCGACTGCTCGATCTGCGGTGCAGTGTTGAAAAACGCGGCGTATTGCTGGTCCAGTACCCACTCGATCATCGGCCAGGCCATCACCGGAAATCCCGGTACGAAATGCACTGCGCCTGCGGCGCCTCCACGGCATGTGAAGCCGGGGATCTTGTTGTAGGGGTTCGGGATGATCTCTGCCCCCTCCGGAAAATGCCCCATCTGCAAACGGTGTACGTTGTCGTGCCGGTCTGGCTCGAAAGGTTCGCCCTGCTCACGGGCGACATCCTGCATACGCTCCCGGATGAGTTCTGCCGCGCGTGGATGCAGGCAAAGTGGCCGGGCAAGGGCCGCCGCCGCGCATTGCCGGGTGTGGTCGTCCGGCGTCGCGCCGATGCCGCCACAGGAGAACACCACGTCCCCGGATTCAAAGGCCCGCCTCAAAGTGGCTGTGATCCGCGCAGGGTCGTCCCCGACGTACTCGCTGAACGACAGCGAGAGCCCGCGGGCCGACAACAATTCGATCACCTTGGAAAAGTGCTTGTCGGCGCGCTTGCCGGACAGGATTTCGTCACCGACGATGACAAGGCCAAAACGGGGAATCATGGGAGTGAGGAAGGTCGATCAGTAGAAACAGCAGGGCCGGCTGCCGGCAAGGCAGCTGGGATAGCCGATGGCGGCAGGGACGCCGCAATGCCCGGATCTGCAGGGCGCGGCGAAGCCAAAGCATTTTCGTTACGCAAGCGCTCCAGGGCCGCAAGGCAGTAGTGGGTGAACCACAGGGACGAAAAAGCGAAAACCAGCGTGTAGATCCAGATGGCCAGCGGCACCAGCACAAAGAAAGCCGCAGCGAACACCACGCCAGAGGCCCAGACAATGCTGGGGGCCGCGCCCAGGTAGCCGGTAACGATGCCAATGCCCAGCAGGCTGCTGCGGTGGCGCTTGAAAAGCTGCTGGCGCTCTTCCTTGCTGGCGTGCTCCGACAGTGCATCGAAGCTCATCACACGGTAGGTGAGCCACCCCCAGATCAGTGGCGGCAGGATGAGCACCAGCGGCGGCACGAACCACAGTGGTATCGACAGCACCAGTGCCACCAGGGCGAGCGCCGTTGAGCCGAGTGACCACATCACGCTGGCAAAGAAGGACCCGCCCTGGCGCCGCTCCAGACCGGGAAAGCGGCGGTCTGCCACAAGCCGCACCAGTGCGGGCGTCATCAGCATCGCCACGAGCAGGAGCGAGATCACCACGATCAAGGGGGCCACCGCCACCACAACCATCAACGGCGCCACCACGTTGGCCGCATCGGCCACGCCCCATCCTTGCAGCCAGGTCCAGAGGCTGGTGAGGATGGTGGATGAGTCAAGCACCGCGCGCATGCCTGCCACTGCGGCGTCCCAGTAAAAATAGCCGAAGACGAACGCCAGGGCCGCAATCACCAGCAAGGGCACAGTCGACAGTGCCATCACCCGGGGCCGCAGGCAGTAGGCGCTGGCACGCCAGAAGGAGTCAAGCAGAAGTCCCATGAGCAGAGCATACCGCGCTGGTTGATTTCCCCACTTGCCTTGGCAGGAGTCGGCCAGCGCACTGGCCGTGGCGCGGTCGTCTGCGGCGACCGGGCTATCTCGCAAGGCTACCGTAGACGCCCCACAGTCGACGGCTGGCCATCAGGCCCTGCCCGCCAGCCTCAGCAACCCGGTCCATTGCTGGGACCAGAAGCCTTTTCCGTAGTTGCGCGTGGAGCCGTCGGGCCCTGGCTCCACCTGGTCGCGCACACCGGTGGGGTCGTAGCGCAACTCGAAGTTGGCGGTTCCCATCAGGATGTCCCACCAGGGCAGCAGAACCCCGAAGTTGTGTCCGCCCAGTACGACACGCCGTGCCCGCGGCTGTTGAGCGTCGTCAGTAACTGGAGAGCCGGAAGATACGGCAGGCACCATCTTGACCGTTTCGTGGCCGATACCAATGCTGTGATGACGGCGATGGAACCGGGGGCTCACCCAAAGGCGCTCACCCCACCGGCCGAACCAGAGACGTAGATTGGCGTGCTGGAAGCTCTCGCTCAGTTGGGTGATGGCCACAATGGCAATGAACTGCCCCGGCG
>LNFM01005261.1_pt1 | contig 22642 bp, 20 predicted proteins | sample 596031 | NCBI WGS metagenome assembly LNFM01 (sample SAMN04254537, study PRJNA301005) | activated carbon metagenome | isolation source: dual media filters at the Ann Arbor, Michigan drinking water treatment plant | place: USA: Ann Arbor | reverse complement strand
TGGAGAGATCCCCTGAGCGTGTCAAAAAATATTTTCAGGATGCGCGAGTAAAATATGCTGCATGACTCACGGATAAATGATGCCGGATCAATAGAAGGATTCCTCCCCCCCGCTTTCGCGAGGGTCGGAATGACATGGAAATACCCCGCAGCTTGCTGCGGGGATTTTTATTACCATATCGTCAACCATCGCGCGTTAATACATTTCTTCTTTGGTTGTTGATGAGATGACCTGCTTCTGCAGCCACTGTGTTGTCTCTCCGACGATCATCGGCGGGCAGATAAAATTGCCTTGTGCTACATCGCATTCAAACATATTCAACAGGTCCAGGGTCGCCTGATTTTCCACGCCCTCGGCGATGATACCCATGCCCAGATTGTGGCCCAGGTGGATGATGGATTGCACGAGGGCGGCATCATCCTTGCTGTTTAGCATATTGTTGATGAAGGATAGGTCGATCTTGAGGGTTGTGATGGGTAACTTCCTCAGGTGGGAGAGGGAGGTATAACCTGTGCCAAAATCGTCGATGGACAGGATTACCCCCAGCTCATGAATACGGCACAGGGTTTCCGTGGCGCGCAGAGGATCAATGATAATTGCGCTCTCGGTGATTTCCAGTTCCAGATAGTGGGGGGCGATCTGATATTTCTCCAGCAAGGCCGCAATTTTGTCCGGCAGATCGTTATCCTGCAAGTTACGGGCGGAGATGTTCGCCGCAACGTGGGCCTTGATGCCCATGTCATGCCATTCCCGCATCTGCCACAGTACATTGTCTATCACCCATTGCGTGAGCGGCATGATGAGGTCGCTAACCTCCGCGAGAGGAATGAATTCATTGGGCGCGACCAGGCCATGCTGCGGGTGCTGCCAGCGGACTAACGCCTCCATGCCGATAACATCATGCTCTTTGAGGCTGATTTTCGGCTGGTAATATAATACGAGTTGATTTTCCTGGATAGCGATCCTGAGACTGGTGATGAGGGACAGGCGGCGTGGGCTGTAGATGTCGAGCGTGGGATTGTAGACGGCGTAGCCGCCACCGTTTTTCTTGGCAAGATACATGGCGATATCCGCGCAACGCATCATGGAGTGCGGATCATCGCTGTGATCGGGATATAATGCGATGCCAATGCTGGCGCCGATCTGCACTTTCAGCCCTTCCAGGTCAAAGGGCTGGCCGATAACAGCCAGCACCTTCTCTGCGGCATGAAGCGCATCCTCTATGTCGTTAATGTGCGGCAGCACTAATCCAAATTCATCGCCGCCCAACCGCGCCACGTTTGCCGGGATATCCACCGCAGTACATAAACGCGGCGCGATCTGCTTTAACAGAATATCGCCGGCTTCATGGCCCAGAGCATCATTGATTTCCTTGAAGCGGTCCAGATCGATGAGCATGAATGCCATGCGCTTGCCCGATAGCCGGCTTGCCTCGACAACCTGGTTCAGATCCTTGCTGAGTTGGAAGCGGTTGGGGAGACCAGTCAGTGAATCGTGCGTGGCCTGGTATTCCAGGGCAGTGGTATGTACCTTGCGTTGGGTGATGTTGCGGAAGACACCCTGCGATGCAACTGGCACGCCGTTCACAAAACGGCAGCTTATGTTGCCTTCGACTTCCACGTATTGACCATTCTTGGCAATGAAGGTGGTTTCCAGATTGTCGTAGTGTCCCCCGCTCATCACTTTGTGAAGCAGGGCTATGCAGTGATCCACCAATTCGGGAAGAATAATATCGAACACGGTAAGTGCTTTTACTTCATCCAGTGTGTATCCCATTGTCTCCAGCCAGGCGCGGTTGACGAACTGGAAGCGTCCATCAGGAGCCACGCTTTGAATCATGTCGTGGGCGCTTTCAAACAGGTTCCGGTAGCGTTCTTCGCTTTCCCGTAGCATTGCCTCGGCCTGGCGGCGCTTGCGCCTATCTCCCGCCTCAATCAATTCACGGTCAATCGCGGGCGCAAGCCGTGTCAGATTGTCTTTCATCAGGTAATCGTGCGCACCAGCCTTCATCATGGCCACGGCGATTTCCTCACCGATGCTGCCGGAGATAATGATAAAGGGCAGGTCTATGCCGCTTTCCTTGAGCAGGGCGAGCGCGGCGGGAGCGCCAAAATCCGGCATGGAGTAATCGGCCAGGACGATGTCCCAGTGTTGTGTTTGCAACGCGGCTTTCATGGCGGCGGCAGTGTCAACGCGTTCAAACACCGGAGCATAACCGCAACGCCGCAACTCGCGCAGTATCAATAACGCGTCATCTTCAGAATCTTCAACTATCAATACACGCAATGGAGTACCCATATGACATGCCCTTACATAACAGGTGGAGACTCGTTTAAAAGCAGCCAATACAAACCCAGTTGCCGCACCGCCTCCATGAATTGTGCAAAATCCACGGGTTTGCGCACATAGCTGTTGGCGCCAAGCTGGTAGCTGTTGACAATATCGGCCTCTTCGCTTGAGGAAGTCAGAATCACTACCGGCAGCAGCTTCGTTCTGGCATCGGCCCGTAGGCGGCGCAGTACTTCCAGTCCATCAACTTTGGGTAGCTTTAAATCGAGCAGGATAACCTGCGGCATGATGCTGATGTCCCGGCCAGTGTAAGTTCCGGTCGCGAAAAGGAAATCCAACGCCTCAACACCATCGCGCGCCACTACGACTTCATTGAGGATATTATTCTTTTTCAGGGCACGCAGGGTTAATGCCTCGTCATCAGGATTATCTTCCACCAGCAAAATAATTTTAGGAGGCATAACGTTTTCCTCAGTTAGAGTGTAACAGCTCTGTATGGGATGCTGGCGTGACGGGTGTCACATTTGCCATTGAAACGTGTTGCAAAAACGGCCGCTCCTGCGCGTCCTGCGCTCGCGGCACTTGTGCATCCCTGCACGGCGCAAGCGTGAAATAAAAAGTGGCTCCCTGCCCAACCGCTGCATGCGCCCAGATGTGCCCGCCGTGCCGGTGAATAATGCGCTGCACTGTAGCCAGCCCGATACCGGTACCCTCGAATTCGGTGGTCGCGTGCAATCGCTGGAAAGGGCCGAAGAGTTTGCCTGCATAGGCCATGTCGAATCCAGCGCCGTTGTCGCGTACAAAAAATCCAGGTTGTCCATGGTCATGACTCACGCCGAATTGTATGTCTGCATGTTCGCATTTTGACGTAAATTTCCAGGCATTGCTGAGTAAGTTCTCCAGCATGATGCGCATTAGACGTGGGTCGCCATAAGCGGTTAGTCCTTCTGTGATATTGAAGATCACCTGTCGTTGCGGTTGAGTCCTTTGCAAGTCGTTGGCGATACTGCGCGCCAGCAGGCTCAGATCAACAGATTCCGCGCGCATCTCGTAGCGGGTGACGCGCGACAGGTTAAGCAGATCGTCGATGAGTTGCGCCATGCGCTGGCTGGCTGCCCGCACGCGGCGCAGCATGTTTTTGCCGCTTTCGTCGAGCTTGTCGTCATAGTCCTCCAGCAGCGCCTGGCTGAAGCCATCAATTCCCCGTAGTGGCGCGCGCAGGTCATGTGAGACGGAGTAGCTGAAAGCTTCCAACTCCTGATTGACGATGAGCAGTTGCGCAGTGCGTTCGGTGACGCGTTGTTCAAGCTGCCCATTGAGCCTGCGCATTTCTTCCCGGGTTTCTTTCAGGGAAACGGTCATAGTGTTAAAGGCCCGCGCCGTATCGCCAACCTCATCCCGTTGGTCAGCGCTAATTATGACATTGAGATCGCCCGCAGCGATTTTTTGCGCCCCCTGTGCCAGCGCCAGCAGGTGACGGGTGAGGAATCCGCTGACGATGATCAATAGAGTAACCGTAGCGGTGATCACCAGCAATGAGATGCCGATGCCTTGTGCCAGGGCGTCAGCCTTGGCTTGTTCCATGGCTCGGGTCGAGATGCCGAAACGTACATGCCCCACGGTTTGCCCCGTGATCTGGAGTGGTTGTTGCCGATCATACATATGATCTTGTTGAGTTCCGCTCAAATCCCGATCCACAGAAAAAGAGGCAGGTATTACACCAGCCCCTGTCATGTGTTTTGAATGATGGTCAATAACCTGGATATATTTCAGCCCTTTCGAATGAACGACTTCATTCAGGACATCTTGCAGGGCGGCGTAGTCGCGCTGCATCACCAGGGGCGCCAGCGCGGCATTCAGCAGGGGTTTTAATTCTTCAAGGCGGCTTTCCATCTGTTCCGTCAACGAATCGCTCATTAGAGCTACATGGTTGGCAATTGATCCGGTGAGCAGCACTGTCTGGATTAGCACGCAAGCGACGACGAGCCTAAAGCGCAGAGAGTGTGTTCCATAGGGCGATTTCATGGTCATTTTCGTGACAGGCGCTGCTGTAGAAGTGTGACGAAGGGCTTAAGGAATTGCATATCTTGTTCGGTAATTGGGCCTATGCCGCTATAACCAGTATTCTGTGAAAACACGGCACTGTTAATCCTGTCTTCATTGAAATGCAGCAGCGCATTATGCAGGCGTATGATTTCATGTGTGCCCATTTGCGGGTTTGCCATGAACAGGATATTAGGCGCCGGTTGCGTATAGGCCAAAACGCGTAAATGATTTTTATCTGCAGTGGGTAATGTCTTGAGAGCCCATTCAGAAATCAATGCCGCGTCAGATGCGCCGGAGGCGATCGCCAACGCCGCGCTGGTGTGTGAGGGGCTGTTACTGACGTTGATATCGCGCCCAAGTTGCAATCCCCCTCCGAGAAGCTGTTGTTCGCCGAGCAGGGTGACCATGGCGAGATTATTGAGGATGGCAAGGGTCTTGCCGCGCAGGTGCGCTATTTTTTGGTAGGGACTGGTTTTCGCTACTAAAAAAACGCCTCTTAGCGGATCTTGTATTTTAGCCAGATGGACAAACCCGTGCTGGTCTTCGGCGAGTTTTGCGAAATGTGGCGCGGTCACGACAAAGTCGTATTCGTTTGCGCCCGTACGCCGGAGGAATTCAGGAAAATCCGGTGCGGTGCTGATAATAACCTCGCGCTTTAGAACCCGCTCCAGATAGGACTTCAGCGGGGTATAATTGCGCATCAACGTGACTGCTGATTGCGATGGAAGAATACCGAATTGCAGCGGTTCCGTTGCTTGGTCCAAGGTGGCTCCCGGCATTGTAGAACTTCTTGCCTGTGCCGCAGCCGTATTCCAGAACAACATCAGAAAATGAATGATGAACAGAACAAGCGCGCAGTGAAAGACGTGCCATGCAGGTTTGGCGAACATTATTGATGGGCGGTGTGCTTCGGATAACCGCAAAAGTATCAGCATATTCGTCCAACCCCGCAGGATGAATAGGAATGTATTTTTGCCTCGGCGTATACTGACCGACTTGACCATCAAAGCAAGATAGGGTTTGTTAGTATGCTCATAAGTTGAGTGTTGTTGTCAACATTTTTTCTTCTCAGGCGACATCAATCTCTTCTGGTTTGGGCTCCTCGCTATGCTCTCCCCGCAGCTTGCTGCGTTTATTGTCATCGCCATTATCATTGCAGGCGAAGTGGGGGATCTTGCAAGATCTCTCAAAGTTGTCTCACCTTCGTTCGAGACTCGAGACAAGGATTTCTCGCTGTGCTCGAAATGACAGAGAAATACGCCGCCCCTTGGGGCGGGGATCTTTATTTTACCGCGCGAACTTGAAGGACGCTTTAGATTTTGGGATTATCCGCAGTCCGCGCCACCAGCCACACCAGCGCCAGCACTGGCACACCAGCCAGCGCAGTGCCAGTGAAAAAGCTTGCCCAGCCATAGGCATCGACAAACTCGCCGGAAAATCCGGCGATGAATTTTGGCAGCAACAGCATCACCGAGGTGAACAGCGCGTATTGGGTTGCGGAGTAGGCCTGGTTGGTGAGGCTGGAGAGGTAAGCGACAAACGCGCTGGACGCGATCCCGGCAGAGAGGTTGTCCGCCGAGATGGTGAACACCAATGCGCCGACATCGTGTCCGCGCCCCGCCAGCCAGACAAACAGCAAGTTAGTGGCCGCTGAGAGAACCGCGCCCAGCATCAGCGTGCGCATCACCCCCATGCGCATTGTCAAAACGCCCCCCAGCACCGCGCCGACGACAGTCATGATCACGCCATACACTTTGGACACGGTGGCAACTTCATCCTTGGTGAATCCCATCTCCTGGTAGAACGGATTGCTCATTACACCCATGACTATATCGGAAATGCGGTACACGGCGATCATGGCGAGAATCAACGCGGCTTGCCATTTAAAGCGCTGGATGAAGTCGATGAAGGGTGACAGCACCGCACCATAAAACCATGCCGTGGCATTCAACGCGCCGCCCGACAACCCTGCCGCCGCGAAGCGTTCGCGTGCCTGTGCTTCGTGCTCGTTGATGGTTGTAGATACTTGTATCGAAGGCTCGCGGATGATCAATGTGGTGAGGATGCCAATGAGCATTAACCCTGCCATTACGGTGTATGCCACCTGCCAGGGACGGAAGTCGTAGGTGGTTTCAGACGGATCGAGGCTCGCCGCAATCCACAGTACGCCCGCGCCTGCTGTGATCATCGCAAGACGATAACCTGTCTGATAAGTCGCAGCCATCGCGCCCTGTTTCTCAACTTCCACGGCTTCGATGCGGTAGGCGTCGAGCGCGATATCCTGGGTCGCCGACGCAAACGCTACCGCCAACGCAAACCACACCATATGCGTCAGATTCAACGCAGGGTCGGTATTCGCCATGCCCAGCAAGGCTGCCGCGATACATATTTGCGACACCAATAGCCACGCACGCCGTCGCCCCAGCCGCGCCGTCAGGATCGGCAGATTCAGCCGATCCACCAGCGGCGACCACAAAAATTTAAAGCCATAGGCCAATCCCACCCAGCTCAAATGGCCGATGGTCGCACGCGTAATTCCCGCTTCTGACAGCCAGAACGAAAGCGTGCCGAGTACGAGCAGCAGCGGCAGCCCGGCAGCGAAACCGAGGAACAGCATGCCAATGACGCGCGGGTGGGTGTAGACCTTGAAGGCGTCAAGCCAGCGAGTCGTATTTTTGGTGTTGCTCATAAGCGTGTCACGCCGTTACTCCATGAGCGTGGGATGGTGCGGGAGAATAGATGTTCATGGGGCGCAATGCGAGCAAAAAGAGGTCATCCGCCCATCATCCCATATCTATGCGGTAAGGATGTGAAATATTTTACAAAAGTATAGACTTGGTGGGAAGTTTAAAATCTAATAATCGAGATTAATTAACAATTATAAGCTGCTGAAAAATATCTATTTCAGCAGCTTATTTTGTCATCTTACATCTTGTCTTTTTTCATCTCGTGCCCCGGCATCTCATGGCCGGGCATGCCTTTGTGTTTTTCCTTCATTTCTTTCCATTTTGCGGCCATGTCATCGTCTTTTTTCATGATCTCATCAAGACGCGTAATCATTTTTCCCAGCTTTTCTTTTTCAGCCGCGCTGGGTTGATGATTAATATCTTTCAGAATCATCATCACGTCTTTCAACATGCCTTTGACTTCTTTCATGGTTTGATGATGCTCCTGCATCATCTTCCCTCTGTCATGCCCCATCGCACCTTTATCATCGGCATAGGCATTGCCCATAAAAAGGGCGCTGGTTAAAGCAAGCGCACTAAATAATTGTGATGTTTTCATAAACGGTACTCTCCTTGTGGTGTTAGGGTGGGCTTTCATGTTACCACAAAAAATATAGGCTTCATTTGAATGCGCGTCAAGTGGCTGCGCGTGTGGGTGGTGGTAACCTGATGGGTAAGGTATGATTTGTGCGTGATAGAGCACACGAGCTAGTCGTTTTAATTTCGTAATGTCATTTCGACCAACGGGAGAAATCCTTGTCTCGAGTCTCGAACGAAGGTGAGAAAACTTTGAGAGATGTAAGATCCCTCCCCCCGCTTTCGCAGGGGTCGGGATGACAGTTATTCTTACACTCGGGATGACAGTAAATACCTTTGTTCGAAATGACAACATATCAGGGTTGTGTTTAATATCATGCGTATCGGTATTGTAGCAGGCGAGGCCTCCGGCGATTTGCTGGGTGCGGGGATGATTCGCGCCATCAAGCAACGCCTACCTGATGCAGTGATTGAAGGCATCGCTGGGCCTGCCATGATCGCGCAGGGGTGCACTGCACTGTTTCCCGCAGAAAAGCTCGCCGTGATGGGTTTTGTTGAAGTATTGGGACGCTATCGTGAGCTGCATGGCATACGCACGGAACTTATCCGCCACTTTCTCGACAATCCGCCCGATGTATTTATTGGCATTGACGCGCCCGATTTCAATTTGGGCTTGGAACACGCACTCAAAGAGGCAGGCATTCCCACCGTGCATTATGTCAGCCCCTCGGTATGGGCGTGGCGGCAATGGCGGCTGCGCAAGATTGCGCGATCCACGGATTTGATGCTGACGCTGTTTCCCTTCGAGGCGGTGTTTTATGAGGCGCATCATGTGCCGGTGCGGTTTGTCGGCCATCCACTGGCAGAAATGATCCCCGATGTTGCAGACCCGCAGGCCGCGCGTGTGGCATTGGGATTACCCCTGAAAAGTGAAATTGTCGCGCTGTTGCCCGGCAGCCGCATGAGTGAAGTGAATGCGCTGGGATTAACTTTTATTCAAGCCGCACAGTGGTGCGCCCAGCACCGCCCCGATGTGCATTTTGTAGCGCCGCTGGCGACGCCAGCAACGCGTGAACTGTTTGAGCAACTTGTGAAAACCCATGCCCCCACTCTGTCGATAACAATTATCGCCGGGCGCTCGCGCGAAGTAATGGCCGCTGCCGATGTGGTGTTGCTGGCATCCGGCACTGCCACGCTGGAGGCGCTGTTATTAAAGCGACCCATGGTCGTAGCGTACAGGCTCGCGCGGCTAACGTATTGGCTTGCCAAATGGCTGGTGAAAGTGCCGTATGTGTCCTTGCCCAACCTGCTTGCAGGCAAAAGCATTGTCGAAGAATATATTCAGGATGCCGCTACGCCAGAAAATTTGGGCAAGGCTGTGGTACAGTTTCTTGAGCAGCCCCAGTCTGCGCAGGCGTTGCAAAAAATATTTTCGGACATCCATACTTCATTGCGCCAAGATGCAGATCAGCAAGCGGCCGAGGCAGTATTGGCATTGGCCAAAGACAGAACCTTGATCTCCCCTCTCCCGCGCACGGGAGAGGGTTAGGCAACCGCTGGTGACCCCTCTGTGTGGTACCGAACAGACTGCGTTCATCTTGCGCCGTATTCTATCTGATAAATAGTACTCAATTTTACTTTAAACTAAGGAGACTACGATGAGCATTTCAAAAAAGTTGTTATTGACAGGAGTCTCAATGATCCTTGCTGTGGGGCTAGCCGCATGCGACAAAAAAAACGAAGAGGATAAGATAGGCTCGTCTGCAAATGATACTCATATCGAGCGGGATATGGACGAAGCAGCCAACAAAATTGATAATAAAATGGATCAAGTTGGCGAGAAAGTCGATGACGCTACGATTACCGCTAAAGTCAAAGCCGCTATATTTGCAGAACCGGGGCTTAGCGCTTTACAGATTAACGTGGATACCGTCCAAAATGTGGTGACGCTCACCGGCTCGGTTGACTCACAGCAAAACAGTGATAGAGCTAAAGAAATAGCAGGCGCTGTGGCTGGCGTAACAAGTGTAGTAAACAACCTGGTAGTTAAGTCAGATCATTAAGGGCGAATTGCAACGCCTATATACGCTTGCGCAACCTGTTGCATACTAATGCCTTGGCTTAGTGTGCAACAGGAAAATCAATATCCTCTAGCGTAGATAACTAGAATGGTGTCGCCACCATCACACGGTTTTGACCCGCTGATTTGGCTGCATACAATCCTTGGTCGGCATGTTAATGAGAATAGAATTTTTAAACTTGACTGCCCATAAAATATCTAAAATATTACCATACTGCCCTCTGAAATTGAATTTGTTCATGCGAGGTATCTGGGTGCAATTCCACCTTCATGTGACTCGTGTTTCCTGCAGAGGCCACGTCCGCAGCACGCGGTAATGCACGCCCATCACTTCGGTAAGTGATTCCACCAAAGCATAGTCTCGCACATTCCAAACAATCGGCGCTATCATTGCTGGAAGTATTGGCTGCTTCGGCTTCATCTTCCGGTACAAGGTGAGGTGGTTCTGGAAAGGGCGGCGGTCAATGGTAAATTTGCACTGTGTTGCAGCGTCCCGCATTTGTCCTGCCAAGCTCAGCAAGGTCGGTGGGTTTTCGCCGCCAACCCACACGACCTGAGGTTTACGCCAATAGCCCAGTTCAGTGAGAACGAGGGTGAAAGGTGCTGCCGCAATGTGGTCTAGCCGCTGCTCCAGACACTCCCGTTGTGTAGCCGTGGTGGCGCCGAGAAATAATAAGGTCATGTGCAAATTGTCGCCCTTGACGCGCTGACCGTTGTTCGGCGGCAAGTCATTTTGTAACTCAACAAGGTGATGCCGCACCATTGGATCCGGCCACAAGGCGATAAACAAGCGTTGGACTGTGGGCTCTGTCATTTAATTTAATGAGGCTCTGATGTGTGTCATTTCGACCGTAGGCGACCGCCATGGATGGAGGAAGGTAGAGCAACGCAGGAGCAGTTGCCGGGAGAAATCCTGGAGGCATTTTAAAGAATCCAATAATATACAGATTTCTCCTCGCGGTCGAAATGACAACATAGCGTATATCAGAAGTCACTAACTTGGTTAGTTGCGGGTAGCTGCCTAGCTGCCAGTCGTCCAGTACAGATTGACCAGTTCAGGATTCGCCGTACGAAGGGTACGTAGGCGGGATTGCCCGCATGTTTCATATCCGTGTGGTTGTCTTGGCATTAGCATGGCGTACAGCCGCCCATAAAAAAAGCCCCGCCATACTGGCGGGGCTTTTGTTTGCAGCGTGTTACTACGCAGCAGGGTCAGGCTTACATCATGCCCATGTCACCCATGCCGCCCATACCACCGCCGCCGCCAGCAGGCGCTTTATCGTCCTTCGGCATTTCGGCAATCATGGCTTCAGTGGTGATCATCAAGCCGGCCACGGAGGCGGCGTTCTGCAATGCGGAACGCGTTACCTTGGTCGGGTCGAGAATACCCATGTCGATCATGTCGCCGTACTCGCCAGTCGCGGCATTGTAACCATAATTGGTTTTGCCTGCGGCTACTTTATCGAGCACCACAGAGCCTTCGCCACCGGCATTCGCAACGATCTGGCGTAATGGCTCTTCCATGGAGCGACGCGCAATCGCAATGCCCACGTCCTGGTCATGATTGTCGCCCTTGAGATTTTTGATGGCAACAATGGCACGAATCAAGGCAACACCACCGCCCGGCACCACGCCTTCTTCAACGGCAGCGCGGGTCGCGTGCAGCGCGTCTTCAACGCGTGCTTTCTTCTCTTTCATTTCCATTTCGGTAGCAGCACCGACTTTGATAACGGCAACACCGCCTGCCAGCTTGGCAACGCGTTCCTGCAGCTTCTCGCGGTCATAATCAGAGCTGGTGTCTTCGATCTGGGCGCGAACCTGTTTAACGCGCGCTTCGATGTCTTCACGTTTGCCATGGCCATCAATAATAGTGGAGTTGTCTTTGGTAACGATAATGCGCTTGGCACGACCCAAATCTTTCACGGTCGCTTTTTCCAGGGTCAAACCCAGTTCTTCGGCAATCAAGGTTGCGCCGGTGAGAATTGCGATATCCTGCAACATTGCCTTGCGACGGTCGCCGAAGCCCGGAGCCTTAACGGCGCAGACCTTGACGATGCCACGGATATTGTTGACCACCAGGGTCGCCAACGCTTCGCCTTCCACATCTTCAGCAATGATAAACAATTGCTTGCCGGCTTTGGCAACGCTTTCCAGAATAGGCAGCATTTCACGGATGTTGGAGATTTTCTTGTCGTACACCAGAATCAGCGCGTCTTCGATTTCGGCGCTCATGTTCTGCTGATTGTTGATGAAGTACGGGGACAGGTAACCACGGTCAAACTGCATGCCTTCCACGACATCCAGCTCGTTTTCCAGGCCGGAGCCTTCTTCCACGGTGATCACGCCTTCTTTGCCCACTTTAGCCATGGCATCGGCAATGATGCGGCCAATAGCTTCGTCGGCATTGGCAGAAATCGTGCCTACCTGCGCAATCGACTTGTCATCGGTGCAGGGCTTGGAAATCTTCTTCAGTTCTTCAACGGCGGCAATCACGGCCTTGTCGATACCGCGCTTCAAGTCCATCGGATTCATGCCGGAAGCAACGGCCTTCATGCCTTCACGCAGAATGGCCTGAGCCAGTACGGTAGCGGTGGTGGTGCCATCGCCAGCGATATCGGAGGTCTGTGAAGCAACTTCCTTCACCATTTGCGCGCCCATGTTTTCAAACCGGTCTTCCAGTTCAATTTCCTTGGCCACCGATACACCGTCTTTGGTGATGGTAGGGGCGCCGTAGCTCTTTTCCAGAACTACGTTACGGCCCTTGGGACCCAAGGTTACTTTAACGGCGTTAGCCAGGATGTTTACGCCACGTACCATGCGTACGCGGGCATCATCACCAAATTTTACGTCTTTAGCTGCCATGTTTTTATTCCTCTAAGTTCGTTGAGAAAAATATGTTGTGTTGTGTGGAGATGCGCGTTTGGCATCGCTGGCACGATTTAGCCTTCGATAATGCCGATGATGTCTTCTTCGCGCATTACCAGCAGATCCTGGCCGTCTACTTTGACTTCACTGCCGGAATACTTGCCGAACAACACTTTGTCGCCCACTTTGACGCCCAGCGCGCGCACGTCGCCATTGTCCAATGGCTTGCCTTTGCCCACGGCAACCACTTCGCCACGGCTCGGCTTTTCGGCGGCGGCGTCCGGAATCACGATTCCACCAGCGGATTTACGCTCTTCCTCAATGCGGCGGATAATGACGCGGTCATGTAAAGGACTGATTTTCATATGTTATCTCCCTATCCTAAATAATGGCATAAACAATGGTTGAATAGTTTTACAGCAACTTACCCATAGTATCGCTGGCGGACGATTAGCACTCACCAGATACGAGTGCTAATAATGATAGCCTCTTGAATTTCTACGTCAAGATATTTCGTAAAAAATACCATTTTAAGCTTTTGCCACCAGCCGTTTAATGCGGTATCTTTAGCAGTATGAGCCAGGAATACTACGTTATTCTGAATACCTGCCCCGACCTTGAGACGGCGGAGGCGATTGCCAACACCTTGGTGGACGAGGAGTTGGCGGCGTGCGTGAATATCATTCCCGGCGTGCGTTCGGTGTATATATGGGAAGGCCAGCGGACCACCAGCCAGGAGCACCTGCTGCTGATTAAAGCCATGGCTTCCGATTACGAGGCCATCGAAGAAACCATCCTTGAACTCCACCCCTATGAACTTCCTGAAATTATTGCTGTCTCCATAAGCGCGGGTCTGCCCGATTATCTGGACTGGCTGGGCGTGGAAGACGCGGAAGATTGAGCGTGGCGATGTTTGGCTGCAATAGTTTGGTTTTGATGGTATTTTAAAATGATGCAGCTAGTTTTGATGATGTGGCTGGCGGTTGCGGGCGCCGTAATGCCGCTCACCGCCTCCGCCACGGATGCGCCTGGGAATGGCATACTGGGCACCCTGGCACAGCGCTTTGGTCTGTCTTCAGCCCCCCCCTCCACAGAGTTCCTCGACCCCGAGCAGGCGTTTGTTTTGACGGTGGATGCCGTTAATGCTTCCACGGTGCGCGCGCGTTGGGACATCGCCCCAGGATATTATCTTTATCGTAACAAATTCGGTATTACCGCTGCTGCTGCTACGGGCGGCGTGGCTGTTACTGCGCCCGGTATTGTAGTGGGGGAATTTACCGCGCCGCGCGGTGAAGTGAAGGCTGACCCCAACTTCGGCAACGTCGAAGTTTATCATCAGCCGGTTACTCTTCACGTGCCTGTCACCCGCGCCACTGCAACTGCTGCCGAAGAAATTACGCTGGAGGTGCGCTATCAGGGTTGCGCCGACGCGGGTTTTTGCTATCCACCGATTGCCAAGCAGGTAACGCTGACATTACCAGCGGGTAATGCCACTTTTGCTGCGACGCCCTTAACAGGTGAAACAGGGGCAGAAGCAGCAGCGGGCATCGCAACCGATGCGGAACTTCCCGAGCAGGATCGCTATGCCCGCTCGCTGGCCAGCGGCAACACGGCACTCACCTTGTTGACGTTCTTTGGCCTGGGCGTGTTGCTCGCATTCACGCCATGCATGTTCCCGATGATTCCGATTCTTTCCAGCATTATTGTTGGCCAAGGCGCCGGACTAAGCACGCGCCGCGCGTTTTCCCTGTCGTTCATGTATGTGCTGGCAATGGCGCTTGCTTACACGGTAGCGGGCGTATTGGCCGGACTATTTGGCAATAATTTACAGGCCGTGTTTCAAAATCCGTGGATACTGGGCAGTTTTGTCGCAGTGTTCGTGCTGCTGGCATTATCCATGTTTGGGTTTTATGAGTTGCAACTCCCCAGCCGTTGGCAGAGTAAGCTCGCTGATATGAGCAATAAGCAGCGCGGCGGCAGCCATGCGGGGGTGGCGGTGATGGGCCTGTTTTCCGCGTTGATCGTCGGCCCATGCCTGGCCGCACCGCTGGCGGGCGCGCTGATTTATATTGGCCAAAGCGGTGACGCGGTGCTGGGCGGCGCGGCGCTGTTTGCATTGAGTATGGGCATGGGTTTGCCGCTGCTGGCGATTGGCACGTCGGCGGGCAAACTGTTACCGCGTGCCGGGGGCTGGATGAACGCCGTCAAAGCGGTGTTTGGCGTGTTGCTGCTGGCGGTGGGCGTGTGGATGCTGGAACGCATTGTGCCACCGCAGATTATTATGGTGTTATGGGCCGTGTTACTGATTATTTCAGCGGTTTACATGGGCGCGCTCGAAAAGCTGGCGCCTGAAGCGAACGGCTGGCGCAAGCTGTGGAAAGGCGCAGGCGTAGTGCTGTTGATTTATGGCGGTCTGGTATTGCTGGGCGCCGCGAGTGGTGGCAAAGATGTGCTGCGGCCGTTGCATGGCTCATCATTCATGGGCGGAGCGTCAGCCCTGGCGGAGCAACACCTGCCATTCAAAACGATTAAAAGTGTGGCTGATCTTAATCGTGAGTTGGATGCCGCCCAGGCTCAGGGTAAGCCCGTGATGCTGGATTTTTATGCGGACTGGTGTGTGTCGTGCAAGGAAATGGAAAAGCTCACGTTCGCCGACCCCGGTGTACGACAAGCGTTGGCAGGAATGATATTATTGCAGGCCGATGTAACGGTCAACGATGCGCAGGATCAGGCGTTGCTCAAACACTTCGGTATTTTTGGTCCGCCCTCTATTATGTTTTTTGGCGTAGACGGCACCGAGCGGCGCACCCGTCGCCTGGTGGGTTTTGTAGGGCCTGCCGCGTTTAAGGCGCATGTGATGGGTGTGCTGGCTTCTAACCCTGACAGGATTTTATGAAAAAAACGAGTCTGATAATGGGTGCATTACTGTTCTACGGCGTTAGCGTGGGAGGCACCCAATGGTTGCAGGGGATGCGGGAAGCAAGCGCCACTCAGGAGCGCGTCGAACGTGTTGGGGGCACCAAGGTAGCATCTACTAATCCTCAGCGTCCACCGTTTGCCTTGCCGGACACGGCGGGTGTGTCGCGTCATATCAAAACCTGGGACGGCAAAGTACTGGTCATAAATTTCTGGGCGACGTGGTGTGGGCCGTGTCTGCGGGAAATCCCCGCTTTTATTGAGCTGCAAAAAAAGTACGGCGATAAGGGTTTGCAATTTGTGGGGGTCGCGTTTGATGACCTGGAGGCGATTCAGGGGTTCGCTAAAACTTCTAAAATCCAGTTTAATTATCCGATCCTGGTCGGGGAAGATGAAGCCATGACCATCGCGGCCATCTATGGCAACACCATTGGCGCGCTGCCCTACACAGTGATTATTGATCGCAAGGGTAAAATTGTGCATGGCCAGATTGGTGAAATATCGCACCGATCCGCTGAAGATATCATCAAACCGCTTCTGTAGTCCGTGATTCTTCATGAATCTTGTTGCTATCTGCATTGAACTTCTGTAAATTTTACATCTATAAATTACTCAGAGAATAAAAAATGGCGACAGTATTGGTGCTGCATGGCCCCAATCTTAATTTATTGGGTGGCCGCGAACCTCAGCATTATGGTCACACCTCCCTGGCGGTAATCAATGCGCGTCTGGAATCCCAGGCCCAGGCGGCGGGGCACGCGCTGGTGTGCTTTCAAAGTAATGCCGAGCATGATCTGGTTGAACGCATTCACGCCGCACAGGGAAGAGCGGAAGCGAAGGGTTCTGCTAGTGTCGCGGGAGGCACGATGCCGGGAGCGACCGCTGCGCAGCAGGAAGCCGTGGCATTTATCATTATCAACCCGGCGGCCTTTACACACACCAGTGTGGCGTTACGCGATGCGCTGAGCGCAGTAAAAATCCCGTTTATCGAAGTGCATCTCTCCAACGTACATGCGCGCGAAGCGTTTCGCCATCACTCCTATTTTTCTGATCTTGCGGTGGGGGTGATCAGCGGCTTGGGTCCACAGGGTTATGAGCTGGCTTTGCAGGCGGCGTTGGCCAGATTGCCTGCGAACTGAAAAACAGTTTATTCGGTTCAGGTTGGAGCCCCTCGCTGCGCTTTCCCCGCAGCTTGCTGCGTTTATTGTCATCCCGAACAAAGTGAGGGATCTTGCTTAAGATTCCTCGCAGCGCTCGGAATGACATAGAATTTTATTGATATGGATGGATTATGGATATACGTAAAGTCAAAAAGTTAATTGAATTGCTGGAAGAGTCCGGAATTTCAGAAATTGAAATCCGTGAAGGCGAGGAAACGGTACGCATTAGCCGCCATAGCCAGGGCGCTACGCCGATGGTGTATAGCCAGGCGCCGATCTCCATGTCGGCCATCGCCGCCTCTGTGGCGACCCCTGCGGCGCCTGCTGTTGCGACACCCCCTCCTGTGGGGCATACCGTGATGTCACCTATGGTGGGTTCTTTCTACCGCGCCGCTGCGCCGGGCAGCAAGCCTTTCGTTGAGGTTGGCCAGCGCGTTAACGTCGGCGATGTGGTGTGTATTATTGAGGCCATGAAAATGCTCAATCAGATTGAATCGGACAAGGCCGGGGTCATAACTGCGATTCTGGTAGAAAATGGCGAGCCGGTAGAGTACGGTGAGCCGCTGTTTGTTATTGAGTAAACCAGTACCGCGTGGGTGTGTTATTCCCTTCCTGATGATTCCGATGATTCCACAGTGAGCCTGATGAATGCTTGAAAAAGTTGTTATTGCCAATCGTGGTGAAATCGCATTGCGTATTTTGCGTGCGTGCCGCGAATTGGGTATTAAAACCGTCGCAGTGCATTCTGCCGCCGACCGTGACCTGAAACATGTGCTGCTGGCGGACGAGTCAGTGTGCATTGGCCCCGCGTCATCTGCATTAAGTTATTTGAATATTCCCGCATTGATCAGTGCTGCCGAAGTGACTGATGCCGTGGCGATACATCCTGGTTATGGTTTTTTATCTGAAAACGCTGATTTTGCCGAGCGCGTTGAACAAAGTGGTTTTATTTTTATTGGCCCGCGCCCTGAAACGATCCGTTTGATGGGTGACAAAATTTCAGCGATTGCCGCCATGAAAAAAGCCGGTGTGCCGTGTGTGCCGGGTTCTGATGGCCCGTTGCCAGAAGATGAAGATGAAATCCGCGCGCTGGCACGCGAGATTGGTTATCCCATCATTATTAAAGCGGCCGGAGGTGGAGGCGGGCGCGGTATGCGTGTGGTGCATAGCGATGCTGCCGTATTGCAGGCAGTGTCACTGACACGTGCCGAAGCAGGCAGTGCGTTTGGTAATGCTACCGTGTATATGGAAAAGTTTCTGGAAAATCCACGGCACATTGAGTTTCAGGTGTTGGCTGATCAGCACGGTAATGCCATTCATCTGGGCGAGCGCGATTGCTCCATGCAACGCCGCCATCAAAAAGTTCTTGAAGAATCACCGGCGCCAGGGCTGTCTGATAAATTGCGTAAAAGCATGGGCGAGATCTGCGCCAAAGCATGCCGCACCATCGGTTATCGCGGTGCTGGCACCTTCGAGTTTCTCTACGAAAATGAAGAATTTTATTTCATTGAAATGAACACGCGCGTGCAGGTCGAGCATCCTGTCACTGAGATGGTTACGGGTGTGGATATTGTCAAAGAACAATTACGTATCGCCGCAGGTGAAGAATTATCGCATCGCCAAAAAGATATTGTAATGCGTGGTCATGCTGTGGAGTGCCGTATCAATGCTGAAGATTCGGTAAAGTTCATCCCTTCACCGGGGTTGATTACGCGCTACCATGCCCCCGGCGGGCCGGGTGTGCGCGTGGATTCGCATATTTATACGGGCTATAAAGTGCCGCCCCATTATGATTCCATGATCGGCAAGCTCATCACGCACGGCGACACGCGCGAATCGGCACTGGCGCGCATGCGCACCGCGCTCAGTGAAATTATTGTGGAAGGAATTAACACCAACATTTTATTGCATAGGAATATTTTGAGTGATGCGGCTTTTGTCGCGGGTGGCACTAACATTCATTATCTGGAAAAGAAGCTGGGGTTGTAACCCATTATACATGCCCTGGCTACAACTTAAACTTGCCTCCACCCCTGATGCTGCCCAGCGCCTGAGTGATTTGCTGAGCGATGCAGGTGCGCTTGCCGTGACCCTGCAAGATGCCGCTGATCAACCGCTTTATGAGCCACCGCCCGGCGCGACGCCGTTGTGGAGCCAGACCTGGGTTACCGGATTGTTTGATGCTGATACAGATCTGCAAGCTGTGCTTGCCTGTCTGCGGAGTACGTTGGGCGAGCATGATTTGCCGCATATTATCAGCCCACTCGAAGATAAAGACTGGGAGCGTGAATGGATGGATAACTACCATCCGATGCGTTTTGGCGCGCGCTTATGGATCTGCCCGAGCTGGCATCAGCCCCCGGATGCTGATGCCATCACCGTCATGCTCGACCCCGGCTTGGCGTTTGGTACGGGCACGCATCCTACCACTGCATTATGCCTGGAGTGGTTGGATGCGCATGATGTTGTTGGCAAGCATGTCATCGACTACGGTTGTGGCTCCGGCATTCTTGCCGTGGCCGCCGCCAAACTCGGTGCGCAGCAGGTGTGGGCGGTGGATTATGATCCGCAAGCGCTGCACGCAACGACACTTAACGCCGAAAAAAATGCCGTCAGCACGCTCATTCATACGGTATTACCCAACGATTTACCACACCAACCCACAGATATTATGCTGGCCAATATTCTGGCTGGCCCGTTAATCGAGCTTGCGCCTTTGTTTGCCGATCTGGTGCGTCCCGGCGGCGCCATTGTCTTGTCCGGCATTCTCAACACCCAGGCCGATGCTGTCATGCAACGCTACCAGCCCTGGTTTGACATGGTGCCCGCGACAGAGCGTGACGAGTGGATGCGCTTGAGTGGTGTGCGCAAAGCGATGTAATTTACCCATCCATTTCATTTATTCATGCAATCAAATTTAGCAACACGCTGGCGCATCACATCCGCCGCCGCTGTAGTTACCGCCTTTGGTTTCCTGTGCAGGGCGCAGGGTGCCGGCGGGGGCGCACCAGGCGACGGGTGCGCGGGGTAGGGCGGGGGTGATGCCGATGAAGTCATTTTTGTAGGGGCCTTCTGTGAGCAGGTGGAAGGTGCGTTCGCACACGGCCATGCGTTCGCCGCGCAGGTAAACGTGCCCTTCATCATCATTGACACTGGCATAGGGGCCGCGATAAATGACAGCGTGGCCGACATCCATGCACGCAGTGCCTGCGCCTTTGGTGGCGGTGAGTGTGGCGGAGCGGAACTCAATGCCGTTGATGACTCGCCATGGCTGCGCATCCCATTTATCGTAGCAGACAGCGATGAATCCGGCATCGGTAAATGCCTTGATAAATTCCTGTTCCTGGAAAGCACCGGAAATGCAACCACTCCACAAGTGGGCGTCAGCCTTGAGATGGGCGGGCACGGTTTCATCGCTGATGATGTCGGAAATGGCGACGCGTCCACCGGGTTTGAGAACACGAAATATTTCGTTGACCAGGCGTTGCTTGTCGCTATCACGCACCAGGTTTAATACGCAGTTGGAAATCACCAGATCTACTGAAGCATCCGCGATCATGGGTTGTGTGTGGCGTTGCTGGTCTTGCCAGGTGTTGAGTGCGACGAGATCGGCGGCATTGCGCACGGGATATTCTTGCAGATAATGCTCCAGCGCGGCGACATCCAGCGCGAGGTCTTCGATGTGGCCTTTGACGAAACGCACGCGTTGCCCGCCGAGTTTATTTGCCATTTCTGATTGATATTTACGTGCCAGCGCCAGCATGTCATTGTTCATGTCCACGCCGATAACGTGGCCGTGATCACCTACCAGTTGTGCCGCCATATAACAGATTTTTCCCGCACCGCTGCCCAGATCAAGCACGGTGTCGCCGATATGCACATAACGCGATGGGTCGCCGCAGCCGTAATCTTTTTCGATAATTTCCTGCGGCAACAGTGCCAGCAATGAGGTGTCGTAATCCACGGGGCAGCACAAGGCAGGCTGCACTTCTTTGGCGCCTTGTGAATAACGATCAATGACAGCGTGTGTGATGTTCATGTTTGGTTCCTTTGATGTCGGAATGGTGATAGTGGCATACGCTTACAGTGATTACAAAGCCTTATGTATTGTCATTTCGCCGTTCCTGTGCATCCATGCCCCCACGGCACTTGTGCGTCCCTGCACATCGAACCACCGGGAGAAATCTTGTCTTTAAAGTTCTTGCGCAGAGGATTTCTCCCGGTGGTCGAAATGACATGGCTAAAATAATCAAGGTTTCCATTAATCAGTCAGCGCGCCACCGCAACTGCTGCCTTGGCCGGCGGTGCAGCCATAGCAATGATCTTTTACGACAATGGGGCGGCCTGTGATGTTTCGGTTCATGAGATCGGTGATGTGGGTACGTGGTTTGGCGCTGATGCGTAGCGGCAGGTTGAGCATTTGATTAAAGTCGCAATCATACACATAACCTTGCCAGTCGACACTGATGAGTGAGCGGCACATGACGGCGTTAAGATTCGATTCCTGGTAAGCGCCACGCAATAAATCCATGTAGCTATGAAATTGGTTTTTTGAAATCAAGGTGCTGCCAAAGCGCTGTATGGGCATGTTGGTGATGGTGTAAAGGTGGTTGAATATCACGTTATAATGTTCGCTTAAATGTTTGCGGTAATCTGCTTCCAGTGCTTGTTGCGGAGGCGGTAGCGAAGGACCTTGCGGGTTATAGACGAGATTAAGCATCAACCCGGATCCCGGTTTGGCATAGCCCAGCGCATTGAGTTTTTGCAGGCCACGGATGCTGGCGGCAAATACACCTTTGCCGCGTTGTTGTTCTACATTTTCTTCAAGATAACATGGCAGCGAAGCGGTGACATGCACGCCTTGCGTAGCCAGAAACTCTGCGGTGCCGGCGTGGCCAGGTTGTTCGAAGATAGTGAGGTTACAGCGGTCAATAACGTCAATATTTAATGCGCGGGCAGCGCATACCAGGTCACGAAAATGGGGATTTAATTCCGGCGCGCCGCCGGTGATGTCTAAGGTGGTAACGCCTGAATTTCCGAGAAACGCAATGATATGGCCAATGTTGTCGCGCGTCATTATTTCGGTGCGTGCGGGGCCGGCGTTGACATGGCAATGCAGACAGGATTGATTACACACATAGCCCATGTTGACCTGCAAGGTGGTGAGCTTGCCACGTTTGATGGGCGGAAAGTCAGTGTCTTGCAGGAGAGGGAGTGTTGCGTGCATATTTTTCCTTTCTAAAATTCAATGAACTGGCAGCGGCGATGAGGGCGGCTATCGTTAATGTTACTCCCTAACCAAACAGAATCAACTTTCATGTGTCATTTGGATTGGGTTTAATGCGACCTGTCCAGCGTACACCCATCGTTGGGTCGGGCACGAAGGTCGGCGCTGGTCAGATAGCGATGGGTGCCAGCAGGCTCAGGGCCTGATCGAAGGCGAATTCCTTCGCCATTTGCTCATAGAATGCCCGTGCCTCGGGTGTGTCTGTCGGCGGTAGTATGACCTCAATGGTGAGCAGGAGGTTGCCTAACGGTTGGCCAGGTATGCCCTTGCCACTACTTCAAATTGGATCAAACCGGGCACCCCCTGGTAGTTACGGGTGTGCCACCCGATTATTTTTCAGTGACGGGACAGCGTTGGGGTAATCCACATTATCAATGGGAAAGCATGCAGGCTGACGGGTTTCAGTGGTGGATAAACCGGATGGCCACCCAGTTTGCATTGTTTGATGTGGTGCGAATTGATCATTTCCGTGGGTTTGAATCGTGCTGGGAAATTCCAGAGCAAAATCCCACTGCAGAAGGTGGCCAGTGGATTAAAGTGCCCGGTGATGCCTTGTTTGATGCATTATGCAAAAAGTTCAGTGCCTTGCCGCTGGTCGCAGAAGACTTGGGTATTATTACGCCCGAGGTGGATGCCTTACGTGAAAAATATCATTTACCGGGCATGAAGATTTTACAGTTTGCTTTTGAGGGTGGCCCAACCAATCCTTACCTTCCGCACAACCATAAAAAAGACA
>LNFM01005671.1_pt1 | contig 22645 bp, 21 predicted proteins | sample 596031 | NCBI WGS metagenome assembly LNFM01 (sample SAMN04254537, study PRJNA301005) | activated carbon metagenome | isolation source: dual media filters at the Ann Arbor, Michigan drinking water treatment plant | place: USA: Ann Arbor | reverse complement strand
TGCGCACCTTGCGCCTGCCCGACATTTTCCAGGACCACGACAAACCCGAACTCCAATACGCCGAGGCAAAACTCGACGCTGACGCCATCATCGACGCCGTGCTGAAAGCACTCCGCTGGAACGAAGAAGCCGTCGGAGAAGTGCGGGCGTGAAAATCACCGCTAATGTGTTGATCGGTGTTGCCATGGTCAGCCTCTCCCTCTGCCCCACGGCAGCGCGGAGTGGCGCGCGCGTTTTCGGCAGTGCGACTTTGCAGATCGAGGTTACCGGCGTGCGCAATAGCAAGGGCGTGGTGCATGTCGACCTTTGCCGCGAAGCCGAATTTCTGAAGGATTGCCCGGTGCAGGCGAGCGCCCCTGCGCTGGCCGGTAAAACAATTGTAACGATCAGCAATGTCCAGCCCGGCACTTATGCAGTGCAGGCTTTTCATGATGAAAACCACAATGGCAAGGTTGATCGCGCCCTTTTCGGCATTCCCAAGGAAGGCGTTGGCTTTTCGAATGATGCCCCGATCCGGCTCGGGCCGCCCAAATGGAAAGATGCCCAGTTCCAACTGGGTGACGACAAGGGGATTGCGTTCAAGCTGCGCTATTTCATCGGCGGTGGGGCGAAGAACTGATCGCCATGAAAAGCACTGGCAAGACAACGGGGCTGATCTTTCGCGCCGTGGCGTTCAGTGCGGGCCGGCCCTGGTTGTTGCTGGCCCTTTGTGCGGCGCTCACGCTGCTGGCGATCGGCTATGCGGCCACCCATTTTGCGATGACGACCAATACCGGTGCGTTGATTTCAGCCGATGTCGATTGGCGCAAGAATGAAACCGCGCTCAACACCGCCTTTGCGCAGCTCACCGATACAACATTGGTGGTCATTGACGGGCAGACCCCAGAACTGGCCGAAGCGGGTGCGGCAGCACTTGCCGAGCGGCTGACCGCCGACACCGCGCATTTCAAGAATGTGCGCCGGCCCGATGGCGGCGATTATCTTGCCCGGCAGGGGGTGATGTTCGGCTCGCTTGAAGAGGTTCGCGCGACAACCCAGTCGTTGATCACTGCCCAGCCGTTGCTTGGGCCGTTGGCAAGCGATCCCAGCCTGCGCGGTGTTGCCGGCGCGTTGGGGACGATGCTGACCGGCGTAGAGCGCCGATCCGCCAAGCTCAGCGACATTGATCGCCCGATCCGCGCGCTCGATGATGCATTGGGTAAGGTTGTGCAGGGCCGCCCTGCCTATTTTTCTTGGCAAAACCTGTTTGCCGATGGTGGTGGGCCACAGCCGCCGCTGCGCCGCTTGCTCCTGACGCAGCCAAAGCTTGATTTCGGCGCGCTGAAGCCTGGCGAGAAAGCGGTCGACGCGATTGGCGCTGCGGCGGCCGATCTCAAGCTTGATGCCGCGCACGGCGTCCGCGTCCAGGTAACGGGCGAAGTGCCGCTGGCCGATGAGGAATTTTCAACGCTTGAGGAAAATATCGGCTTTGTCGGGCTGGTGATGGCGCTGGCGATGCTGGTGACATTGTGGTTCGCAACCCGATCAGCCAAAATCGTGGCCGCGATTGTCGTGACGATCATCGCCGGGTTGGTGGTGACCACGGCGGTCGGCCTGGCGGCGGTCGGCACGCTCAATCTGATATCAGTGGCATTCATCCCGCTCTTTGTCGGGCTGGGGGTCGATTTCGGAATCCAGATCAGCGTGCGCTTCAATGCCGAGCGGCTGGAAGGGGCGGCCATTCCGCAAGCATTGGAGCGTGCCGCCGTGGCGCTGGGCGCGCCATTGGCGCTGGCGGCGGGCGCGATTTTTCTGGGGTTTGGCGCGTTTCTGCCGACGGACTATGTCGGTATTTCTGAGCTGGGGATTATCGCCGGGCTGGGGATGGTGATCGCGCTTGTTCTTTCGGTCACCCTGTTGCCCGCGCTGCTGGTGCTGCTCAAGCCCGGCAAGCCAACGGCAGAAGTGGGCTTCGCCGAAGCAGCGCCGGTTGACCGCTGGCTGCATGCGCACCGGCGCTTTGTGCTTTGGGCATTCGGCCTGTCGATGCTGGGCAGCATCGCGCTGTTGCCGCTGGTGCAGTTTGATTTCAATCCGCTCCATCTGCGTGATCCGCAAGGGCCGGCCTATCGATCGCTCACTGATCTGATGCGCGATCCGTTGCGCACGCCCAACACCATTTCGGTGCTGACCGCCGATCCGGATTCGGCGCAAGCGCTCGCTGATCGTGTCGCCACATTGCCCGAAGTGGCGCAGGCCATCGCGATCGACAGTTTCATTCCCGGCGATCAACCCGCCAAACTGGCCTTGCTTGGCGATGCTTCACTGCTGCTTGATTTGACCCTGAACCCTTTTGACACTGCGGCGCCGCCAAGCGATGCTGCGATCGTTACGGCGCTGCGCGCAACCCAGGCGCAGCTTGAGCGGGTCGTGGCTGGCGAACCGAGCGATGCCGCCGATCATGCCCGCGCCCTGGCCACGACGCTGGGGCAGATCGCAGCGGGGCCGCCGACGATGCGCGCGGCGGCAAGCGATGTGCTGGTACCGCCGCTGAACGTGATGCTCAATCAAGCCCGGGCGCTGCTACAGGCCGAAGCCGTGTCGCGCGATACGCTCCCCCCCGAAATCGCTGCGGACTGGGTTGCCAGCGACGGCCGTGCCCGGGTGCAGATCTTCCCCAAAGGCGACAGCAACGACAATGCCGTGCTCGCGCGCTTTACCAAAGCCGTGCGGGCGGTGGCGCCGGAGGCCACCGGCTTGCCGGTCGCCACCCAAGAAGCGGCCAAGACGGTCGCCTGGGCCTTTGTGCAGGCGGGTGTGCTGGCGTTGATCTTGGTCAGCCTGTTGTTGTTTGCGGTGCTACGCGATGCGCGCGAAGTGGCTTTTACCTTGGCACCCGTCGTGCTGTCCGGGTTTCTGACGCTCGCCAGTTGCGTGCTGATCGGCCAACCGATTAATTTCGCCAACATCATCGCCTTTCCGCTGCTGTTTGGCGTTGGTGTGGCCTTCCACATTTATTTCGTCATGGCGTGGCGATCGGGCGAAACCGATTTGCTGCAATCGAGCCTGGCGCGCGCGGTATTGTTCAGCGCGCTGGCGACGGGTAGCGCCTTTGGGGCGCTTTGGCTTTCCGCTCATCCTGGCACCGCGAGCATGGGCAAAATCTTGATGATTTCGCTCGCCTGGACGCTAGTTTGCGCGCTGATTTTTGAACCCGCGCTGCTCGGGCCGCCGCGCCCGGCGAAAAAGCCGTCGGCTAAAGGAAAGAAACCAGCTGCGGCTCCCCAGAAGTCGCGTCGACCAAAGCGGCGCTAGCGGGCGCTTCGGATTCGGGTTCTGGGGCAGGCGCTGGGCTTGGCGTGCCTTCGGTCGATGGGGGCTGATCGACCGTAGATGTTGCTGGATCGGCTTCAGGATCGACAAGCGGATCGTCGAGCCCGCTGGGATCGATTGTCTGGCCATTCATCTCGGCAATTTCTGCCGCGCGATTTTGCTGATAGACCGACCGCAGCGTTGCATAGGGATCAGCCGCGCCGTCGAGCAATGCCTTGAAATTGGCGTCTGATTCGTTGCGCAGATCAAGCCCGCTAATCAGGGCCTTTGAAATTTGATAATCATAGCGATTGAACGGGCGGCCAATGGCAACTGGATAGATCAACCCATCGACCTGAGCACCGAACAGATCGCGCAACCCGGTTGGCCCAACAAAGGGTAGGAACAGATAGGGACCTGGGCCGACACCGTAGCGGGCCAGCGTGTTGCCGAGGCCATTGTCACGGTGCGGCAGCTTGGCGGTTTTGGCGACATCAAGCAGCCCGCCGATGCCGGCCGTCGTGTTCACCAGAAAACGTGCCAGCGTCCGCACGGCGCGCTTTGGCTTTAACTGCAACAAATCGTTGAGAAAAACGATCGGTTCGCCAATATGGGACAGCAGATGGCGCAGCCCGGTGCGCAAGGGCTTGGGGACGATGGTGCCATAGCCGCGCGCCAATGGCCGAAAGACGGCGCGATCAATGTCCTGTTGGTGACGAAACATGGATCGGTTGAAACCCTCCCACGGATCGCCCTTTGCGTGTCGGCCTGGAACCGCCCCGGCGGCGGCTGTCGCTGGCATTGCCGATTGATCGGTTGCCATCGGCGGCGAAGCGGCGGCAGGCGCTGCCTCGGCGGACGGCGATGGTACAGCAGCCACATCCTGGCTTTGCGCCTGAACCTGGGGTGCCCCGGCAACCAGCAACACGGCCAGTGCCAGCGCTGTCGCCGTCCCGCGCGAAGCGATATCCTGTTTCAGCGACTGACTTTCTCGGCGAGGGTGTTGACATGGCCGACCAGCGCCTTGACGCCGCCCTTTGTCAAAATGGCTTCGAAATCGGCGCGCCGCGTCGCCAGCTGGCTGATCGAATTCTGGTAATAGACATCGATGATCCGCCAATCGCCGCCGCTCTGGCGCAGCCGATAGCTGATATTGACGGGCGATTCCTTTGGCTGGGTCAGCATCGTCTTGACGACCCTGTCGGTTCCGCGCGCATCAATTTGTGGTTCGATCGCGAATGCCTGACCGGACCAGTTGTTGAAATTGCTGGCATATTGATTGATCGTCAGCTTGCGCATCGCGGCGACCAGGGCGCTCCGGTCATCGGCGGCAGCGGTCGTCCAGGCGGGGCCAACTGCCAGCCGGGTGAGCAGGGGGAGATCGAAGCTCTTGTCGACAATCGGCGCAATCTGCCCGGCGCGCGCGGCAAAGCCAGCCTTTTTGCCAGCCTTCATGATGGTGATCAGGCCATCGCTGAGTTGCTGAACAGGCGCACGCGCGGATTCTTGCGCGGTGGCGGCGGTGGGCAAGGCGACAAGGACCGCAGCAGCCAACAAGGGGGATCGGGGGAAAGCCAACATCACTGAATACTCCCAGATGATTGCTGCGCCCGGATAAAGCGCGATACTATCCTCGTCCACCCCCAACACCGGCATGATGGCAGCGGTAAGGCAAGACGGGCCAGTTTAATTTGTGGCGGCTGGGCCACAGCGGGACAAGATAGACGCATTGCAACGCAGCGGAGCGCTTTAGGCACCGGATTTCCCACTTTTCTTATCGGGCGGCACGGGTAATATGTCAGATGATGTCCCCAGGCTGGAGAGGCGGGGCTTCAAGGAAGGTCGCAGACGCCGAAGAATCGGTATGCGTTTGATTCTGAAGGCTTTGTTTGAGGGACAGAAAGGACTATTCCTTGCAGGTAGTTTTGGCCAAGCCGCGCGGTTTCTGCGCGGGTGTTGTGCGCGCGATCGAGATCGTCGAACGGGCGATCGATCATTATGGCGCACCCGTTTATGTGCGTCATGAAATCGTCCATAATCGGCATGTCGTCAACAAGTTACGCAAAAAAGGCGCAATTTTCGTTGAGGAATTGTCAGAGATTCCCGATGGGGCGCGCACCGTGTTCAGCGCGCATGGCGTATCGCGCGACGTGGAGACCGAAGCAGCGGCGCGTGGCTTGCCGGTGCTTGATGCAACCTGCCCGCTCGTCACCAAGGTGCATATCCAGGGGCGTCGCTATGCGTCCCAGGGGCGCGCGATCGTCCTGATCGGGCATGAAGGCCATGCTGAAGTCGAAGGGACGATCGGCCAGGTCGATGCGCCGGTCTATCTCGTCTCGACAGAGGCTGATGTTGCCGCGCTTGATCTGCCCGATGATGCGCCGCTGGCCTATATCACCCAGACAACGCTCAGCGTTGATGATACGCGCGGAATCATCGCGGCGCTTGGCGCGCGGTTCAGCGATATTGTCGGGCCCGATGTGTCGGATATCTGCTATGCAACCCAAAACCGGCAGACCGCGGTGCGCGATCTTTGCCGCGTCGTCGACATGCTGCTGGTGGTGGGGGCGGAATATAGCTCCAATTCCAGCCGTCTGCGCGAAATTGGCGTTGATGCCGGGCTGCCCAGCTATCTTGTCGCGGACGGCGACGCCGTCGACCCGGCCTGGCTGGCTGGCGTGGAAACGATTGGGCTGACTGCCGGCGCCTCGGCGCCCGACGAATTGGTCGACAGTGTGATTGCCGCGCTGCGCAAGATTGGCCCCGTTACCGTCTCGCAACTTGACGGTATTGAGGAAACACTGGAATTTAGCCTGCCTTCCGAGCTAAGGAATGTGATCACGCCCGCCGCACAGGCATCTGTGCAGATTCCGGCCGAATAGGAACGACACGCATGACCCTTCCGATCAACCTGCTGGCGCGCATCGGCGGCTACACCGTCAAGAAGCATATCAGCGGCAAGAAATATCCGCTGGTGCTGATGCTTGAGCCGCTGCTGCGCTGCAATCTGGCGTGCCCAGGCTGCGGGAAGATCGATTATCCGGATGCGATTCTCAACCAGCGGTTGAGCTATGATCAGTGCATGGACGCGATCGACGAATGCGGCGCGCCCGCCGTTTCGATCGCGGGCGGCGAGCCGTTGCTCCACCGTGACATGCCCAAAATCGTCGAGGGCTATATCGCCAAGAAGAAGTTCGTGATCCTGTGCACCAACGCGCTGCTGCTGAAAAAGAAGATCGACGATTACAAGCCGTCGACCTTCTTCACCTGGTCGATTCATCTCGATGGCGACAAGGGCATGCACGACCACGCTGTCGATCAGGACGGCACCTATGAGGTCGCGATTGAAGCGATCGAGATGGCCAAGGCCAAGGGCTTCCGCGTCCAGGTGAACTGCACCGTGTTTGACGGCGCTGACCCGGAACGCCTCGCCAGTTTCTTCGACGAAATGGAAAAGCGCAATGTCGAGATCACGATCTCGCCCGGCTATTCGTACGAGCGCGCTGCGGATCAGGAGCATTTCCTGACGCGCGAACGCACCAAGAATTTCTTCCGCGACGTGTTCCGCCGCGGCGATGGCGGCCGCAAGTGGAAGTTCACCAACTCGCCGCTGTTCCTTGATTTCCTGGCCGGCAACCAGACCTATGAATGCACGCCCTGGTCGATGCCGTTGCGCACGGTGTTCGGCTGGCAGAAGCCCTGCTATCTGGTCGGCGAAGGCTATGTCGACACGTTTGCAGAGCTGATGGAAGGCACCGACTGGGATCAGTACGGCGTCGGCAAATATGAGAAATGCTCGAACTGCATGGTCCATTGCGGCTTCGAAGGCACCGCCGCCACCGACGCGATCCGCAATCCGCTGAAAATGTTCACCGTCGGCCGCAAGGGTGTGCGCACCGAGGGGCCGATGGCGCCCGACATCGACATCAGCAACGCGCGCAAGGCCGAGGACGTCCATTCGACGCATGTCGAGCGCGAGCTGGAGCGGATCAAGACGGCGGATCCGGAAGGCTATAAGCGGGTGCAGCGCGCGGCCTGAGGCCGAGCCAACCTTTAGGAGCGTCGATATGTCGTTGGGCTATGTGCTGATGACGGTCGCGATCCTGCAATTCACGGTGATCCCGCTCTTTGCCGATCTCAATGCTAGCCATGCCGGTAATCCTGCGTGGCCCGGCCATGCACGGTTCCATGTCGTCACGCAGGTGCTGACCACGTCCGCGCTTGGCGGGCTGGCGCTCTTCTTCCTGTGGAGCGGTCGGGTCGAGCCCTCGCTCGGCATCTGCCTTGCCATGATGCTCGCCCTGGCAGCGCTCGGCGGCTTTTTCGTCAGTGCAATCGCGACGCCGCTTTATGGCGGCAGCGTCGCGGCACCATCCGGCATCGCCGCCACGCGGATCGGCAGGCTCGATGGCAATGTCGCTAATTTTGGGGTCGCGCTCTGCCTGCTGCTGATTGGGCGTGCTGTTCTTCTATAAGGGCGCGCTTAGGCGTTTCGCTCGCTGCTACAGGCTTCCCTAGGCGAGCAGCGCTGGCCATAAAGGCGCAAGTGTCCGGTGCACCTCCGCCAGCGATTTGAACGCCGCCTCCGCGCTTTTCCCGGTCCGAATTAGCGCCGGCAGCTGGCCCGGGCGCCGCGCGAGCGACACCAGCACCCTGCCCAGCGCCATCGATCCATCGGGGTTCATGCCGACCAGCGCGGCAGGGGGCAGCGTTTCGTGCGCCGTGTCGGAAATCGTCCGGATCGCCATGAACGGCAGGCCGTGACGCGCCGCAACCCGCGCGGCGATGTGCGTCTCCATGTCGACCGCCAGTGCGCCGGTGGCAGCGAGCGCGGCCTTTTCGGCGATGGTGACGGCGATGTGATCCTGGCCGATGATGAGGCCGAAATGGGCGTGGGGCAGGGCTGCTCTTAGCCCCTCCCCTTCAGGGGAGGGGTTGGGGTAGGGGCTCTCAGTCTCATCGAGACCGACGCGCTTGGGGACAGCCCCCACCTCAACCCAGTTCTGCCGCCTTTCGTCCTGTCCGGGGGACAGGACTGCGGCGGAACTCCTGAACGGGAGGGGCTTCATATCAATCACGACATCACCGGCCACCAGCGCCGGATCAACCGCCCCCGCAATCCCGCTCGAAATGATAAGGCCCACCGGTGGGAAAAGCTCGATATGGTTTTCGAGATTTTGCTCCAGCCCGGCGCTGTCACCACCACCGATCACGGGAATGATCCCGGCACCCTCAACAATCTTTGCTTCCCGCTGCAACCCGCAGGCGATGAGGATCACCACGCGGCGCATCCCAAACCAAGACCGTCACCCCGGACTTGTTCCGGGGCCCACGGTGCCAAAAACGATAGCCTGGCAAAGGACGAGGTGGACCCCGGAACAAGTCCGGGGTGACGGTGAGAGGATTGCGAGGGGCGTGCCGCCCTCACATCCCGAACGCCACAGTCTTCTCATTCGACCGCTTCAGATTCCGGTACCGCGCCACTGCCCAGAGCGGGAAGTACTTCGGATAGCCATGATAGCGCAGGTAAAACACGCGCGGAAAACCGCCGCCGGTGTACATTTCCTGCCCCCACAGCCCGTCCGCCTCCTGGTGCGCGACCAGCCACGCCACCCCGCGTGCGACCGCCGGATGCTCCACCACGCCTGCCGCCATCAACGCGAGCAACGCCCAGGCCGTCTGCGATGCGGTGGAAGGGGCAGCGGTGTAGCCAGCGTAATCCAGGGCATAGCTATCGCAATCCTCACCCCAGCCGCCGTCTTCATTCTGGATCGACACCAGCCAGTCGACCGCGCGCTCCATCGTCGGTGCTTTTGGCGACACCCCCGCCGCATTGAGCGCGCACAGCACCGACCATGTGCCATAAATATAGTTCACCCCCCAGCGCCCGAACCAGCTGCCATCGGGCATCTGCTCCTCGGCCAGATAGGCGAGCGCTGCCTTCATCCGGGCGCTGTCGGTTTCTCCCAATTGCGCCATCATCGACACGCAGCGCGCGGTCACGTCGCTGGTCGGCGGATCGAGTAGCGCGCCGTGATCGGCAAAGGGGATGTTGTTGAGATAATGATACGTGTTGTCGGCATCGAACGCGCCAAAGCCGCCATTCTTTGATTGCAGCCCGACGGTCCACTCATTGCCCCGCGCAATCGCTTCATCATAACCGCCCGCAAGCGCGAGCCGGTCCTTCGCCCGGTCCATCGCCATCACAACAACGGCGGTATCGTCGAGATCGGGGTAATGCGCGTTGTTATACTGGAACGCCCAGCCGCCGGGGCGGACATCGGGCTTTACCTCGGCCCAGTCGCCCTTGACGTCCAGCACCTGCAATGGCTTGAGCCACTCAAGCGCCGCCTTGGCGCGTGCCTCATTTTCCTCACCGCCAGCCTCCAGCATGGCGTGCGCGGCGAGCGCGGTATCCCACACGGGCGAGACGCAGGGCTGGCAATAAGCCTCGTCCTCCTTGATCACGAGCAGCTTTTCGACCGATTTGCGTGCAATCGCCCGGTGCGGATGATCCTCCGGATAGCCCAGGCAATCGAACATCATCACCGAGTTCGCCATCGCCGGATAAATCGCGCCCAGCCCATCCTCGCCGTTCAACCGCTCGGTAACGAAGTCAATGCACGCTTGCACCGCTTTCGCGCGCAGTCCCTTGGGCCAGAGCGGCTCGACGCGCTTGAGCACCACGTCCAGCCCGCCGAAAAACAGCTGCCACGATCGCTTGGCGCCCTCGGCCTGGCTCTTCAGCGGCGCTGCCTTCAGCGTGTAGAGTTCATCCACCTTCACGCCCGACGGGTTCTTCGCCACCGGCTGCTTGGCCGCCAGCACCAGCAGCGGCACAATCACCGTGCGCGCCCAATAGGACATTTTCGACAGATGCACCGGAAACCAGCGCGGCAGCAGGATCAGCTCAACCGGCATTGTCGGCACCACGCTCCATGACCCAGCGCCGAACAACGCGAGCTGGATCCGCGTAAACACATTCACCGCCGCAGCGCCGCCCGCCGCATGGATCGCCGCTCGCGCCCGGACCATGTGCGGCGCATCGATATCGTCGCCGATCATCTTCAGCGCATAATAGGCCTTTACGCTCGCCGACGTATCGAACGCGCCGCCATGGAACAGCGGCCAGCCATGATGGTCGCGCGATTGGATACGGCGCAGATAAACGCCGATCTTGGCCTCAAGCGCCGCATCGCGCGGTTCGCCCAGATAATGTTTCAGCAGCACGAATTCTGCCGGAATGGTTGCGTCCGCCTCCAGCTCGAACACCCAATGGCCGTCATCCTGTTGCGCACGCGACAAGGCATCGGCGGCGCGGGTCGCGCACGCGTCGATCGCTGCAAGCGGGTCGGTCAGGGCTTCAGCAACACTGGCCATGCGTCATCAATTCCTTTTCAATTCCACATCATCGCCTGAAACGCCGGCGCACTTACTTACATTGATGTTAGCTGATCGCCAAGCGTGCCGCAGTCGCCCCTGACCGCAACGCGCCTTCAATCGTCGCGGGCAGCCCGGTCTGGGTCCAATCGCCCGCTAGAAACAGATTACGCCAGCGCGTCTTGGTGCTGGGGCGCCTGGCATCTTGTTCGGGCGTTGCAGCAAAAGTTGCGCGCTTTTCCTTCACTACCTGCCAGCGTGGCATTTCGGCGGTCAGGCCCAGCGTCGCACAGATATCGCCCCAGATCCGCTGCGCCAGATCCTCTCGGTCCTGGTCGATCACATCGTCGGCGCCGCTGATCGTCACCGAAATCCGGTCGCCATGACACACCACCCACTGCGATGTCGCACCGATCAGCGCGGTGATCGGCGGCGCGCCCGGCGGTGGGGGATAAGCGAAATGTGCGCTCAGGATCGAACAAAAGGCGTCAGGCACGGTCAGCCCCGGCACCAGATCAGCCGCGACCCAGGGCGGCACTGCCAAAATCACTGCCGCCTCGCCCACCGGCTCTACCCCGGCGCCATAATCCAGCCCCGTCACCCGGTCACCCTCGGTCACCAGCCCGCGCAACCGCGCACTGAAGCGCGGCTCGGTGCCGCGTTCGCGCACATAGGCCAGCGCGGGATCGACAAACACCGCATCCAATGTCGGCATCGCCACCATTGTCCGGCACGCCTGCCCGCCGCGCGCAAAGGATTCCATCAGGAACCGGCCTGCCAGCCAGGCCGATCCCTGCGCTGGCGGGCAGTTGAGCACCGCCAGCATCATCGGATCGACCACGCGTTCCCAGAACAGCCCCCGGTCGCTGATGACATCGCCGATCGTCGTCGGTCCGCGCCGCGCCAGCACCAGCTTGGCCAGCGCCAGATGGTCTATTACCCCGGTTCCCGGCGTCCGCCTTTTCGCGTCAAACACCCAGGCCGGAAAGCGTCCATCGTTCACCGCCAGCGTCCAGCGGCTGTCATCGCGAATATCATGAAAGGCGAAGTCGGCATGCGCGGGTCCCTCCAGCGCATCGGCCGTGCCGATCGTTTCCAGAAAGCGGCCGACCGCCTGATTGCCCGAAAAGACAAAGTGGTTGCCATTGTCGATCACCAGATCGAGCGCCTTGTCGTGATAGCTCCGGCATCGCCCCCCCGCGCGCGGTGCGCTGTCGCTCAGCGCGACATCCCACCCGGCACGCGTCAGCTCCACCGCTGCCGAAAGCCCCGCCATCCCTGCGCCAATGATATGCGCCTTCAACGGACCAAGCCCTTCACCGGAACAGCCACAATTTCCCAACCGTGAAGATCAGCGCCGCCTTGTTGACCTTGATCCGCTCGCGCGGCGGGGCCCAGCCAACGGCCTGCATGCGACCCAGAATCTTGTGATACACTGCCGCCATCAGCTTGGGCGCGATCAGATGGCCCTTGGGCTTGCGCTTCAGGATTGCCTCAGCGGCGAGATAATGTTGCTCGGCCAGCTTGGCGAGATCGCGACATGCCGCGTCGATATGGGGGGAGCGTGCCACGCTTTCCGGGCTGCTCATATCGACGCCTGCCGCCGCCAGATGTTCACGCGCCAGATACACGCGGCCAATCGCCGCATCCTCATCGATATCGCGCAAAATATTGGTGAATTGCAGCGCGCGGCCAAGGTGATGCGCCAGCGTCACCCCTTCGGCATCGTCCATCCCGAAAATCTTGACGGACAATCGCCCGACCGCTGACGCCACCCGGTCGCAGTACAGGTCCAACTCCGCAAAGCCGGGATAGCGGACGAAATCGGCGGTATCGGTCGCCATCCCGTCGATCACCGCGTGAAAATCGGCCTTGTCGAGGCCGAAGCGCCGCACCGCCTCTGCAACCAACGCCGCGCGGCCCGGATCGCCGCCCGCATAGAGCGAATCAATATCGGCGCGCCATTTGTCGAGCGCTTTCGCGCGGTCGGCGCGGTCGCCTTCCTCGTCATCGGCAATATCGTCGACGATCCGGCAAAAGCCGTACACCGCATACATCGCCTCGCGCTCCGCCTTGGGCAGGACACGCATGCCAGCGTAGAAGCTGCTGCCAGAGACCTGCGATTGCAGGGCGGCGGGGGTGTTATCAGGGTTCATGCCGCCAGCCTTTTTACCGCAGCCCAAGCGGCGAGCCCGGCCATCTCGATCTTACCGTGATGGACGCGCTCGCTCAACGGATCATGCGTAATCAACCGGCGGGTCAGGCTTTCGGCCAGCCGTTGGATGATCGCGACTTCGACCGCGAGGCGTTTGTCCTTGATCTGGCCAGAAAACACTGATGACTCGGCGAGCAGCCCCAACGTCTTTTCCGCCATCGCGACGATCACCGATCGCAGCGCAGGGGAAGCGCGGTCTGCGCCCAAATCCTCGATCGTCGCCCCGGCCGCTGCCAGCATCTCGGTCGGGATGTAGACCCGGTCAATCGCGCGATAATCCTTGCCGCAATCCTGCAGATGATTGATCACCTGCAGCGCGGCACACAGCGCGTCTGACGCCACCCAGGTGTTGCGGTCCTCATGATGGACATCAAGCACATAGCGCCCAACCGGCATCGCCGAGACGCGGCAATAATCGATCAGCGAGTCCCAGGTCGCGTGGCGGTTGACGGTGCAATCCTGCTCAAACGCGGTCAGCAGATCGAGCCCATGTTGCGGTGACAGCTTATAGTCGGCCAATACCCCCCGCAGCGCTAGCGCCTCGGCATTTTCGTCGCTGGTCCCCGCCAAGGTCGATCGCATCGCACCCAGCAGTGCGAGCCTTTCCCCGGCAGAGGCGGACTCGTTATCGGCTACGTCATCGGCAGCGCGGGCAAAGTGATAAAAGGCCATTACCGGCGCCCGGTGCTCGCGCTTCAGCATGAAGCTCGCGACCGGGAAATTCTCGTCCTTATGCCCTTTGCCTGAGGCGAGTGTCGCAGCGGAGGCGGTCATGCGCCCAAAGCCGCTTGCGCGCGGCCCTTCCACATCCCGCCGCGCCCGCGCCAATACGCCCAGGCCGACGCAAAGGTACAACCGGCATAAAACAGCGCAATGCCGGGCAGCGCCACGCCCCATAAGGGCGATCGATGATAAAAACGCAGCATCGGTTGAAACGCGATGGCCATTAGTGCCCAGGCTCCCAGTCCTAGCCACCGCGCATAGCCCTCGCCGAACAGGGTGAGCAAGACCGGGCCGAGGTAAATCAGCGCAAGGCCCAAAATCGTACCAAACAAGGCCAATACCGAATAGCCAAGCTGCGCATAAGCGGAACGCGAGATCATCGCTGCGACCGACCCCCAGCTGTCGTAATCGCGGATACTGACGGAGCGATCGGTCAGGCCCAGCCAGACTCGCCCTTGTCGCTTCATGATCGCCCCGAACGCGCAATCGTCGATCAACGCGTTGCGGATCGCCGCGATGCCGCCCGCACGCTCCATCGCGGCGCGTTCGGCGAGCATACAGCCCCCCGCCGCAGCGCCGACGCCCTTGGCTGCGTTAACCGCGCCGAAGGGATAGAGCATTTGGAAAAACCAGACAAAGGCCGGGATCAATGATCGCTCGGCCAGGCTTTCACACCGCAGTCGTGCCATCAGCGTCACCAGCACGCGGCGGTCGCCAACCGCGCGGGTCACCAGCGTCCGCAGCGTATCCGGCGCATGCGCGATATCGGCATCGGTCAGCCACAAATAATCGGGGGTTTCGCCAGCAGCGGCAATGCCTTGCGAGACCGCCCAGAGCTTGCCGGTCCAGCCAGGGGCAAGGGGTTGCCCGGAGAGGATGGTGAGGCGATTCAATTTCTTAAGCCCCTCCCCTTTAGGGGAGGGGTTGGGGTGGGGGCTATCCCCAAGCGCTGACTCGGTGAGACTGGCACCCCCCACCCCCGTCCCAGTTCTGTTGCCTTCGGTCCCGTCCGGGGGACGGGACTGCGGCAGAACTCCTGAAGGGGAGGGGCTAGAAAAGGCGATGTTTTGAGCAATTTCAGCCGTGCCATCGCTAGAATTGTCGTCGACCAGGATGATCCGAAAATCGCCCGGATATTCCTGCGCCACTAGGCTGCCGATTGATCTTGCGATTACCTCCGCCTCGTCACGTGCGGGCACCACAGCCGTGACAGTCGGCCATTGCGCGGGCTCGCTCGGCAAGCCCCGCGTATCGCGTTCGGCGGTCAGCCAGAAGCCGTGGCGGCCAAACACCAGCACCAGCCATACCGCCAGCGCGATGCCGCCCGCTACAAGTCCAATCACGCGATCTTCCCCATCGCCCGAAACCAATCGATCGCATCCGCCAGTGCCTCGCGATAGGGACGCGCGCGATAGCCAAGCTCGGCCTCTGCTTTGGCAGAGGAATAATACATGTTGTGCGCCGCCATTTTCAGCGAATCGACCGTCAGGAACGGATCGGTCTTGCCCGTTGCCCGGCACCACGCCTCATTGGCATAGGCAAGCGGGAACAGTACGCCGCGCGGTATCCGAACCGTCGGCGCCTTCCGCCCCATGATCGTGGCGATATCGGCCAGCATCACGCCCAGGCTGACATCCTGCCCGCCCAGTACGTATCGCTGGCCGGTGCGCCCCTTTTCGATCGCCAGCAAATGCCCCTTAGCGACATCGTCGACATGCACCAGGTTGAGTCCGCTTTCGACAAAAGCGGGCATTTTGCCATTGGCGGCTTCCACCACGATCCGCCCGGTCGGCGTTGGCTTCACGTCGCGCGGGCCGATTGGGGTGGAAGGGTTGACGATCACCACCGGCAGGCCGTCCGCCGCCATGTCCTCGACCAGCCGCTCCGCCACCACCTTGCTGCGTTTGTAGGCGCCGATCGCTTGCTCAGGCGTGGCTGGGCGCGTTTCATCCGCCGCACCGTGATCATCGGGCAACAGGGTGGCGACGCTGGAGGTATAGACGATTCGTTCGACGCCTGCCGCCTTTAGCGCCTTCATCACCGCCAGCGTGCCTGCACGGTTGTTGCGGATGATTTCCTCCGGGTCGGGCGCCCAGATCCGGTAGTCGGCGGCAACATGAAAGGCATATCGACATCCTTGTGCCGCGCGGAGCACTGATGCTTCGTCGCGCAGATCACCTTCAGCCAACACAGCGTCGAGTCCGGTGACATTGGTCCTGTCGCTGCCCGCCCGGACCAGCAATGTCAGCTGTGCCCCTTTCGCGGCCAGTGCGCGCGCAACTGCCGAGCCGACAAAGCCCGTGGCGCCCGTAACCAGCACTCGATCGCCCGCAAAATCCATTATCGCTCCCTTTAGAGTGAATTTCTCCCTAGACGTGAGGCACCGGCGATGGGAAGCGGGGGTAATGAGAAGGCAGAATTAAATGGTGCTGATGATCGTATCGATCATCATTTTGGCGATGGCCGTGACAGGCGCGATCTTCAACATCGCTGCCGGTGCTATCACGCGCCCTGCCGGTGCGGTTCGCCCTCTTGCCCAATGGCCGGCTATCACCGTGCTGAAGCCCGTCCACGGCACCGAACCGGCCCTTGCCGCCAATCTCGAATCGCTGTTTGCGCAGGATTATCCGGGGTTGGTGCAGGTGATCTTTGGCACCCGCAATGCCGACGACCCAGCACTCGCGGTCATCGCGCAAGCCCGCGCCGCTCATCCAGGTGCGGATATCGATATCGTCATTAGCGACAGGCGGCATGGGTCGAACAACAAATTGTCAAACCTTGCCAACATGGACACGCTTGGCCGCCATCCGATTGTCGTCATCGCCGATAGCGACGTTGCTTGGGCACCCGACGCGTTGCGACAGCTCGCCGTAGCGCTTGCTGAGCCGGGCGTGGGGCTCGCCAGCTGCCTGCATGTCGGGCGCGGCGATGCGGGTTTCTGGTCGCAATTGGCGGCGATGGATATTTCATATCGCTTCATGCCCAGCGTGCTGACGGGCGTTGCGCTCGGCATGGCCAAACCGACGCTGGGGCCGACCATGGCCTTCACTCGAAAAACGCTGGAGGCGATCGGCGGATTTCCTGCATTCGGCGATGTGTTGGCGGATGATTATGAGATTGGCGCGGCCGTGCGCGGGCTGGGGCTCCGAACCGTTCTGCCCCGCTTCTACATCACGCATGGGTGTTCTGAATCGAGCCTCATCGCGCTGATCACGCATGAGATGCGCTGGACTGTGACCATCTTTCATATCAATCCGGCGGGCTTCGTGGGCAGCATCGTTTTCCACACGCTGCCGCTGGCGCTGATCGGTGCGCTAATGGCCGGTTTCTCGACGGTATCGCTCGTTGTGCTCGGGCTGGCCGCGTTTGCGCGTGTACTGGTCAGAGCGCGCATCGACATCGCCTCCGGCACCGTTTCCGGCCCGCTCATCATGGTGCCGATTCGCGATCTGCTGTCCTTCGCCCTATTTTGTGCCACTTTCTTCGTGCACAAAGTCGATTGGCGAGGCTCGCAATTCCGGGTAACGCGCGATGGACGATTGCAATCGTGAAAAAGGTTTGACGGACTATGATGCGCACCCTGTTCCTCCAGGCGCCCTCTTTTGATGGCTATGACGGCGGTGCCGGGTCGCGCTATCAGGCCAAGCGGGAGATCAAGTCCTTCTGGTATCCGACCTGGCTGGCCCAGCCCGCCGCGCTCGTCCCGGATTCGAAGCTGATCGACGCGCCCGCGCATGATCTGAGCTTCGACGACATCAAGCATGAGGCGCTGGAGCGCGATCTCGTCATCATCCACACCTCGACGCCAGGCTTCAAGCAGGACGTCCGCGTTGCCGGGATGCTCAAGGAACTGAACCCCAAGCTGAAGGTCGGCTTCATCGGCGCGACCGTTGCCGTTGATGCCGCCTGGGCGATGGAAAATGCGCCGACCGTTGATTTCGTGGCGCGCAACGAATTTGATTTCACGATCCTCGACGTCGCCAAGGAAATCCCCTTCGCTGACATCAAGGGCATCAGCTATCGCAGCGACGATGGCGTCATCGTCCATAATGCCGATCGCGAAGTCCTGATGGACATGGATTCGCTCCCCTTCGTCTCGCCGATCTACAAGCGGGACCTGGTGATGGAAAATTACTTCATCGGCTATTTGAAGCACCCCTATGTCAGCTTCTATACCGGCCGTGGCTGCAAAAGCCGCTGCACCTTCTGCCTCTGGCCGCAGACCGTTGGCGGTCACAATTATCGGGTGCGATCGATTCCCCACGTGATCGAGGAAGTGAAATATGTCCTCAAGGAATTCCCGCAAATGCAGGAATTGTTCTTCGACGACGACACGCTGACCGACAATCTGCCGCGCGTTGAGGAACTCGCGCGCGAACTCGGCAAGCTGGGCGTTACCTGGTCGTGCAATGCCAAGGCGAATGTTCCGTATGACACGCTGAAGGTGATGCGCGAAAACGGCCTGCGCCTGCTGCTCGTCGGCTATGAAAGCGGTAACCAGCAAATCCTGCACAACATCAAAAAGGGTCTGCGGATCGAGGTTGCCAAGCAATTCGCCAAGGATTGCCGCAAACTGGGGATCAAGATCCACGGCACCTTCATCATGGGCCTGCCGGGGGAGACCAAGGAGACGATCCAGGAAACGATCGCCTATGCCAAGGAGGTCAACCCACACACCATCCAGGTGTCGCTGGCAGCGCCTTATCCCGGCACCTTCCTGTACAAGCAGGCGATCGAGAATAATTGGTTCGATGGCACCGATCATCTCGTTGCCGATGGCGGCGGTCAGATTGCGCAGTTGACCTATCCGCATCTGGCGTCGGACGAGATTTTTGAAGCGGTCGCGGAATTTTACAAGAAATTCTATTTCCGTCCGTCAAAAGTCGGCTCGATCGTCGCGGAAATGGCGACCAGCCCGACGATGCTCAAGCGGCGCTTGCGCGAAGGCGTTGAGTTTTTTGATTTCCTCAAAAACCGCAATACCGAGGCCGCGTAAACGCTTCCCCGCCAAGCGCGTGGAAGTGGTGTAGTGCTGGGGTGAACCGCGCGACTATGGTGAAATATCTCGCGCTCATCCTCACCGCGATCGGCCTTGCCGCGGCGATATGGCTGGTCGGGCAGACTGGTTTTGCGCAGGTCGCCGCTGGCATTTCGCGAATCGGCATTATCGGCTTTCTGGTCTTCATGGCCTGGTCGGGCTTGTGCCTGACGGTGCTGGGCGCGGCCTGGCTGGCGGTCGCGCCGGGGATATCGCGCGCGCAGCTCGGCACCTTTGCCTGGGCGCGAACCGCGCGTGAGGGGGCAACCGACGTTTTGCCCTTTTCGCAATTTGGCGGTCTCGTCATCGGCGCGCGAACGGCGATTGCGGGCGGTATCCGCTCAAGCCTGGTCTATGCCTCGCTGATCGCTGACCAGACTACGGAACTCGCCGCACAACTGGCGTTCACGCTGTTTGGCGTAGCGATGCTCGCGACTGCATTGTCGAGCAATGGGCAGGGGCCTGACGTGTTGCCCATGGTGCTGGGCGGCACGGGCGTGCTCGCGGCGATTATGGCCGCCTTCGCCTTCGCTCAGCGCCCGATGTTGACAATGGCGCAAGGACTGGCCGGGCGGTTGCTGCCTGGATCAGTGGCGACGATGGCGGCGCTGACCGTTGAACTGGATGCGATTTACCGGTTGCGGGGCAGGGTGATCCTGGCGTTCCTGCTGCATCTTGTCGCCTGGGTCTTCGCCGCCTTTGGCGCCTGGGTCGCGCTTTGGCTGATGGGGTTCCAGCTGCGGGTGAGCGCATTATTGGCGCTGGAGGCGCTGATCTTCACGCTGCGCACCGTGGCCTTTGCGATTCCGGGCGGGATTGGCGTGCAAGAGGCGGCCTATGTCCTGCTCGGCCCGATCTTTGGCTTGTCGCCTAGCGCTGGCCTGGCCTTGTCGCTGGTCAAGCGCGCTCGCGACATCTCGATCGGCATACCAGCGATGCTGGTCTGGCAGGCGCAGGAAGTGCGCAGATTAAGGCAGGCACCACCGGCTGAGAGCTGACACCGTTTATTGCGCGTTTTGCGGCAACTCGTCGGCAATGTCGTAATAATCGCCTTTTTCCGCGACGAAGATATGGCGATCGAGCCGCGTGGCTGTTTGACCCTCGATCGCGCCCATCGCCACATCGATGCGATCGGAATCGATCGGCTGCCAGAACAGGAACGACCCGCAGGTCGCGCAAAAGCCCCGCCGCGCTTTCTCGGAGGATTGGTACCAGCGCAACGTCGCGTCATTGATCATCGAAAGCGATTCGCGCGCGATCTCGGCTGCGGCCCAATAATGGCCGCTCTGCTTGCGGCATTGGCCGCAATGGCAGGCGGCGATATTTGTGAGCGGCTCAGTCACCATGAACCGCACCGCGCCGCACAGGCAAGACCCCTCAGGCATCGCGCATTTTCTCATGATGGCGGATTACTTCATCGATGATGAAACGCAGGAATTTTTCGGAAAATTCGGGATCGAGCTGGGCGTCCTTGGCCAGTGCACGCAACCGCGCAATCTGCGCCGTTTCGCGCCCCGGATCGGCTGGCGGCAAACCATGGGTGGCCTTGTGCCGCCCCACCGCCTGAGTCACCTTGAAGCGTTCGGCGAGCAGGAAAACCAGCGCGGCATCGATATTGTCGATGCTCTGGCGATAGCTGCGCAGCGTTTCGTCTGGCACGGTGATTTTTCCCTTTTTTGCGGTCTGGTGCCCTTTTTGGGCGGGGAGGGACGCGCGCGCAAGCTGCATCCCCTTGCGTTTGACCCATCAAGTCGTCACATCGCCAACCTATGACCGCGACCATCCACCGCATCGACCCCCGGTCGCAGCCGTCGCTCGATCCGATGGTGACGTTGGTGGCGATGGATATGAACCTCGTCAATGCGGTGATCCTCGATCGGATGCAGTCAAAAATCCCGCTCATTCCCGAACTGGCGGGTCATTTGATTGCGAGCGGCGGCAAGCGGATGCGGCCAATGCTCACGCTCGCGAGCGCGGCGCTGCTGGGCTATACCGGCACCCGCCATCACCGGCTCGCCGCCGCTGTCGAATTCATCCATACAGCCACGCTGCTCCACGACGATGTCGTCGACGGATCGGATTTGCGGCGCGGACGGCGGACCGCCAATAATATTTGGGGCAATCCGGCGACCGTGCTGGTCGGCGATTTCCTGTTCAGCCGCGCCTTTGAATTGATGGTCGAGGATGGCAGCCAGAAAGTGCTCAAGATTTTGAGCCAGGCCAGCGCGGTGATCGCCGAGGGCGAGGTCAATCAGCTCACCGCGACGCGCCGGGTCGATCTGGGTGAGGAACGCTATCTCGATATCATCGGGGCGAAGACGGCGGCGCTGTTCGCTGCGGCATGCCGCGTGTCGGCGGTGGTGGCGGAGCGCCCCGATTCGGAAGAAGCCGCGCTTGATACCTATGGCCGCAACCTTGGCATCGCTTTCCAGCTGGTCGATGATGCGATTGATTATGTCTCCGATGCCGGCACCATGGGCAAGGATGCCGGCGATGATTTCCGCGAAGGCAAGGTGACGCTGCCGGTGATCCTGGCGTATGCGCGCGGCGACGCCGAAGAGCGTCAATTCTGGAAGGACGCGATCGAGGGCAGGCGCGCGACCGATGAGGATCTGGCGCGCGCCCGCCATTATGGCCAGCGCGCAATCGATTCGCTTGGCTGTTTTGCGAACGGCAAGGCCAAGGCGGCGATGGTCGAGGCGGTGGAGTTCGCGATTGCGCGGGCTTATTGATCCGCGAAGTCGTAAATCTGATGCCGGACCTTTGGGTGGAAAGCGGTCTGGCCGCTTTTGGCTGGAAAGCATCGCATAGCGGCCCTTAGATGGCACTGCGCCGTCGCGACTGCTACCGACCCAATTCTCGCCGTTCGTGAACACAGCCGCGAATGGCAGGTTCGAAGAAGTCCGGAAGTAAGCAGCGAACGAAAATAGCTTAATGTCAGGAAACGAAGTTTCTGGGAAAGCACGAGCAGTTTGATTCGGGTTACCAGAAACTGCTTTTAGGAAGTTAACTTGCGTGGCAAGCTCCGCATCCGAAGCAGACCGTCAATAGCGGCCTGACCAGGATGATCGATGCGAACGGATGCACCCAAAGGTATCACTCAGGATGTATGGGACGAAATCACCACGAGCCGGGCACCGGTGATTGTTACGGTCCATGGTACATTTGCGGCGACTGACGGGAACGACGGAGAGCGATGGTGGCAGAGGGGCTCAGCCTTCACTGATCGGCTAAAGGCCGCGGGCGGCGGCGATACGTCGCGACCCCCCCTAGTTGTGCCGTTCCACTGGAGCGGTAGCAACAGCGATTATGATCGCGAACAGGCTGCGGCCCATCTGCATGGGGTGATGGCGCGCCTTTCGGCAGCGAGGATCCCATATGCCATTATTGGGCACAGCCACGGTGGTAACGTGGTATACTACGCATTGCGCTATTTCTCCTCGCGCCTCCGTTTTTGGAAGGCGCCGATGCTTCCAAAGGCGATTGTTACCGTCGGTACGCCGTTTTTCGTAAGGCGCCGAACGCTTGTTAACGTCGCAACTACAATGATTTATACAGGCGCGTTCCTTACGAGCCTTCCGATTCTGGGGCTTCTCCTAATTGTGCTGCCGTCGTTTTTTGGCGTTTTTGGAGGTTCGACCAACGATCAGTTTCAGGGCATTTCCACAGAGTATGTACTCCTGCTGCTCCTTGCACTGACCTGTGCCACGCTTTGGCTGTCATGGACATTTGGAGTGTCCCGTGCTCTCGGCCGTCTGAATTTTTTTGCGTGTCGTGCAGAGTTGTCGCGCCGCTGGCTTTGCATCCACTCAAATTTTGATGAAGCGATATCAAGCTTGTCGAATCTAGTGGTAACCAACTATCAGTTCGTGAGTAAAAAAAGTGCGCGCCGAAGTACATTTCATGACCGGCCCCCACTGAGTGGTCCGTGCTGATTGTTAGTGCATTATCGCCTCCGTTGCCATTGCCGCCTGGAGGTGGAGCGAAGCGGAACCGGA
>LNFM01008190.1_pt1 | contig 22647 bp, 12 predicted proteins | sample 596031 | NCBI WGS metagenome assembly LNFM01 (sample SAMN04254537, study PRJNA301005) | activated carbon metagenome | isolation source: dual media filters at the Ann Arbor, Michigan drinking water treatment plant | place: USA: Ann Arbor | reverse complement strand
AGATCGAGTGGCCCCGCGGCGCCGTTGTGTCCGTGCGAGGCGAGCGCCGCCACGCTCGCCATCGCGGCCATGGTGGCGAGGAACAGCGCGATCCAGGCGAGCCGCACCGCCGGACGCCGCTCGCACAACCACAGCGCCGCCAGCATCGCGGGCAGGGTGGGAAACATCAGCCGCCACTCGAACAGCCAGGCGAGGCTGAAGAGCGCCGCGACCGCGACCACCCGCACCGTCGTCGGCCGCGCGAACCAGACGGTGCCCAGCGCCATCGACGCAAACAGCAGCGTGTAGCTCGGAAGAATGTCTTCGTTCACGATGGCGAGGAACATCACGAAGCTGGACGCGATGTGGAACAGCGCGGCGAGCAGCGCCACGAGGCGATCGCCGGTGAGGGCGCGCACCATCAGGTAAACCGTGCAGAGGCAGAGGCCGGCGCTCACCGCGTTCAGGATCGTGATCTGCCGCCGGGGATCGCCCGCGAACACGCCCAGCAGGTCGAGCACCCGGCAGAGCGCGCCGTAGACCGGATAGAAGAGATAGTTCGCGGGGTAGAGCGGCGCCGAGGCGGGATCCGTCACCCAGGGCTTCAACTCGAGGCTCTTGAACACGCCGTTGCCGGTAAGCCCCCCCTGGGCATTGTCGAACCACAGGATGAGGGCGATCAGGAGCGCGCTGCCGCCGACGGCCAGCAGGGCGAGATCGGCGGCATGGCCACCCTGGGGCGAAGACCTGGTGGAGGTACCGGCGAAAACCACGAAATGATGCCCGCTTGCACCCCAGCGAGGCGCCATCGGTGGAAGGGTCAGGCTTAGTGCTTTTGTTTACAAGGGGTTAGGGGGCCTGTCATGGGCAAACCCCGGCGCCGAGTGGAATTGCACAACCTATGAAAAACATCTCCGCGCCGCGCCTCTCGTTTGCTAAGAACGATCGGCATCCCGCGAGTGGGTGAAGGGGGGACGGTCAGTGCTCGAATGACGATCCTTGTCATCAGTGTCGTGGTCTTCATCGTCGTTATCGGTGGCGTGTTCTGGCTCTGGCTGCAGGCGACCCACGGCGAGGTCGGCCCCGCGCTGGTCGCGACCACGATGTCGGTCGTCGTCATCTTTGTGGCTCTGTACTTCACCGTCCAGTTCCAGAAACGGGGCGGCGAGGACGAAGGCCAGCTGCGGGCAGCGTCGCCTGCCTATGCCGGCGCAGTGCTTCCGGTCCCTAGCTCTTAGGGAGCTTATCCGCTCGGGTCTCTTGCGGCGCCCGCGCGAACATCGGCCGGCTTTCCGGAAGCTTGGGCCTTTGCCCACCTGGGGACTTCGGTCGGGTGTCCGAGCGATAGAGATAATAGGCAAAGCCGCCGACGGCGGCGAGGGCGGCAAGCGCCAAGGCTTCATAAAGGGACATGATTCATCATGTACCGCGGGACAGGGCTGCTGGCGAACGGGGGATGATCGCCATCCGCCAGCGCTCAGATCGATGCTACTCGTTTCCGATGCCCCGCCCGGACGAATCCGGCCGACGTTAACGACATGGCGAACCGCTTGGTTCCGTTCGAAGTTGGAGGCCGAAGTGGGAGGGGTTGCATGGACCGGGCCATTCGACTATCTGTCGCCCTCGGCCCTGGCTCCCTTCGTCTAGAGGCCTAGGACGTGGCCCTCTCAAGGCTAAAACACGGGTTCGAATCCCGTAGGGAGCGCCAAGCCGGAAAACCCACAAACAGGCGGTCAGGCTGGTTTCCGGCCCGCTACTCGCGACAGGACGCCCGGCACGAACGGGTGAACGGCGACGTCGGCAAATCCCGCTCCCTGCAGATAGCCCTTCACTTCGGACTCGGTGTGGGCGAGACCTGTGCTGTGCTGGATCGCCTCGTTGAGACCCCAGAGGGCCGCGGAGAGCGGCCCGCGCCGGTCGTCGTGCAGCGTCTCGCCGATCAGGTGCATCTCGCCGCCGGGCACAAGCGCCGCGAAGGCCTTGCCGACGACGAGACGGATCAGGTCGGGCTCGTACTGCGGCAGGTTGCTCGCCATCACCACGACATCGACGTCCTGCGGGAATTCGGTGCGGGTGAAATCGCCGGGCAGCGTGGTGACGCGCTCGGCCGCGTTGTTGGCCGCGATGTATTCGTCGGCCACCACCGTGACCGGCGGCAGGTCGAGCACGATCGCCTTCAGGTCGGGAAACGTTTGCGTCGCCACGATGCTGTAGGCGCCCGAGCCGCCGCCGAGATCGAGCAGGAGCTTGCGGCCGTTCAGATCGACGCTGCGGCTGAACAGGCGGGCCGCGCCCATGCCGATGGAATAGGTGGCGGCGTGGTAGCGCCGTGCATCCTCGACCGTGAAGTCGACATAGGCGCCGAGCCGGTTCTCCTCGGGATTGCGCAGGCGCTTGGAGAGTTCGCCGAAGGCCGGCCAGCGCGGCTTGGTGAACAGGATCCATGGCCCGGCATAGCGGTCGCTGTCCTTCACCAGAAAACGTTCCACGTCGGCGGCATTGGCGAAGCGGTCGCCGTCGCGGGTGAGCAGGGTCATGGCGACCAGGACGGTCAGCAGGCGCCCGGCGTTGCGTTCGCTGATGCTCACCGCCTTGGCGACGGTGGCAATCGTGTCCTGGCCACGGGCGATGGCGGTGAACACTTCGAGCTCGACGGCGGCCATCAGGGCGGCGCTTTCCCAGTAGGCCTGCGCCATCTTCTGCAGGCGCGTCGTATCGAGGCGCGGTTTTTCGGCCATCCGGTGTTTCCTCTTTTGTTGCCGGAGCATAGCGCGCGGGCCTAAGCTTGCGCCTCGCCTGTTTCGGCCGGGAGGAACCGCCCATGGACATGCATATCGCCCAGGATCTGCCGCTCACCGGGATCGACATCGGCTCGCTGCCGCCGGCCGAAGGCGAGGCGGTGCTGCGCCGCCAGCTCGCCGCGGCCTACCGGCTGGTCGATCATTTCGGCTGGACCGAACTGATTTACGGCCACCTCACGGCGCGCGTGCCGGGCGAGCAGCCGCACTTCCTGATCAATCCCTTCGGCCTCAACTACGACGAGGTCACGGCCTCGAACCTGGTGAAGATCGACCTCGACGGCAACGTCATCGGCAAGTCCGACTATCCCGTGAACTACGCGGGCTTCGTCATCCATTCGGCCGTCCACATGGCCCACGCCGCGCGCCACAAGGTGGTGATGCACACCCACACCCGCGCCGGCATGGCGGTGTGCGCGCTCAAGGAAGGGCTGCTGCCGATCTCGATGGCGGCCACGACCTTCCATGGCAAGCTCTCGTATCACGACTACGAGGGCCCGAGCCTCGACCTCGACGAGCGCGGCCGCCTGCTCGCGAACCTGGGCAACAACCAGGCCATGATGCTGCGCAACCACGGCATCCTGACCACCGGCCGCACCGTGCCGGAAGCGTTCATCCGACTCTATCGCTTGGAGCGGGCGTGCCAGATCCAGCTCGATGCCGGAGCGGCCGGCACGCTCAACATCCTGGGCGACAATCTCGCGGCCAAGTCGGGCGCCGATGTCGATGGCTTCTCCGAGAAGGGCGGCGGCGCCATCGGCGATCTCGAATTCGCCGCGCTGATCCGCAAGATCGACAAGACCGATACGAGCTGGCGTCACTAAACCCGGGCTAGCGGATCATCAGGGGCGCAGCTTGTAGAGCGCGCGCAGCGAGCCGCTGGGCGCCTTGATGTCTGCGATGCGCCAGCCGGCCGGCGTTTGCTCCAGCTCGATCGACAGCCTGGTCGCCTTCCCGAGATTTGCGAAGGTGACGGTGGCGGTTGCCGCCGTCGTGCCGTTCGGGACGACGGCAATGGCCAGCTTTGTGATCTCCCAGTCTTGGGCATCGACGAACGGGTCGCCGCCGAGCAGCGGAACCTCGCCGCGGCGCGCGGCGGCTGCGTTGTCGGCGGCCATGGCGCGGGCGAGCACGGGCACGAAGAAGCGGCTGGCCTCCCCGTAGGGCTGACCTGGAAAGTTCTTGGCAAGGTAAGGTTTGTAAGTCGCCTCGAGGAAGGCCTGCGCCGAGGGATGCTGGGCCAGAGCTGGCGTGGCGAGGGCACACATGAACGCGGCCAAGACGGCTCTCCTGCCGCAGGCGCTGGCTCTCCCAAGTAACGGGTGCGTCACAATTTCGCCTCCTTGGCCGCCACTCTACCCGAGCGATTAGCCATAAGTCCCTGTTCTGGCTGTGGAAATCAGGACTTCCTCACAACTGCTTGATAGCAATAAATAATATCGCAGTGGCTAGGCAATATGGCGCCCATGCTGTATTGTGCAAATCTGCATTTCTCCAATGAAAAAAAGTGTCTCCAACAGGGCGGTCCGGTCGAGTCGGAGGCGCCGGGCGGCCGGTGTTGTCGCAGCGTTCAGTGTCTTCCCTGGGGACGCCGCGATTACGCACGCCCAGACGTGGCGCTACACCGGATCTGACTACGGCACGGCCGCGAATTGGGACCCGGCTGCCGTTCCGGGCGCCGGTCAGACCGCGACCTTCGGTGGCGGGACGACCCAGCCGATCGTCGGCGGCAATTTCACGATCGGCACGGTCGACCTGACCGCCGGTACGCTCACGATCAATGGCGGGCAGACGCTCACCGTCCAAAGCAACTTCAATATCTCGGATGCCTCTCTCCTGGGCACCGGCAACCTGTCGCTGGGCGCCGGCTCGCTGCTGACCGCGCAGGGGACGCCGGCGGTGGGGATCGCGACGGTGGTTTCGGGCAGCGGTGCCGCCCTCGTCACCGGAGCGGACGTCACCTTCACCGGGACCAACACCTACTCCGGCACCACGACGATCAATGCGGGGGGCGCGCTGCAGCTCGGCAGTGGCGGCACCACCGGCACGCTCGGCACGGGCGCGGTCACCAACAATGGCAGCCTGACGTTCAATCGCTCGAACACCTACGGCGTCGCCAACGTCATCTCGGGCTCGGGCACGGTCAGCCAGATCGGTGCCGGAACGACGACCCTGACCGGGGCCAACAGCTATTCGGGCACGACGACGGTCTCGGCCGGCACCCTCAACGTCGGCGGCGGCGGCGCTTCGGGCACGTTGGGCACGGGCAGCGTGGTGAACAATGCCACGTTGCTGTTCGACCGCACGGATGCGGCCATCACCATTGCCAACAACATCTCGGGGACCGGCGCGCTGACCAAGAGCGCGGCGGGGACGAGCACGACGCTGACCCTGACCGGCGCGAACAGTTACAGCGGCACGACGACGATCACCGAGGGCATCCTGCAGATCGGCGCGGGCGGCACGACGGGCACGCTGGGAACGGGCGGCGTCGTCACCACCGGCGGCACGTTGCGCTTCAACCGCTCCGATGCGCTGTCGGTCTCGGGTGTCATCTCCGGCACCGGCACGGTGAGCCAGTTCGGCACCGGCACGACGACCGTGAGCGGCGCCAACACCTACACGGGCGCGACCACGATCACGAGCGGTGCCCTCAACATCCAGAACAACACGGCGCTCGGCACCACGGCGGCGGGCACGACCGTTTCCAGTGGCGCGGCGCTGGAGGTCCAGAACAACATCACGGTCGGCGCCGAGGCGCTGTCACTGAATGGTACCGGCATCTCGGGCGGCGGTGCGCTGCGCAACATCTCGGCCCGCATCAATTCCGACGCCGGCACACTCACCCTGAGCGGCGCGGTCGGTGGGGCCACGCAGAACCTGACGGTCGGCGGCGCCGGCAACACGACTCTCTCCGGTATCGTCGGCACGACGACCGGTACCTTCACCAAGGACGGCACCGGCACCGTGACGCTGAGCGGCGCCAATACCTACACCGGGGCGACAACCATCTCCGAAGGCGTCCTGAACATCCGCAATGCGACCGCACTCGGCACCGTGGCGGGCGGCGTGACGGTCGCCGGCGGCGCCGCGCTGGAAGTGCAGAACAACATCGCCGTTGGTGCCGAAGCCCTGACGCTCAACGGCACGGGCGTTGCCGACGGTGGTGCGCTCCGCAACGTCTCGGGCGCTAACACCTACGGCGGCGCCATCACGCTGGGCAGCGCCACCCGGATCGCTTCCGACGCCGGCACGCTGACGCTCAGCGGCGCGATCGGCGGGGCCGGCCAGAATCTCACGGCCGGTGGCGCCGGCACCGTCACCGTCTCGGGCGCCATCGGCACCACCACCGGCACCCTCACCAAGGATGGCGCCGGCACGACGAACCTGACCGGCGCCAACACCTATAGCGGCACGACGACGATCTCGGCCGGCACGCTCAGCATCGGCAACAACACGACCACGGGAACGCTGGGTACCGGCGCCGTGGTCAACGACGGCACCTTGCAGATCAGCCGCTCGAATGCCGTCACCGTTGCCAACGACATCTCGGGCACGGGCGGGCTGACCAAGCTCCAGGCGAACGTCGCGACGCTGACGGGAACGAACACCTACGCCGGCACCACGACCATCTCGGCCGGCACGCTGAACGTCGGCGGTGGCGGCACGACCGGCACGCTGGGCAGCGGCGCCGTGGTCAACAGCGGCACGCTGACCATCGATCGGTCGGATGCGGCTGTCACGATCGCCAACAACATCTCCGGCACCGGCGCGCTGACCAAGAGCGCGGCGGGCACGAACTCGACGCTGACCTTGACCGGTACCAATAGTTACAGCGGCACGACGACCATCACCGAGGGCACGCTGCAGATCGGCGCCGGCGGCACGACGGGGTCGTTGGGAACGGGCGGCGTGGTGACCACCGGCGGCACGCTGGCCTTCAACCGCTCCGATGCGCTGACCGTGTCCAACCTGATCTCACGACCAGCCTGACGGGCGCCAACACCTACAGCGGCACGACGACGATCTCGGCCGGCACGCTGAGCGTCGGCGCGGGTGGGGCGACCGGCGCGCTCGGCACCGGGGCGACGACAAACGATGCCACCCTGCAGTTCAACCGTACCGGGGCGCTCACGGTGGCGAGCGCCATCTCGGGCACCGGTGATGTCACCCAGGTCGGGACGGGCACCACGACTCTGACGGGCGCCAACAGCTACAGCGGCACGACGACGATCTCGGCGGGTACGCTGAGCGTCGGCGCAGCCGGCACGACCGGCACGCTGGGCACGGGCACCGTGGTGAACAACGCCACGCTGCAGATCAACCGCACCGACGCCGCCCTTACGATCTCCAACGACATCTCTGGGACGGGGGCACTCACCAAGACCAATGCCGGCACCAACACGGTCCTGACGTTGACCGGAACAAACAGTTATAGCGGCACGACGACCGTCACCGAGGGCACGCTGCAGATCGGCGCCGGCGGCACTTCCGGCACGCTGGGCACCGGCACGGTCAATACCACGGGCGGCACCCTCACTTTCAACCGCTCCGATGCCCTCGCCGTCGAAAGCACGATCACGGGCACCGGCGCGGTGACCAAGCTCGGCGCCGGCACGACGACGCTTAGCGGCGCCAACACATACAGTGGCATCACCACGGTTACGACCGGGACCCTGCAGATCGGCGACGGCGGCACGTCGGGCACGCTCGGTACCGGCGCCGTCACCAACAATGCGACGCTGGCCTTCAATCGCTCCGATGCCGTCACGGTGGCGAACGTGATCTCCGGCACCGGCGCGGTGACGCAGGCCGGCACGGGCACGACCACACTGACCGGCGCCAACGCCTACAGCGGCGCCACGACGATTTCCGCCGGTACCCTTCAGGTGGGCGCCGGCGGCGCGGCCGGCCAACTCGGCACCGGTGCCATCACCAACAACGCCACGCTCACCTTCAACCGCACCGGCGCGCTCACCGTCGCCGGGGCGATCTCCGGAACCGGCGCCGTCAATCATGTCGGCAGCGGCACCACCAGCCTGACGGGGGCGGGCACCTACAGCGGCACGACGACGATTACGGCCGGCATCCTCAGCATCGGCGCAGGCGGCGCGACCGGCGCGCTGGGCAGCGGGGCCGTCGTCAACGACGCCACGCTGCAGATCAACCGCACGGGAACGGTCACGGTCTCAAACGACATCTCCGGCACCGGCGTTCTCTCCAAGATCGCGGCAGGCACGGCGATCCTGACCGGGACCAACAGCTACACCGGCACGACGACGATCACGACCGGCACGCTTCAGGTCGGCGCCGGCGGCACGACCGGTACGCTCGGCACCGGCAATGTCGTCAACAATTCTGCCCTGTCGTTCAACCGCTCGGATGCCCTTGCTGTCGAAAGCACGATCACGGGCACCGGCACGGTGACCAAGCTCGGCGCAGGCACGACGACGCTTGGCGGCGCCAACACATACAGCGGCATCACCACGGTTACGACCGGGACCCTGCAGATCGGCGACGGCGGCACGTCGGGCACGCTCGGCACCGGCGCCGTCACCAACAACGCAACGCTGGCGTTCAATCGCTCGGACTCGGTCACGGTGGCGAACGTGATCTCCGGCACCGGCGCGGTGACCCAGGCCGGCAGCGGCACGACCACACTGACCGGCGCCAACGCCTACAGCGGCGCCACGACCATTTCCGCCGGCACCCTGCAGGTGGGCGCCGGCGGCGCGGCCGGCCAGCTCGGCACGGGTGCGGTAATCAACAATGGAACGCTCACCTTCGATCGCACCGGGGCGCTCACCGTCGCCGGGGCGATCTCCGGCACCGGCGACGTCAACCAGATCGGCAGCGGCACCACCAGCCTGACGGGGGCGGGCACCTACAGCGGCACGACGACGATTACGGCCGGCATCCTCAGCATCGGTGCCGGCGGCACCGCCGGTACGTTGGGCACCGGGGCCGTGGTTAACAATGCGACGCTGCAGATCAACCGGTCCGACGCCGTCACGATCTCCAATGCGATCTCCGGCTCAGGCGTGCTTACCAAGCTGGGGGCAGGCACCGCCACGCTCACTGGTGCCAACACCTATACGGGCACGACGACGATCTCCGCCGGAACGCTGAACGTCGGCGGCGGCGGGGTGACGGGTTCGCTCGGCACCGGGGCCGTGGTCAACAACGCCACGCTGCAGCTCAGCCGGGCCGACACTCCGACGGTCTCGAACAACATCTCAGGCACGGGCGCGGTGATCCAGACGGGCCCCGTCGGGACGATTCTGACCGGCACCAACACCTACTCGGGAACCACGACGATCTCGAACGGGATTCTCAACATAGGTGCCGGCGGTACCACGGGTACTCTGGGCACGGGAGCCGTCGTCAACAACTCCACCCTGCTCTTCAACCGGTCCAATGAGCTCACGATCTCGAACAACATCTCGGGCACGGGCCAGGTGCAGCAGTCGGGGAGCGGTACAACCACCCTGACCGGGACCAATACATACAGTGGCAGCACCTTCATCAATTCCGGCACGCTCAGCGTCGGCGCGGGCGGCACCACCGGCACGTTGGGCACCGGTGCCGTCACCAACAGCGGGATCCTTCAATTCAACCGATCCGATGCGGTCACGATCTCCAACGCGATCACCAGCAGCGGTTCCGTCGTGAAGGCTGGCGCGGGCACGACCAGCTTGACGGGCGGCAACTTCTACAGCGGCACGACGACGATCTCGGCCGGCATCCTGAGCGTCGGTGCCGGTGGCACGACGGGCACGCTGGGCAGTGGCAGCGTTACGAACAACGCGACGCTGCAGCTCAACCGGTCGGACGCCATCACCATCGCCAACGACATCTCCGGCACCGGGGCGCTGACCAAGCTCGGTGCCGGTGTTGCAACGTTGACGGGCAACAACACCTATGCCGGCACCACGACGATCTCGGTCGGGACGCTGAACATCGGCGGCGGCGGCACTTCAGGCACGCTCGGCACGGGCAACGTGGTCAATAGCACCCTCCTGCTGTTTGACCGCACCGACGCCGCCATCACGGTCGCCAACAATATCTCGGGCGCCGGCGCGCTGACCAAGAGTGCCGCGGGAACGGCCACCACGCTGACGTTGACCGGAACCAACACCTACGCCGGCACGACGACCATCACCGAGGGCACGCTGCAGGTCGGCGCCGGGGGCACGACGGGGTCGCTGGGCACGGGTGGTGTCGTCACCACCGGCGGCACGCTGGCCTTCAACCGCTCCAACGCGCTTACCGCGTCGAACGTGATCTCGGGTACCGGCACGGTGAACCAGATCGGCGACGGCACGACCAGCCTGACCGGCGCCAACACCTATTCCGGAACGACCACGATTTCGGCCGGGACGCTCAGCATCGGGGCAGGCGGCACCGCCGGCAACCTCGGTACCGGCGCCGTCGTCAACGATGCGACGCTGCAGCTCAACCGATCAGACAGCATCACGGTGGCGAATGCGATGTCGGGCACCGGTGCGCTGACCAAGCTGGGGGCGGGAACGGTGACGCTGACTGGCGCCAACAGCTACAGCGGCACCACCACCATCTCGGTGGGCACGTTGCAGATCGGCGCGGTGGCGGCAGCGGGCTCGCTCGGCACCGGCGACGTCGTCAACAACGGCACGTTGACCTTTAATCGCACCGACAATCTCACGATCGCCAACAACATCTCGGGAACCGGCGCGCTCACCAAGACGACCGCGGGAACGAGCACGACGCTAACGCTGACCGGCACGAACAGCTATTCGGGCACGACGACGATCACCGAGGGCACGCTTCAGATCGGCGCAGGCGGGACGACCGGCACGCTGGGCACGGGCGGTGTCGTCACCACCGGCGGCACGCTCCGCTTCAACCGTTCCGATCCGCTTTCCGTCTCCGGCGTGATCTCCGGCACCGGAACGGTGAGCCAGTTCGGTGCCGGCACGACGACTGTGAGCGGCGCCAACACCTACACCGGCGCGACCACGATCACGAGCGGTGCCCTCAACATCCAGAACAACACGGCGCTCGGCACCACGGCCGCCGGCACCACCGTCTCCAGCGGCGCGGCGCTAGAAGTCCAGAACGACATCACGGTCGGGACCGAGGCGCTGTCGCTCGCCGGCAGCGGCATCTCGGGCGGCGGTGCGCTGCGCAACAGCTCGGGCGCCAACACCTACGGCGGCGCCATCACGCTGAGTGGCGGTGCCACGCGCATCAACTCCGATGCGGGCAGCCTGACGCTCAATGGCGCAGTGGGCGGCGCGGCCCAGAACCTGACGGTCGGCGGCGCCGGGAACACGATATTCGGCGGTGTCATCGGCACGACCACGGGCACGCTCACCAAGGACGGGGCCGGCACGGCGACCCTGATGGTCGGCAATACCTATACCGGCGCGACGACGATCTCGGCGGGCGCGCTCAACATCCGCAACGCCACTGCGCTTGGCACGACGGCAGGGGGCGTCACGGTGGCCAATGGGGCGGCGCTCGAGATGCAGGGCGGTATCGCCGTCGGTGCAGAGGCGCTGTCGTTGAGCGGCACGGGCGTCTCGAATGGCGGCGCGCTGCGCAACATCTCCGGCGCCAACAGCTACGCCGGTGGCATCACCCTCGCCGGCGGCGGAGCGGGCATCGGTTCCGATGCGGGTACGCTGACACTGAGTGGCGTGATCGGCGGCGTCGGGCAGACCCTTACGGTCGGGGGCGCTGGCACCACCGTGCTGACGGCGGCCAACACCTACAGCGGCACGACGACGATTTCGGGAGGAACGCTCAGCGTCGGCAACAATACGGCGACCGGCACGCTGGGGTCGGGCGCGGTGGTGAACAACGCGACACTGGAAATCAACCGCTCGAACGCGATCACGGTCGCCAACGACATCTCCGGCACCGGCGCGCTCAGCAAGGTCGGCACGAACGCGCTCACGCTGACCGGCACCAACAGTTACAGCGGCACGACGACGATCTCGGCCGGCACGCTGAACATCGGCACGGGCGGCACGGCGGGCACGATCGGCACCGGCGCCATCGTCAACAACGGCACGCTCGCTTTCAACCGTTCCGACACGTTGACCGTCAACGGTGCGATCTCGGGCAGCGGTGCGCTTACCCAGGCAGGTACCGGCAAGACGATCCTGGCGGCCGGCCTCAACGGCTTCACCGGCACGACGACGATCTCGGCCGGCCAGCTGCAGATCGGCAACGGCAGCATGAGCGGCACGGTCACCGGCAACATCGTCAACAATGCCGTGCTCGATTTCGATCTGCCGAACGCCACGACCTATACCGGCGTGATCTCGGGCACCGGTTCGGTGACCCAGAGCGGCACCGGTACGCTGAACCTGACCGGCACCAACACCTACACCGGCCCGACCACCGTCTCGAACGGACGCCTGGCCGTCAACGGCAGCATCACGAGCAACGTGACGGTCGCCAGCCTCGCCAATCTCGGTGGCGCCGGGACGATCTTCGGCACCGTCACCAACAACGGCATGCTCGCGCCCGGCAATTCGATCGGCACCCTCACGGTGAACGGCACCTTCACGCAGGCCGCCGGTAGCTCCTACGAGGTGGAAGTAAATGCCGGCGGCCAGGCCGATCGCCTCAATGTCATCGGCGCCCCGGGGACCGCCACGATCAACGGCGGGACGGTGGCCGTCGTGGCGGAGGCCGGCGTCTATGCGCCCAGCACCACCTACACCATCGTCAACGCGACTGGCGGCGTGACGGGCACCTATGCAAGCGTCACCAGCAACTTTCCCTTCCTGCAGGCCTCGCTGGGCTACGACACCAACAATGTCTACCTGACCCTGAAGCCCGGCGGTTTTGCGCGCGGCGCGCAAACCGCCAATCAGATGGCCGTGGGCAGCGCGCTCGACCAGAGCGTGGCCGGGTCGAGCGGCGACTTCGCCACCGTCATCGGCACCATGTCCACGCTCACCCTCGCGCAGGGGCAGGCGGCGATGGATGCCATCAGCGGCCAGCAGTATTCCGGCTTCGGCACCGCCAACATCGCCAACGGCCTGCTGTTCATGAACGTCGTCGGCCAGCAGATGGCGGCGGCCCGCAGCAGCGGCGGTGGCGGGCGCGTCGCCCTGGCCCAGGCCTGCGATGTCGCCTGCGACGAAGGCCCCGGCCCGAGCCCGTGGAGCCTGTGGGGCAGCGCGCTGGGCGGCACCGGCAGCGTCGCGGGCAACGGCAATTCCTCCACCCTGACGTACAGTGCCGGCGGCTTCGCGACCGGCATCGATTTCCGCGCCGATCCGCGCTTCCTGGTCGGGCTCGGGTTGGGCTTCACGAGTGGCAACCAGTGGGTTGGCAATTTCAACAGCCGCGGCACGACCAACAGCTACCAGGCCAGCGTCTATGCCTCCTTCACCGAGGCGGCCTTCTACGTCGATGCGCTGGCGGGCTACGGCTACAACGAAAACCAGATGACCCGCATGATCGCCATCCCCGGCCTGCAGCCGCGCACGGCGAGGGGCCAGACCGGCGCCGACCAGTTCCTGGCCCAGGTCGAGGCCGGCTACAAGATCGGGATCTACGCTCCGGCGGCGGCGACGCTGACGCCGTTCGCGCGCTTCCAGACTTCTACGGTGACCCAGGCGAACTTCACCGAGACCGGCGCCAACTCGCTCAACCTCAACGTGGCGCAGCAGACGACCAAGTCGATGCGCAGCACGCTCGGCGTCGAACTGGCGGGCGCCGTCGATGCAGGCTGGCGCGACAAGCTCGCCGTCCAGTTCCGGCTGGGCTGGGTGCACGAATATGCCGACACGTCACGGCCCGTGACGGCAACCTTCACCGGGGCACCAAGTGCGGCCTTCACCGTCTTCGGCGCGGCACCGCAGCGCGACAGCGCCGTCCTGGGTTTCGCCGCCAGCACGGCGGTCGCCGAGAGTACGTCGCTCTACCTTCGCTACGACGGCGAAGTCGGTCTGGGCACCGACAGCCACTCGATCTCCGCCGGCTTCCGGATATCGTGGTAGCAGCGGGCTAGGCGCGGAACTGCTTGCGGTCGGTGCCCGAGTAAAGCGCCTTCACCGACCGTTCGGTGGCGTCGCGGTGAGCGGCGATCGCCGCGGGATCGAGATCGGCTCGCGGCTCGGGTTCCATGTCGAAATTTCCGTAGGCGTCGCGGCCCCGTACCAGCATGGCGGAATCGCGCACCTTTAGCTGGCGGACATGGGGCGGGATGTAGCGGATGGCAAAGCCGATGCGGCGGTCGCCGGTCGTGTTGGGCCCCGATCCATGGACCAGCAGCACATGATGCAGCGACATCTCGCCGGCCTTGAGCACCACATCGACGCCGGCGCCTGCCGGCACGTCGACGGCGATCTCCTGGCCACGGGTCAGGAGATTGTTCTGGTCGAAAGTGTCGCGATGCTCGAGCTGGTTCTTGAGGTGACTGCCCGGCCAGAACTTCATGGCGCCGCTTTCGACCGGCGCGTCGGCGAAGGCCACCCAGGCGGTGATCACGTCGTCGGTGCTGAGGCCCCAGTAGGTCGCATCCTGGTGCCACGACACGAACGCCGACGAGTGGGCCTCCTTGGTGAAGAAGGTGGTGCTCCAGCACAGGATGTCGGGCCCGATCACGTCCTCGACGGCATCGAGGATGGCAGGATGGCGCGCCAGTTCGTTGGCCCAGGTGTAGAGCAGGTGGACCTTATGCCGGCGGTCGCCGGCCAGCGGCCCGCCGGCCGCGCGCTCGGCCGCTTCCAGCCGGTCGCGATAGGAGCGCGCCTCCTGGGCGGACAGGACACGCAAGGGAAAGTGGAAGCCGTCGCGGCGGTACTGGGCGACCGTTTCGGTGCTGAGACGCTTGGCCATGGGATCCTCCACCGGCCAGTCTAGCAAGTTCGGCGGGTCTTCAGAAGAAGCGCCAGAAGACGAAGACCATGGCGGCGTACAGGGCGAGTATGATGGCGGCTCCGAGGACACCCGTCCGGACTTCCTTGCCCGGTGCGGGCCGCAGCCACCACCCGAAGCGCCCGGCGACCCAAGGCACGAGAAAGCCCGTCAGTCCGACGCTGACGATGTTGCCGAGAAACAGCGAGACGGCAAACGACAGGCCGAGCACGTTGCTGAACAGCGGCGTGCCGACGAAGACACCGAACAGGAAGACGATGGGGTAGAGCATCAGCAGGACCAGCATGTCCATCTTCCACACCGGCAGCGGCGCGCCCGGCGCGGCGGCGTCGCGAAACCACTGGTCGAAGCCGGTGCGGACCGTGCGTGTGTGGAATTCCTCGGTGAGGGGCGCTGCCTCCTCGAGGAGTGCCTTGCGCGCCGGCGAGTCGAGCCAGGCCTGCAGGTTGGCCTCGCTGTCGAAGCGCAGAATGGCGACGAAATCCTCCTGCACGCCGGGCACCGGCGGCTCGAAGCGGTAGCCCTGGAGGCCGGGCGCCTTGGACTGGGCGGCGGCGATCTTGCGTTCCCAGGCGCGATACTCGACCTCCTTGCCCGGCCGGACCCGCGTGCTGATCACGGTCGATACCGGCGAGGGCTTTATGCCGTCGGTCCCGTCCTGGACGATATGCACATCGTCGCGCCCGACCAGCATCGGGGCGGCACCTTCGATGCGCACCTGGCGCTCGTGGGAAACCAGCCAGGCGCGGGCGGCATCGAGACTGGTGAAACGCTGCAGGATCACCCAATCGACCTGCAGCGGTGGCTTCGGCGGCATCAGTCGCTGCTCGATGAAGCCCGGGAAGCTGGAAATGAAGGTGCTGGTCTCGCCCTGCCAGCGGGCGAAATCCTCGGCCCTCTCCGGACGCACGCAGGTCTGCGTAACGATGCTGACGCTGCCGGCGGGATCACTCATAACTTGGCCAGTTTGGTGAACAGGCGGTCGGGCGTGAACGGCAGGTGGGCGAAGCGCACCCCCGTCGCGGCGGCCAGCGCGTTGGAGACCGCGGGCGCCACCGGATTGATGCCGCACTCGCCCTGGGACTTGGCGCCCAGCGGTCCGATCGTATCCACGGTGTCGGCGAAGAAGATGTCGGTGTGCGGCGTGTCGGCAAAGGCCGGGATGCGGTAGTTGCGCAACTGCGGGTTCACCATGTGGCCCTGGTCGTGGACCATGTTCTCGGTCAGCGCCCAGCCGTAGCCCATGGCGACGGCGCCATCGAGCTGGCCGCGGCACTGCATGGGGTTGATCGGCACGCCGATGTCGGCGGCATGCACGCTGTGCAGGACGCGGATTTCGCCGGTGATCCTGTGCACCGCCAGCCGCACGCCCTGCACGTTGAAGGCGATGGTGCGCGGCGACAGGTAGGCCCGGCGGCCGACCGTGAAGCGATGATTGACCTTGGCGCCGGAGGCATGGAGCTCGGCGAGCAGGATCCGCTTGTTGCCGCAGACGACCGCATCGTTGTCGAGCCGGCACTTGTCGCGATCGACGCCGCTGTGGTGGGCGGCGAAGTCGAGGATGTCGTCGCGCATCGCCTGGGCGGTGAGATGGACGGCCTTGCCCGCCACGACCGTGCCGGTGCTGGCAAAGGTGCCGGTATCGTAGGGCGTGCGGTCGGTGTCGGCGTTGATGATGTCGATGTCGCGGGCCCGCACGCCGACGATGGAGGCGGCAATCTGCTTGTGCGCGGTGGTGATGCCGTTGCCCATTTCGGACGAGCCGCACGCCAGATGATAGGTGCCGTCGGGCAGCAGCTTCATTTCGGCACCCGAGCGGTGTTCGGTCGGCGGACCGCATTCGAGCATGGCCAGCGCCGTGCCCGTTCCCTCAGCCCAATCGTCGCCTTCGGGCTTGGCGACGCCATTGCCCTTCTTGAGCTCCGCCTCGACGATGTCGAGGCACTGGTCGATGCCGTGGCTGCCGAAGCTCGCGTCGCCGGGCTCCTTCCAGATCGATTCGATGTTGTCGCCGGGGCGCACGACGTTCTTGCGCCGCATCTCGATCGGATCGATTCCCAGCAGGCCCGCCAGCTCGTCCATCGCGCATTCCATCGCGAAGGTCGTCTGCGAGGCGCCATAGCCCCTGAAGCCTCCGCCCGGGATCATGTTGGTGTAGACGACGTGGCCGACACCCTTCTTGTTCGGGCAGCGATAGGCTGCGAAGGGGCTTCCCATCGCGCCCGCGAGGGTTTCGCTGGCGTGGTTGCCGTAGGCGCCGGTGTTGGACACGACATGGGCGTCGAGCGCGGTCAGCGTGCCGTCCTTGCGGGCCCCGATCCTGATCCTCGTCGTCATCTGGTGCCGCGTCGTGGCGCCGATGAACTCGTCTTCGCGGGTCCATTCCCATTTAACGGGGCGGCCGAGCTTCATGGTGGCGAACAACGGAAGATCCTCCGACACCATCTCCTGCTTGCCGCCGAAGCCGCCGCCGACCCGTTCGGTGAAGACATGGATTTCGCGCGCCGGCACGCCCATCAGGTAGGCCAGTTTCGTCCGGACGGAGAAGGGGCCCTGCGAACTGGTGCGCACGTGCCAGCGGCCGTCGTCGCCCTTCCAGGCGATAGAGCCGTGGGTTTCGAGATGCACGTGCTGCACGCGCGACGTCGAGTAGGTCATTTCGTGGATGGCATCGGCTTCCTTGAAGCCCTTTGCCACGTCGCCGATCTCGCCCTGGAGCGTGCAGAAGATGTTGTCGTTCTGGGTGACGACATCGTTCTTGTCGTGCAGCCGCGGCGCGCCGGGCTCCATGGCGGCGACCGGATCGAAGACCGCCGGCAGGATTTCGTACTCGACCTCGAGGGCGCGAACGCCGGCTTCGGCTGCGGCTTCGGTTTCGCCGACGACCATGGCGATGCGCTGGCCTGCGAAGCGGGCCACGTTGTCCAGCATGTAGGTATCGTCGGGATCGACGAGATGGTCCTCGTGCAGCGCGGTGCTGTAGAGGCGGCGCGGCACGTCTTCCCAGGTGTAGACGGCAACAACGCCCGGCACGGCCTGCGCCTTGGTCCGGTCGATGCGGATGATGCGCGCATGGGCATGCGGCGAGCGCAGCACCTTCAGGTGCAGCATGCCCTCCATCGCAATATCCATCGTGTAGCGCGCCTTGCCCGTCAGGATGGTGTCGGTGAACGGGTTGGGCAGGCTGGCGCCACAGGCCTTGCCGGCGACGTCCTCCTCGATGTTGTTCTTGCCGTGCAGGGCATCGTCGATCGAGCGGTAGCCGGTGCAGCGGCAGAGATTGCCTTTTAGCGCGTGCGGCAGGTCGGCCTTGTGCGCCTCGTCGAACGCGGCCGAGGCCGTGGTCATGATCATGCCGGCGGCGCAGTAGCCGCACTGAAAGGCCTGGGCGTCGTGGAAGGCCTGTTGCACGGGATGGAGCTTGCCGTCCTTGGCGAGGCCCTCGATGGTCGTGATCTTGCGGCCCTCGCCGCGGAAGGCCGGCACCAGGCAGGAATGGAACGGCTTGCCGTCGAGCCACACCGTGCAGGCGCCGCAGTCGCCCGAATCGCATCCCTTCTTGACGCCGAACACTTCGAGGTCGCGCAGGAAGGTGCGCAGGCATTGACCGGGCCGCGGCTCGGCCGAGTAGAGGTGACCGTTGACTTCGAATTTGCTCATGCCAGTTCCGCGCGTATCTGTTCGGCGAAGTAGTAGGTGAGGTGGCGCTTGTAGCGCGCCGAGCCGTGGACATCCTCGAAGTAGCCGTCGCCCGGCAGCTTGTCGTTGATGGCGTGGCGCAGCTCTTCGGCCGACGGCATCCTGGCGAAGCGCAGCTGCACCGGGCGCGGCGTCGAGGCCGTGATGGTCAGCAGGAAGTCGGCACCGCCCTTGGCATCGGCGTCGTTCGCCGTGCCGATGATCAGTGCGGCCGAGCGTCCGAGATGGGTGAGCGACATCTGGCGCATCGCCTGGCGCTTGGAGAGCGCCGAGGCCGGCAGGCGGATCGAGCGCAGCAGCTCGCCTCTCTGCAGCACATTCTTGTGGTTGCCGGTGACGAAGTCGACGACCGGCACCTGGCGCGGCTGGCCGTCCCGCGGCCACAGGGTGCAGACCCCCTCGAGCGCGGCGGTGAGCGAGATCATGGCACCGGCCGGCAGCGACATGCAGACATTGCCGCCGATGGTGGCCGCGTTCCAGATCTTGAACGACATCAGGAACGCGTCGATGCAGCGATTGAACAGGGGAACGGCCCGCCACGCCGGCGGCCCCCTGAAGGCATGAAGGTCGGCGACGCGGCAGGTCGCTGCGATCTCGAGCCCGTCGGCCGTCGCGGTGAGCGGTGCCCAGCCGAGACCGTCGAGATCGATCAGCGTGCGGGTGGCGACCTGCGGCTCGGAGAACAACCAGGTCCCGCCCGCCAGCCAGGCATAACCGTCGCGCCATTGGCCGATCTGGTCGGGAGAGGTGGGACGCTTGACCTCTTCGATGGTGTTCAGGTTCATGTCTGCCTCGAGGTCAGTCCTTGTAAACCTCGACTGTCTGCATCATGCCCATCTCTTCATGGTTCATCATGTGACAGTGCAGCATGTATATGCCGGTGTAGTCGAGGAAGCGTGAGCGGAACACCACGCTGCCATTGCGTGGCACGACGACGGTGTCGCGCCATGGCAGGTTGGGCGCCGGCTGGCCGTTCACCTTGGTGACCTGGAACGGGTTGGTGTGAATGTGGAAGATGTGGTCGTGGAAGTGGATGTTGTTGATCGTCCATTCCTCCACGGCGCCGAGCTTGACGCGCTGGTCGATGCGGTTGGGGTCGAACTTCTTGCCGTCGATGAGGAAGCTGAACTCCGACCAATGACCCGCGGCTTCGGCTTGCGGCCAGGTCGCCGAGAAGGTGAGCGTGCGCCTGTTGGTGATCTCGGCATCGCGAATGGTCTCCAACGGCGGCTTCGGCAGGGCGGCCGGCAGCTTCATCGGCATCGGGTCGCCCGCGACGACCAGGCGTGCCACCGGACCGGTCGGCGAAGGATAGCCCTGGTCGTAGGGCAGGGCACGGAACTCATAGGTGCCGGGTGCGCCCGCCTGCACGAGGACGTCGGCTCGCTGGCCGGGCGCCATCAGCAGGTTCTTGAGACTTTCGACGCCGCCCAATTGAATGCCGTCATAGGCAATGACGTGCAGGGCATGCTTCTCCAATTCCAGGAACATATCGTTCTGGTATTGGGCCCCGACCAGCCGCCAGCGCTGGACCTCTCCCGGGCGCATCGTGATGGTCGGCCGCCTCTGGCCATTCACCGAGAAGAAACGGGTCGCCGTCTCTGAAAAAAGCAACTCGAAATTCTCGACCATTCGACGCTGATCGAAGACCACTTCGGCCAGCACGAGCGTCCGCTCGCGCGCATTGGCGATCTCGGGCACGCCGGCGAAATCGCCCTCGACGATGATGGCTCCCACCATGCCGCTCGCCATCTGGATATCGGCGCTGCCGTGATGGTGCGGATGATACCAGTAGGTGCCGCTGGGATGGTCCTTGGGCAGCTCGATCTCGATATCGTAGACCTGTCCGGGCAGCATCGAGCGCATGACGTTGTCGGCAATACCGCTGGGGCTGCAATGCGCGCCGTGGAAATGGAAGTTGGTGTTGTTGAACTGGTGGGGGTTGCTGATGTCCATCGGCATCAGGTCTCTGTTCGGAGGCAGATCGTTGGTGAACCTGATGCGCAACACCTCGCCGGGCTTCATGCGCAGGGTCGGTCCAGGAGACCCGCCTTCGTAGCTGCGGACGTAGAGACGAAATCCGCCGATATCACGGTAGGCATAACCGGCGCGCAGCGTCGTGCGGAGTTCGCCGTTCGTCGAGCGCCGGACCTCGGGTTCGACGAGGGGCTGATCCGTGGGCGGTACGGCAGGCCGTGGGACCAGGCCGAGCGTGCCCGACATGTGATCGTGGTTGTGAGGTTGATTCTGGGCGCTGGCGCCGCGCGATCCGAGGGCAAGGGCGCCGAGGGCGACACCGCCGTCGAGCAGGCGCCGGCGCGAAAGTCCGATTCCTCCCATGCGGCTCCCGCCGCCGATCGTCTTCTTCATCGTGTCCCCCAGTCCCCGGAAGTCCATACCATGCCCTTCTTCATCTGTGATGGCCTCCGGCGATGAAAATGTCGCTGGCATGATGTGATTTCCAAGGGCATCGTCACTCCGAAATTCATGTGCTTGGGGGCGTAATGGCGACTTTGCTGGTGAAGAACGCGCTCGTCGTGACGATGGATGAGAAGCGCCGAGAGATTCCCGACGCCGGTCTGTTCGCCATCGACAGTGTCGTGCAGCAGGTCGGACCGACTTCTTCGCTTCCCGCCACTGCCGACACGGTTCTCGACCTCAAGGGGCATATCGTCCTGCCGGGCCTGATCAATTGCCATCACCATCTCGACCAGACGCTGACGCGTAACCTGCCGGCGGGACAGAACAACAACCTGTTCCGGTGGCTCAAGGCTCACTACATGGTCTGGGCCGCGCGCACGCCCGAGGCCAGCCGTACTTCCACCATCGTCGGCTGCGCCGAGCTGGCATTGTCGGGCTGCACCACCGTCTTCGACCACGCCTATGTCTTTCGCAACGGCTGCAAGGTCGACGACCAGATCGCCGCGGCCAAGGAGATCGGCGTTCGCTTCGCGGTGTCCCGCGGTTCGATGTCGTTGGGCCAGTCGCGCGGAGGGCTGCCGCCCGATTCCTGTGTCGAGGACGAGGACGACATCCTTGCCGACAGCGAGCGGGTGATCGGCCGCTATCATGATCCGAAGCCCGGCTCGATGACGCAGATCGTGCTGGCGCCGTGCTCGCCCTTCTCGGTATCGGCCGAATTGATGAAGCAGTCCGCCGTGATTGCCCGACGGCACGGCGTGCGACTGCATACGCATCTTTGCGAGACCATGGACGAAGAGCGTTACACGCTCGAACACCACAAGATGCGCCCGGTCGAATACATGCGCTCGCTCGACTGGCTCGACAAGGACGTCTGGTATGCCCATGCCATCCACGTCAACGACGCCGAGATCGCCCTGTTTGCCCGCGCCGGCGCCGGTGCCTGCCATTGCCCGTGCTCCAACATGCGCCTCGCCTCCGGCATCGCTCCGGTGATGAAATATCGCGAGGCCGGTGTGAAGGTCGGCATAGGCGTCGACGGTTCGGCCAGCAACGACGGCAGCCACATGCTGGGTGAAGTGCGCCAGGCGATGCTTCTGGCGCGCCTGAGGATGGAACTGCGCCCACCCGAGGGCCCCGACACGACGCTTTCGACGTCGGATCCGCGCCGCGACAGCGAATGGATGACCGCGCGCCAGGCGCTGGAACTCGCCACGCTGGGCGGCGCATCGCTGCTGGGGCGAGACGACATCGGCTCGCTCGCTTCCGGCAAGATGTGCGATTTCTTCGCGCTCGACCTCAATACGGTGGGGTTCGCGGGCGGCCTCAGCGATCCTGTCGCCGCCACGGTGTTCTGCGCGCCGCAGACCGCTGCCTACACCGTCGTCGGCGGCCGGCCGATCGTCCGGGAGGGCAAGATCGTCACCGTCGACATGGGCCGCGTCATCGCCGAGCACAATCGGCACGCCGCCAGGTTCGCGGCGATTACGTAGCCTCCCTCAGCGCGCCTCGAACGCCGGCAATGTGTGGGCCGTCACCTGAGGCGCCGGCCCATCGAAGCGCTCGATCTCGACCAGGCAGGTCTGGGCGATGCAGCCCTGGCTAAGTTTCGAGGCGCCGATGTCGAGGGTCAGCGCATTGGGATTGCCGTGCTTCTCCAGCGGCCGGTTGGAGCCCTGGTCCTCGGGATCGAACCAGGCGCCGGTCGAAAGCCGCACCACGCCGCGGCGGATGCGGTCCGACAGCTGGGCCGCGGCCAGGCAGGCGCCGCGGTCGTTGAAGACGCGCAGCATGTCACCCTCGGCGATGCCGCGCGCGGCGGCGTCTTCCGGATGCAGGGTGACCGGCTGGCGGCCCTTCACCTTGG
>LNFM01005260.1_pt1 | contig 22649 bp, 21 predicted proteins | sample 596031 | NCBI WGS metagenome assembly LNFM01 (sample SAMN04254537, study PRJNA301005) | activated carbon metagenome | isolation source: dual media filters at the Ann Arbor, Michigan drinking water treatment plant | place: USA: Ann Arbor | reverse complement strand
ATGATGCTGAAAGAGAAGGGAAAATTGAATTATGATGACCTCGTGCAGAAACACCTGCCTCTCTTTCCCTACAACACTATTACCATCCGGCACCTGATGAATCAAACCTCTGGTTTGCCCGAATATTTTGACATCGCACAGGGCAACATGACATTGCTGGATACGCTTACGAATCAATCTATGCTGGAACTTCTTGCAGCAAAAAAACCTGCGCTCGTCTTTCAACCGGGCGAGCAATGGCAATACTGCAACACCAACTATACAACACTTGCTTCCGTAGTCGAAAAAGTTTCAGGCACCACAACCGAAAAATATTTTCAGCAATACATTGCCGGTCCGCTTAAGATGAGTAATAGTTATGTGTATCACCTTAAAATGAAATCATATCCAGCCTCGCGCGTGTTTGGTTTGCGTTACGAAGGTGGCAAACCCGTAATCAATGATTTGGTTCGCTTTGATGGAATTGTAGGCGATGGTAATGTCTATGCTTCGGTAGAAGATCTTTATAAATGGGATCAAGCCTTGTATACCGAGAAGTTGGTTAAGAAATCTACTTTTCAAGACGCCATCACACCGGGCACATTAAACAATGGAAAGGCTACTGAATATGGTTTTGGTTGGGGTATCATTGAACCCGGAAAGATTGTAGCGCATACAGGGGGTTGGGTTGGCTTTGGCACCATCATCATCCGATACCTTGACAAAAATCAAACCTTAATCCTGCTCGACAACTCCTCCAACTTCCGGGCACATGGTCTGGTACGAAATATCTGGGAAGAGAATCCCATTACACTTCCTACTACGCATCTCATCACAAATGTAAAGGTGATTGATGGCACAGGACTTCCAGCCTTTTCAGGAAGTGTTCGGATTGTAAATGATCGCATCCGTGATCTGGGTCCGCTCACTCCGTTTGCCAATGAATCGGTTACGGATGGGAAAGGGTTGGTACTTGCGCCCGGCTTCATCGATAGTCATAGTCATCATGATTGGGGCCTTGAAAGAAATCCTTCCGCGATCGCGGCTACAAACCAAGGTATCACAACCATTGTAGTGGGGCAGGATGGAGGCTCTACACCCATAGACTCCATTATTCTATCAATGAAAAATGTACCCGTCAGTATAAACGTGGCCACTTATACCGGCCAGGCCTGGCTTCGTGAAAAGTTTATGAAAGATGGAGTATTGCGAAAAGCAACAACGATAGAAATTGATTCCATGAAAATATTACTGGCGCAGGAGCTGGATAAAGGTTCCCTGGGCTTGGGCACGGGCCTTGAATATGAAGCAGCATTTTACAGCAATCGTGATGAAGTAGTGGAGCTAGCTAAAGTGGCAGCGGCAAAGGGCGGTAGATACATCAGCCACATCCGCAGTGAAGACATGAACCTAGAAGAAGCCATCGATGAGATTATTGAAATAGGGCGACTGGCAAAAATTCCAGTTCAAATTTCACATTTCAAAATTGCGATGCGCAGCAAGTGGGGAACATCTGCATCCATCCTGAGCAAACTACAAGGCGCGCGGCTAGATGGAATCAATATTACAGCTGATGTATATCCTTATACCATGTGGAACTCGACACCGAGAGTGCTATTTCCAAAAAAAGATTTTGATAATCTCGCCAGTGCAGAATTCGCTACCCGTGAATTGTTCGATCCCGCTACTTCAGTAATGGTTCGGTATCCGGCCAACGCGGCTTACACGGGGAAGACAGTTTCTGAAATTGCAAAACTTAATTCAGAGAGTGAGGCACAGGCATTGTTACGCATTATACGCGAGTCAGAGGCTTCGGGCAAGGGAAGCACGATTGTTGCCACTTCTATGAGCGAAGTTGACATTAGTAATTTTTTGAATTGGGAACACACCAACATTTGTTCTGATGGTGCCATGAGTGGTCACCCACGGGGTCATGGAGCGTTTACCCGTGTGTTGGGTAAGTATGTGCGCGACCAAAAGCTGATGCCACTCGAAAAGGCAATCTATAAAATGACTGGCCTTGCGGCTGAACATCTCGGCATTGAAAGCCGGGGACTGATTGCACCGGGTTACTTTGCTGATTTAGTTTTGTTTGATCCGGCTACCGTAAATGACAATGCCACCATCACAAATTCCACCGCTCTCTCCACGGGGGTACATCAGGTGTGGGTAAATGGCAAGCGGGTGTATAGCGATCAGAAAGCAATGCCGGAGTATCCGGGCAGGTTTGTAAAAAGAGGGAATTGAGATAGAATCTAGGCTCATCAATCTTGAAGCCCTACATGGTGATATCATCAAGACTTAATTATTAATTAAAGTATTCCAACTGCCAATAGCTCACGCTTATCCTTTCTGGACGTTGTTTATAGCGAAGTATAGTCGGTGGTGACTTTGGTCACCACATTCAGGACCGGCCTCGGCTAGTTTTGTCCTGTATTTAAATCCTATTATTCATCAAAAAAAACAGTTATGAAATCCACCCGATTAATTTTTCTTTTTCTACTTGCCGCAGTAGCCTGTGAGGACAAGGGTTCTGATTCAAAAAATCAAGATCAGATTAAAAATGCAGTTACTTCAGGCACATGGCGGATCACCTACTATTATGACACCGATAAGGAAGAGACTGCAAATTATAATGGGTACAATTTTACTTTTGGTACTACAGCATTGACGGCTTCGAACAATACCAATACCTACACAGGAACATGGAGCATTAGCGACAGTAACAGCAACGATGATTCCATGGATGATCTTAATTTCAATATAGCGTTTACAGCTCCACCGGCTTTCGAAGAATTAACTGACGACTGGGATATTCTGGAATCAACGGCTACAAAAATCAGATTGGTCGATGTAAGCGGAGGTAATGGAGGCACAGACTACCTAACCTTCGAAAAAAATTGATTTCACAAAGACAGTCAGCATAATGATTGCCCACCCTACTGAAACAAATTCAACTGATGTGTGGAACGTTTGGCGTTTGATTTTGTGGGCAGAGTATTATTGCCATTGGGTTTGATGTGAAACACCTCGGTTTCGCGATAGCGTGAAGCCACCACAATTTTTGTGTTCCCCGCATGTGCATCGAATAAATCCTGCACGATTTTGGGGGAATTATTATGGTGAGATAAATGCGCCAGAAACAAATGACTCATACAAGCAGACCGGTGGTCGGTAAATAATTGCAGTGCCTGCCTGTTCGACAAATGTCCTTTTCCACCACGAATCCGTCTTTTAAGGGAAAGTGGATACGTTCCATGTTCCAGCATTATTTCATCGTAATTGGATTCCAGAATGGCTGCATGACATTGACTGAACTGTTTTATGACATGTTCGCAGGGAGCGCCAATATCTGTAAAGACACCCACGTGAACTTCATCGGCAGGATTGTTGGCTTTTGAAGAAACAATAAAACTATGCGGGTCATTGGCATCATGAAATTTAGGGAATGCGGTAACCTTTAAATTTCCGATGTGAACGGGTTCATACGCCTTAAAGCGCACGGCTCTGGTTTCCGGAAGCATCACATTGCAGAATTGTTCCGTTACAGAAGTGATATACACTGGCAGCCCGTATTTCTGCGAAAGCCTTGATAGTCCGCCAATATGATCGCCATGCTCGTGCGAGATAAAGATCGCTTTGACATTCGCGATATTGAGTTCGAGCCGCCTCAACCGTCTTTCTATTTCGCGGCAACTGATGCCTGCATCAATCAATACAGCATCTTGCTCAGTGCCTACATAATAGCAATTCCCATTGCTTCCCGAATTTAATGATGCAACAAATAAAGACATGACTGCGAGTTACAAAATTTCCGCGATCTTGAATCCATCGGTAAGACAATAGTTGTATCCTTCCGGCAATGATCTACTTTTGTACTTCATCTAACAAATAAGGCTATGGCAATTTTAAGCGCGCAACAAATTAAGGAAGTTAACGAGGTAATAGCTGAAATAGAAAAGGCCGTAAAACCGAAATGTGAAATTGGCGCTCACGATAAGCCTGCGCTGACCGCATTATTAAAAGCACAAAACCTGAAAAGGGAGGTCATCTATTTTAAGTGTAAAAGAGAATATTCCGAAACCATCGTTATGCATTTTGTGAAAGAGAAAGACGTTATCAAAAATCGGTTTCACAAAAATAGCCAGGCGCATATTTTTATATTGAAATAGTGTGAACCAGAAAGTAAAGAGCTGCGATATTTTAGATAATAAAAATTAATTCAATGACCGAAAGGGAACTGATCAAACTAGAAGCTACCATAAGAATTAAAATGGAAGAAATCAAAAAGCAGCGCGTGAGCCTGAAAGACTCTGGCATTGGTGGATTAATGAATTCCTTAAAGAAGGTAGATGAAGCTCTTTATGAAAAGATTCTTCCGGAGTATAAAAAAATGGTTAAAGACAGCAACATTTTCAAATAGGTCTTGCTACGGTTCCATCTTGTCACCGAATCAGACTAAAGCTTCAAGTCTATTCGTTTACCCGTTTTAGTTGCCAGATAAATAGCATCTACAATTTTCATGTCTTTAAGTCCTTCCTCTCCATCTACAGGCAGGATAGGCTTTTTATTGTTCAAAATAATTTCTGCCATCTCGTCCATTTGAGTGGTTTGATGCGTGACATGTGGCTGCGTTAAGGCACCTAAATGAGTGCGTCCTTGTATCGGACCGTAGCCTGTAGAAGGTTGCAATTCGGCAAAGCCCTTTTCACCATTGAGAAAAAACTTGTCGAGGTTGTTCATGGTATAGGTGCTAAGACATGAAGCAATAGCGCCACTGGCAAACCCTAATTGAAATTGAATGGTCTCATCAACGCCTTCCTTAAATTTCTGCGGGTCGGTTTTGGTTTCTTGTGCGGTTACCCAGATGGGCTCTTCACCCAGCATATACCGTGCTCCATTCACCGAGTAGATGCCAATGTCCATCATCGCTCCACCACCAGCCAGTTTTTTTGAAAGCCGCCACTGACCTGGGTCGCCAATGCGAAACCCACTTAGCCCTTGAAAAAACAACGGCTTACCCAACTCACCGGCCTGCCGCATACGCACAACTTCAAGTGTCTTGGCTTCAAAATGCATTCGATAACCAATGAGTAATTTAACGTTAGCCTGTTTACATGCAGTTACCATCTCTTGTGCTTCCACTGCATTTAATGCCATAGGCTTTTCGCAGATCACATGTTTGCCCGCCTTGGCCACACGAAGCGTCTGACTATGGTGAAGCCCATTGGGTGTAATGATGTAGACTGCATCAATGTCGGGGTTGTTTTTTATCTGATCGAAGTTCTCGTAGTTGTAGCAATTTTTTTCAGGGATGCCATACTTGGCCTGCCATGTTTTTACTTTGGATGGTGTGCCGCTTATTACTCCCGTTAGTTTTGCTTTGGTGCTCGCCAGCATAGCTTCTGCTACGCGGGTGCCATAACTGCCTAAGCCCATAATGGCCACTTTCAATATCGGGCCTTGCCAGGCAATGGATGAATGATCAAATGCATTTGCAAAAGCAGGTGCCAGGGGCAAGGTTACGGCTGCAGTAATTTTTTGCAAGAATAATCTACGAGAATTCATAGCGTGTAATTTAAGATTGATACACAATAGTTAAACTTTTTTACCCAAACAAATCAGAACTCAGGTAACGATCACCACGATCACAAATGATGAAGACAATAGTCCCGGATTCAATTTCATTGGCAATAGTAAGTGCTGCATATAAAGCGCCACCGCTACTCATGCCTGCCAGGATGCCTTCTTCTTTCGCCAGCCGTTGCGTCAGTAATCGGGCATTGGCTTCACTTACATCTACAATGCGATCAACCCGGTGTGGTTCATAGATCTTAGGTAAAAATTCAGGCGACCACCTGCGGATTCCCGGAATGCTCGAACCTTCTGTAGGTTGAGTGCCTACAATCTGTATCTCGGGATTTTGCTCTTTCAGGAATCGGCTTACACCCATAATCGTTCCCGTGGTTCCCATCGCGGAGATAAAGTGAGTCACTTTACCTTGCGTGTCGCGCCAGATTTCAGGGCCCGTTGTTTTATAATGCATTCCATAATTATCCGCATTGGCAAATTGATTAAGAATATGATAGCCTTCTTTTATTGCCATTTCTTCTGCGAGTTCTCGTGAATATTCAATTGTGAGGGCAGCAGGTGTTAACATCACGCGGGCACCATATGCTTCCATGGCCAGTACGCGTTCGCGCGTTGAGTTATCGGGCATAATCAAGGTCATGTTCAATCTCATGATGCGCGCAATCATGGCAAGTGCAATTCCTGTATTGCCACTGGTTGCTTCTATCAGTTGATCACCTGGTTTTATATCTCCACGTTCTAACGCACCCTTGATCATTCCATAAGCGGCCCGGTCTTTAACACTCCCGCCCGGATTGTCACCTTCCAGTTTTCCCAGCAAGGTTACTCCTTTATTTACTGGTATGTGCTGTAATTCTACTAGAGGTGTGTTGCCGATTAATTCTGCCAGTTTCATCTGGATATTTTATGAAATTAAATTTACAAATTCACTCATGCTTCATTAACTACCATCCGGTTTCCATGAGACTGGTAATAAATTTTTGTGTGCGGGTTAAGACTTTGAGTTATCCACACATTGCCGCCAATAATACTGTGATGGCCAATAATAGTTTCTCCACCCAGAATAGTAGCGCCCGAATAAATTACTACGTGGTCTTCTATCGTGGGATGTCTCTTCTTTTCTGCATCCTCTTTGTTTACACTTAAAGCGCCCAGGGTTACCCCTTGATATAGTTTAACATGGTTGCCAATCACAGTGGTTTCACCAATCACAATACCTGTTCCATGATCTATACAAAAATAATTTCCAATGCTGGCTGCGGGGTGAATATCAATGCCGGTTATGCTGTGTGCATGTTCAGTAATAATTCGCGGGATACCTTGCACTCCCAGTTGATGTAGTTTGTTTGCCATGCGATAGGCAGCGATGGCATAAAATCCAGGATAGGTTCGAATGACTTCACTTTTGCTTTTCGCAGCCGGATCTCCTTCATACATCGCACCAACATCCTGGTGCAGAGTCTCAAATAGCGTTGGCAGATCATTAAAAAACTTGCTGGCAGTTTGCGAAGCGTTGCCAATTCCACGGGTTGGGTTGTGAAGAAGTATCCGTTCAAGTTCGCGCTGAAGGGAATTCAATAATTCTTCAAATTGAACTTCCGATAGGTGCGAGAGTTGGGTGAAGTCTGCGAATAACGCGCCCAGTAAGTCAACAAAGAATTGTTTTACCTCTGCGGGAGCCGGACAGGTTGGGCATTCCTGATGTGTGAGGTAAAGTTGATGTGAAAAAGTCTTGTCCATGGTAATGAAAGGAGAAATTCCTGAAATAGGTTCATTAGGTTAACGGATTTGACACGATACTGTTATAAAGCGGTTAGTAACAGGGGCGGATCTTTGAAGCGAATACAGCGAATTTGTTAACTTGAAGTCATTATGAAAGCTTCTATTATCAAATCACTCCTCTTGATTGGCCTGTTGGGTTGTCAACTAAAATCACCTGATGTGCAGGAGTGGCAACAGCTTTTCAATGGCCAGGATTTGAATGACTGGGCAATTAAAATTTCCGGATATGAGTTAAACGATAATGTTGGCAACACCTTTCGCATAGATAGTGGTAAACTCATAGTGCGTTATGATCAGTATGATTCATTCAGAAATCAGTTTGGTCATATCTTCTATAAGCAAAAGTTTTCACATTACCGGCTGCGTATCGAATATCGATTTGTAGGTGACCAGGTGGCCGGGGGTGAAGGTTGGGCCACACGCAACAGTGGTGTAATGCTACATGCGCAGTCGCCAGAAAGTATGTGGCGTAATCAGGATTTTCCAATCAGTGTTGAAGCACAGTTTTTAGGAGGACTCGGTACCGGTGAGCGACCAACTTCCAATCTCTGTACTCCGGGAACGCACGTCTTTATGGCCGATACACTTTTTACTCCTCATTGCATTAATTCCAAATCAAAAACCTATGCTGGCGACCAATGGGTAACCGCTGAGTTTTTAGTGTTGGGCGATTCTTTGATTCAACATCTTATCGAAGGAGTAGTCGTGATGGAGTACACCAAACCACGGATAGGTGGAGATGTTGTTAATAACTACGATCCTACTGTAAAGATTGATGGATCCCCGCTCACCTCCGGATACATTGCCCTGCAAAGTGAGAGCCATCCTATTGAATTCAGAAAAGTAGAACTACTCAAACTTATTGGATGCAAAGATTCAGAAGCAAAAAATTATAAGTCTTATTATCAGGCAGCAGAGAATGCCGGATGTGTATACTGATTAACGTCAATCAGGGTTTAGCTTTTATTCTTTCTTATGCCCAATGTCTTTTGTCTTTATTTTAGGACCTCACCGGTCATTAGACTTACTTTATCCGTAAACGGATTTCCGGATGCCCTGCGAAAGGAAACCACTTGACCCACATGCCATAGACAATCGGCAATGGGCCCGTTGATCTGATTCCAGAAGGGATACTCTTTTGTCCCCGTGCCCCGTTGGAAAATCATCCTCTTATTGTTCATTTCTTCATCTGAGAACGTGCGCAGTTTGGCGCTGGCTGATTTGAGATTCAGTAGCGTTTGTTTGAGCATGTCTTCAAACGATAGAGTCGGTGGTGACTGTGTAACGTTCATAGTATAGGTTGTGCTGTTTAAGATGATCAGCGACATCCCATAAATGTGTTCAATAGTTTGCTGACATGTTCTTGCATCTGTACCAGGTTTATAATCAAGATCTTCTTTTCTCAAACCTTCGGTGGCCCAGTAAAATCGAAATCCTAAACCATCTACCATCCTGGCGGCCACTGTGCCCGCTGTAAATGTTTCCGGGTAGGGAGGAATTTCATAGTATGGTAAACTCTTGTCCTGGGCAATACCGGAAAACGACAAAAGAAGAATGATCGGAAAGTATTTCATGCAAAAAGCCCAAAAGTTTTTATGAAGACTTCTAGAATCGTGAATTAAATGGTTTTCAAATAACGGCCACTTGGTTCCAGCGTAGGCATGTCCATTTCAACATAGAAGTTTTTGAGGCCACCCTTTTTAGCGGCATCAAAAAATTCTTTCCAGTCAACTTTGCCCTGACCTACGGGCACCTGGGTTTCGCCAGTGCCTGACCAATCGGATAGGTGCGCTGAAATGAACCGACCTGGATATTTTTTGAAATAGTCGGCAGCTTTGTAGCCAGCGATAATCACCCATACCTGAAATTGCATTTTGATTATTTCTGGATCCAATTGGTCTAGTAACATATCATAAATGAGTTCGCCTTCCAGTTTTTCAAATTCGAAGTTGTGATTATGATACACGAGTTGCATGCCTTGCTTTTTAAATTGTTCGCCCAGCACATTCATTTCATCTATTCTTTTCTTCCAATCACTCAGCGTAGCACGATCGGGTAAACCCGGAGATGACATGACCATTTGCGTCATCCCTACTTCGAAGGCAAAATCAATTCGTTCTGGACCATGTTCTTGCAATTCTTTAAATCCATAATGACAACTCCTGCAGATCAGGCCAGCATCCGTTATGATGCGTTTCATTTCAGAAGCCTTCAATGATTGCAGCGGACCAAAGCCAGCATTGGCATAGCCCGGAGGCGAACACATTTCAATACTCTGATAACCTAAACCCGCCATCATTTTTAAGGTCCCGGGAAAATCCTTCACTAGCGCTTCCCGAATCGTCCAGCTTTGAAAGCCAATAGGCGCAGGTAGCTTTAGTGATGTGGCTGCTGTTAAATTGGCGAGAGGAGAAATTGCCAGGGCCGATCCCAATCCTGCAATGCTCGTATTGATAAAATCTCTTCGGGTAAGGTTTTTCATAACTAGAATGTTTAGATACTCGATGGTTCCCAACCTTTGCGATACGTGCGATTAAGATAGTTATTCGCTTCGGCAACATTAGTGATCTTCATTGAGGCAGCATCATAGTAGAGTGTCTTGCCGGTTCGCAAAGCGACCGCATATAAATTAATGGTTTCGGTAAGCGGCCATGCATCGCGCAAACTTCCGGGGCATTGTGTGCCGGTTTTGATAGACGAAATAAAGTTTTTGGGAATATAATGATCCGGACTATTATCGGGTGCGGGATCTTTTCGGACCTCACCCGCTCTTTTTCCTGAAATGATCTTTGGGTTGTCGGCATGAAAGCCTGCGAGGATAATTCCCTCATCGCCAACAAACATCATTCCCTCCTGCGGCAACTCTTTATTTTGTTTCACTAGTTCTTCCGGCACGGCTGGTCGCATGCCGCCATCATACCAACATAAATCTACCGCTTGCCGATTTGCTTTTGCAGGAAAACGGAATCGCACCATGCTTGCCATAGGAAAGGAAAAATCATTTCTGATGCGAAAGGGGACTTTGTCTTTGAAATCGACAACATGACTGCGGCAGGGTTCAATCACAGTGGGTGCTTCTAATTGAAGTGCATTGAATACAGTCCATAAACTGTAATAGCCCATGTCTGCCATCGAGCCACCCCCGAAATCGTACCACCCGCGGAACACCATGTTAGTATAATTAGGATGATAGGGCCGATCGCTTTCAGGTCCTAGCCACAGATCCCAGTTAAATCCTTTGGGTACAGGCGGTGTATCCGTTGGCATCGATGCATATTGTGGCCACACGGGTCGGTTCGTCCAGTTGTGTACTTCTTTTAAATTTCCAATGGCGCCACTGTTGATCCAATTCATCGTTTCCTCCATGGGGAAATTAGCTTCCCACGCAATGAGGTGGGTAGTGGCATTTGATTTTTTTGCCATGTCAACAACTTGTTTACCTTCTGCAAGCCTATTTGCTATTGGCTTATGAATAGTAACATGTTTGTTACGTTTTAATGCAGCCATGGTGATTATGCCATGCAGGTGATCGGGTGTCATGATTTTAACGGCATCAAAATCTTTTTCTTTGGCGAATAATTCGCGAACATCTTCATAGGCTGTGCAGGCATCAAATTTTTCTGCACCCCGTTGCTGTTTATAATAGGTGTCAACAATATCTTTTCCATTGTCCCGGCCACCGGGAATGTCATTGTCGCCCCCGGCAGACCACGTAGGGACGTTAAGTTTAGTTCGGATTTCGTTGCGCAAATAATCTTTACCCCAATCGCGATACCCGATGGCTTCTTTGCAGGGATCGCATACGGCTACGATTTGGAGTTCGGGCACCGATAGCAACGGCAACATTTCGCGAAGCCCTTGCGTGCCAAGACCAATGTAGGCCATTGTAATTTTATCGCTGGGCGCGATAAAATTTTTGCCGCCTAATACATGACGGGGCATAATGGTGAAGGCGAGAGCGGCCGAAGCAACACCACCTATAAATTTTCTGCGATTGAGGGCTGATTTTTTATTGCTGTTGTTTTCCATAACGTTGGGGTTGATAGGATGAAAGACATGGTAAGCAATCTATCGATTAGCGTGGTCAAATGCCAACGATTTTACAGCAAAGGTTTGCCGGCTGGTTGGCTGCTTTTTATCTCAAAAACTCAAATCGTTTTCCCTGCACGACTTTGCCATTAATTAAAATTTCCAGCACATGGGTGCCACTGTAATGTTTACGGGTGGTAAAATCCTGAAAGCGTTGTTTTTTAATAATGAAGAGTTTCTCGCCAGCCTTCAAATCGATTTCTTTCAACTTAAAAACTTTGGGGAGTTGCACGCCTGATTTTTTATAATAATGAATACGATAATCAATCATCAATCGCTGCGAGGTTGTTTTTTCTGAAAACAGATCAAACTGAAAAACAAGTTCTTCATTCAAGCGAATCAATGGTTTATTGATGCGGAATTTTTTTACTGCGATCTTAACGTCTCTGGTGAGATTAAACACAGCCATTGATTTTTTATCGCCTTGTTTGAGCAGTGAACGACAACCTCGTTTAATGATCCAGGCCGTGTGCGGGTGGGTTTTGTCCCAGCCTTTTATCAGCGCGAGCAGATGTTCTGGTGAATCTTTGGAAAAATCATTTAGGTGATTAGCAACTGATTTGCGTACGTAAAGTTCGTTATCGGTCTTCAGGTTCTCGAGTATCGGGGTTGTAAGCGCAGGATTTTGAATGATGGCGTCCAGTTTAAACGACCACGGAAGTCGGGGTCGGCTTCCTTCCGAGGCTAATCGCCTAACATGAAAGTTATCATCTTCCGACCATGAGTACACAGCACGCAACGTTTTTTCTAGATCGAGTTTTAGAAATGTGCGAATGGCAAATTCGGATGAACCAAAACGCGTAAAGTATTTCAACGCATCCAGCGAAGTAGAGAAGTCTGAGGTTCCGAATATACTCACATAATCGGGGAAAACCAGATTGGTATATCCCGGGTTTAATTGCGGGATCACCTCCTTCATCAGCGCAATGTTTTTTTTATAATCAGGAGGAAGATGTTGGTGCAACACATTTGTGGTGTGATGCATACGTTCGTTTAGGGCCATGGATTCGATAGGTCCAAGTACCGCGTTTAGAAATTTATCGACAGCAAAAGATTTGTAACTTGTCTTAATGGCGTGGGCTAATGTTTTGTAGTAAGCGGGCCCGAACATTTCCTTGAGTGGCTCCATTGTTTTTTCCTCAAAGAAAATAATTCTGCTGACAACCTTATGTCGGCATATAAATATTTTTATGGTCTTGGGAATGACTATAATTGATATACCGGCTTTTTACTTCTGCACTTGATATACCGGCTTTTTTTCTTGGTGATACACTTAATACGGCTATGCTGGTAACATTGCGATTTGCCCCAGGTGCGATGCTTTATGACCCACCCGGCTTAGCATTACATTCAATTTATTGCGATGAGGTTCTTTCTTAAAGTCTTCTTCGGATACGGCCTGATGGCGGCTGTGCCAATCTTGTTCGCTCATTGATTTAAAAGCCTTGTCAAGTTCGATTGTAATAGCATTCCACTTTGCCATAAGATCTGCTTTTGATAAATGACCGGCCTGGTTGGTGCCTCGATCATGATGATAAATTTTGGCTAATTCTGGAAACATACGGCTTCGGATTGCAAATAATTCGAGCAATGCATCATCGGTGTCTGCTAGATGCCCGAGTAACCACGAAGCCGAATTGCCTCCAGGAACAATGGGTTTATGAAAATTTTCTTCAGGCAGAGTTTCCAGGGTCTTAAACAATCTGCGATTGTAAACATCCCATTGGAGCAAACAAATTTCTAGTGTGGTCATAAAATTTATGCGGGTTATTGTGATAAGCATGTCATCATGTGCACGCGTGTGTCTTTTACAGAATGAGTCATCAAAATATTCATTACAACCAACCGGATCGTTTGAAATGCAGGTAAAGGCCTATGCTTGATCCGAAGGTGATCGTCATAATGACGGGATAACCCCATGCCCAATTTAGTTCAGGCATAAATTTGAAATTCATTCCATAGATGCCGGCCACCATAGTCGGTATGCCAATGATTGCGGCCCAGCCAGCAAACCGTTTTGAGACATCATTTTGTGAGATAGAAATCAAAGACAGATTTGCTTCGAGAGCAGTGGATAAAAGATCGCGCGAATTATCAACCATTTCATTAATCCGAATAGCGTGATCATATACGTCACGAAAGTAGGGCCGGGTTTCTTCCTCAATTACCTTAAGGTCAAAACGCATCAGCCGATTACAAATATCAATCAGGGGTGAAACCGACCGTTTTACATCCAACAGTTGATGTTTGAGATGATAGATTTGTGCTGTGGTCTCGCGTCTGAATTTTTCATCGAAGATCATTTCTTCCAGATCTTCCAATTCCTCCCCCAGCGCATCAATCACCGGAAAATATTGATCGACAATGGCATCCATCACAGCATAAAGGGCAAAGCCAGGGCCTCGTTGCAATAGGTGGGGAGTACTTTCACATCGGGCACGCACTTCCGTATAGGCCAATGAAGACCCATGCCGCACGGTGATGATAAAATTTCTTCCTACAAAAAAATGGGTTTCGCCCAGGTCAATTTTTTTATCATGGACTTGAACGGTGCGTAGTACAATGAAGAGTGTGTCTCCGTAGGCTTCGATCTTAGGCCGTTGATGGGCGCGATGCGCATCTTCAATGGCGAGGTCGTGGAGGCCAAACTCTTTTTGCATTTTGTCCAGCAATTCTTTTTCAGGTTCATGTAAACCAATCCAGACAAATTTATCTGGCTCTTGTAACACGGCACCTATGTTATCGATATCAACATGGGCTACCCGAACACCTGCACAATAGGCTGCACAATTAACAACTTGATTTTCCATAGCATCCATGGGAACATGTCGGTTCAAGGTACTAAAAAATGTTGTTGTGGTTAGTTAAACCAGCCCGTAATTGAAAACGGTGATGCGTCCTTCTCTTGCTGGTATTTTTCAAGTTGCAGGGTTTCGGGTAGGTCCTGAGTGATGAACCACTCTGTTTTGTACAACATGAGGAGGAGATAAAGCATGGGTATAGCTGAGAAAATAAAAAGCAGTTTGGGTGAGTTTTTAGGATTGCGCCTGCTCAGGATTAAAAAAACATACGAGGCTATCAAAAAAATAACAACAGCACCTAGAAAATAAAGTGGATCAATACTTAAAAGATGAGTTTCAAATTGTTTTACACCGTCAATGCCACCTTCCAGATGAATGATTGCGTTTTTGTTTCCCTCAAAAATGATTTGGCCTACCAATCCATCATCTTTTTCGAGAGCCTTTAAGTTGATGTTTAATGAATTGCCAAGACTATCTCGTGTTACTTCGATGCCGGATACAGACCGGGCCACTTTAAGAATTTTGAAATCAAGAATTTCAGCCTGATCGCTCAATTTAATTTTCAGAGGTGCGTAAATATTTTCTTGCTTGATGGTTTCCTCACCCTGGTTGAAGAAGTAAAAATAGATGGAAGTAACATCAGCTGTAATGGTGTCGCCATTCGATTTTAATAACATGAGGGGTGCATTGGCGGCATTCTCTCTATCCAAAATGGTGGTGCGGGTTGGATCTACATAAAAGGTAGGTTTGCGCTCGCGGATGCCCACATATAAAAAGTAATAACCGAATACGATCGTTATTACGATCGAAATGATGGAACTGATAACAATATCTTTCCATCGTTGCGCAGGTTCATTGGGCTTTGGAGGCATAGGTTGGTAAAGATAATGAACCCTCTGAATTTTATTTCATATGTCAGAAACCACACATCGGAACTTTTGACGATTCGACAGCGAAAGCAACGCACCAGAAATTATAATTGATCGTATTCCCTTCTTGCATGACTTAATTGTGTACCTTACAAGAGTGTTAATTAAATTTCTTGTTCTGCTCTTTTTGTTACTTCCTGTTTTTACGCAGGCACAAGATGATGTGGTGATGGCCAAGGCCTTTCGCTCTCAAAATCCCAACGACAAGTTTTCAATCTTCATGGAGAATGAAGCTATTTCGCGTCCTTCTATTGAAACACCCACTTATTCGATAACCATCACGGTAACCAACATCCGAAACAATGACGGGGTGCTGCGCTTCAAGTTTTATGATGAGTCTACGCCTTTTCCACACGACAAAGGATTTTTGCGGATTGCGGTTCCAAAATCAGAAGTAGTGAATAACACTTTCACAGCAACCTATGATGGCTTTACTGCCCAGCGGATGGGCATTGCTCTACTTGATGATGAGAACGACAACTGGGAACTGGACCTCGGTTGGGTTTTTCCACAAGAAGGTCACGCCTTTTCCGACTATTATCATAAAGCACTCCGCAAACCTGTTTACAATGATTTTCGATTTTACCTGACGGGCAACAAGTCGGTGATCATGAAAATGCGGTATTATTAACCTGCCTTAGCCCTAGTACCTCCTTAGGTCCAAAAGGTTCTGCCCTCCCTTCACCAATTGTAAAATTTTCTATCCTGACTTTTGAAGAGACTGTGTATATTTCAGTCTATAAAATCCAGGTATGCGCATTTACACAAGCCTATATTCGTCCATAGATATTGAACCGGAAAAAAAACTGATGCGGATTATATGGTTTCCGAAATCAGCTGACCTCGATGAAGAAGGTGTGAAAAAGGAAATTAACAAGATTCTCGATTACCTTATTGAATATCCGATTTCCAATATCATCGTGGATTCCCGTCAGTACCCGTTCCGTGCCAACGAAACCATACAGCATTGGATCAATCATATCTACATGCCTCAGATTATTGATGTTGGAATCAAGCGCTATGCGATTATCGTTGAAAAGAAAGTAACTTCTATGTTCGAAACTTTTGAAGACACGGACGATATGGAGGAGGATATTCTGGTTGAATATTTTTCGAATACCCAGGAAGCTGAAGCCTGGATTGTGAAGGGATAAGTCGCACGACTGTTTATGGATCAAACGTATGATTATATCGTAATCGGTTCCGGGTTTGGTGGCTCCGTATCGGCTATGCGTCTTTCCGAGAAGGGTTATTCGGTGTTGGTGATTGAAAAAGGAAAACGTTGGCAAACGAAGGATTTCCCTACCTCGAATTGGAATATTCGTAAATACCTGTGGCTACCCCTGTTGAAATGTTTTGGGTTTCAAAAGCTCACTTTTTTTAAAGAGGTCTTTATACTTTCGGGTGTTGGCGTGGGCGGTGGCTCGTTGGTGTATGCGAATACCCACATGATGCCGCGGGATAGTTTTTATACAAATCCCATATGGTCGCACCTCAAGGATTGGAAATCGGTGTTAGCACCTTACTTCGAAAGAGCCAGATTTATGCTTGGCAGCGAAAGGTTTACAAAAGAATATGAGGAAGACAAGATCCTGAAATCTGTAGCAGAAGATATGGGGCAGGGAAGTTCATATGATCGCGTGGATTACATTGGCGTTTATCTCGGCAATTCCAAAAAAGAGATTGACCCGTATTTTAAAGGGTTGGGTCCTAAACGTAGTGGTTGCATAGAATGTGCCGGCTGCATGGTGGGTTGCCGGTATAATGCAAAGAACACGCTGGATAAAAATTATCTCTGGTTTGCCGAGAATATGTTTGGCGCCACGGTGATGGCTGAGACTGTGGTAACTAAAATGGAAAAGACAGAGGGCCAATATCGAATCCATACGGAACGGAGTACTTCTTGGTTTGGCAAGCAAAAGAAAATATTTACATCCAATGGAGTGGTGATGAGTGGCGGAGTTTTAGGAACGATGAATTTGTTGCTGCGCCAGAAACATGTTTACAAAACGTTACCTAACTTATCGGATACATTAGGTGATAATATTTTAACCAATTCGGAAATGCTTTCGGGGGTAGTAGCGGCCGACCGAAAACTAAATCATGGCGTTGCCATCAGTTCTATCTTTAATCCGGACGAGCATACACACATTGAGCTCTGCAAATTTCCTGATGGCTCAGGAGCCATGATTCGTTTGGCAGGCATGGCTGCTGGAAATGGAAATCCGTTTGTAAGAACGTTGAAGATGGCAGGCAATATTCTTACGCAGCCGCTGAAGTTTTTACGTTCTGTTTTCAATTTTAAAGTGGCGCAAACCAGCATCATTTTTTTGATTATGCAATCACTACCCAATGCCATGCAGATGAAACTCCGTAAGGGAATCTTCGGTCCGAAACTCATCATGAAAAATGATAGCGGGCAAAAAGTGCCGAGTTTTATTCCGATTGGTCAGGATGCTTTGTATCGGTATGCGGAAAAAGTGAACGGGGTTCCACAAAATGCGCTAACAGAAGTAATGTTTGGACTTTCATCTACTGCGCATATTCTGGGCGGGTGCCCGATGGGAAGCACAAAGGAAACGGGTGTGGTTGATGATCAATTCCGCGTTCACGGCTATTCGAATTTTTTTATTCTTGATGGTAGTGTGATGCCCTGCAACCTGGGTGTAAATCCTTCTTTAACCATTACGGCCTTAAGTGAATATGCCATGGATCAGATTCCTGCAAAGCCCGGAAATAAAATGGTTACACTCGATCAACGACTTGACCAGGTGTAACCATGAAGTAAAATCGAATCAACCAATTAAAGTTGTCCCTTCTCGGCAGCTTTCTTCATTTTTTTGTTTGCATAGATAGCAACTTCTACGCGTCTGTTTTCTTCATCCACCGTTGATGCAGGTTGGTCTTCGCCATATCCCGTAGTAGTAATTCGTGCAGTCTTAACATTATTCTTAACGAGGAAGTTAGTCACTGCCTGACCGCGTTGTTTCGATAAGGTCATGTTATACGCACCTGTGCCTGATTTATCAGTATGGCCTTCGATAAGAATGTTAGTGTCCTCGTATTTATTCAACGTCTCAGCTAAGTTTACCAGGTTCTCTTGTGTTCCTGAGGTAAGTGAATATGAATCAAAATCGAACATCAAACCAGAATCAAAGGTTATTTTAATTCCTTCGCCAACTCGTTCTACGGTAGCTCCTTTAAGATCATTTCGCAATTCCTCGGCTTGCTTGTCCATATGATTGCCAATAAGCGCACCGGCACTTCCACCTACTGCTGCGCCAATAATTGCTCCCACCGCAGTATTACCCGATTGATGGCCAATAACCCCACCTATTGCTGCGCCTGTACCTGCACCAATGGCTGTTCCTTTGGCCATGTTGGAAGACTTGCAACTCAGCATTACCTGAACCGCCACAATGAGTAGCAAAATCAAAACACCACGACTTAGTATTCCTGTTTTCATATAATTTTTTTTATGCAGCATGTGTAGTGCTAACAATGATGCCAGTTTGGGAAGCAAGAACCACGCTCCTTTGAGAAGGACTAGGAAATAGAATTATGTTAATGGGTATTTTTTTCCCCACATTTGTGTAATCGGTACCAATGAGATCTAAATTTTTCGGGTCTTTATTATGAGATTGAAAGTTCTGCTTGTGACTTTTGGCTTTTTTGCCGCTGCTCTTCTGACAGGTATGATTGCGTTCTATCAGCCCGATATTCCATTGGAAACACTTAAGACAAAGTATGCCGGTGCTCCATCACGGTTTGTTGATGTATTGAACATGCAGGTTCATTACCGGGATGAAGGTTCCGGGTCTGACACGATACCCTTGGTGCTATTGCATGGAACAGCTTCGTCACTCCATACCTGGAGTGCCTGTGCAAAAGAATGGTCTAAAACACATCGTGTGCTGCGCATGGATTTACCAGGATTTGGGTTAACAGGACCCCATCCAGAGCATAATTACGGTATCGATATGTATGTTGATTTTTTGGCAGCCTTTCTGGAAGCAACAAATATTGACCAGTGTTATCTCGCAGGCAATTCTTTGGGCGGACTTATCGCTTATCAGTTTGCTGCAGCGCATCCGGACAAAGTCAAAAAACTAGTTTTGTTAGATGCAGCGGGTTATCCCATTACAAATGCAAAAGGCTCTCTGGCGTTCACATTGGGAAGGATTCCGGTGTTGAAGAACATCCTGAAAGTCATCACACCGATTTCATTGGTGCGTAAAAGCCTGGAAGATGCCTATGGCGATAAAACTCTTGTAGCGAATGAACTTGTAGAGCAGTACCGCGATCTGGCGTGCCGCGAAGGCAATCGTGAAGCCTTAGTAAAGCGACTCAATCTCGAACATAAAACGGACACCGCGGTGGTTGCCACCATTAACATTCCCACCTTGGTGATCTGGGGTGAATTAGATCAGCTGATTCCGGTAACGCATGCATATAAATTTTCCCGCGATCTGCCTGTTGATTCGTTAGTGATCTTGCCGGATGTTGGCCATGTGCCGATGGAAGAAAGTCCCCAGTTGATTATTCCGTTAGTCAACGGGTTTACAAAGGAATCTTTGTAGCCCGGGTTTTCCCTGAAAGATGTGTATTTGGTTTCAAGGGACTTGCTGTAGATGCTTTTCACCGCTGATCCCGATTTTGGCACTTAAAAAGGAATTATATCGTTGTATCCACAGACATTCATCGTTTCTACTTACATTTACACTGCTATGAATATTATGAGAAGCTGGCGCGAACAAAAAATTTTACTGAAAAGAAGATTTCCCATTCTTTCTGATGAAGACTTTGTGTATGACGAGAGCCAAAAAGAAAGCATGTTAAAAAAACTGGAAGACAAGCTAGGCATCACCAAGCCGGAACTTGAAATGATCTTTGCGGAGATCCAACGCTCGTAATCCAGCCTCGTTATTTTAGTTTCATCACCACGGATGGATCAAGTGGATATCTACCAAAAGATTTTCCGTACACCGCAATTCCACCCGCACCTTCTGTTTGAATTCTGATTGTAAGTTCGCCTTTTGCCAACGCGCTTTGTATTTGCTTTTTGGAGATGGGTACTTTAGTAAGATATCCATACGAACCCGCCTCGCGTAATTTCCGATCTTTTAATTGATGATGCCAGGATAATACACCACGGTGATCAGCGGGATCATCGGGAAGGGTAGTGGTTAATGTGGTTTCTCCATTCACTGTTATTTTCACTTTTGATGGAAATAGTTTTTCATCTGTCATTGGATAGGAATTAACGTTGGCACTCGCAGAGGCAATTCCCCCAAGCATATAGTCTACATCTGTTTTCTCTTTCATGTCCATATCTTTTACAAACAATTCTTTGGCTGAAAGTTCTGCGATGAAGTAAGACTCCTTAATGTTCTTTTGGTTAACAGTTTTATCGAGCTTAAATACGTACTCAATATATCCGCTGCCCGATCCATTAAATTTTAATCCATCCAGCGCAGTCCATGTTTTTTCAAATTCTGCTTTGATGGGTGCGGGTTCAACAGAATAAATTTCTGTCTTTGGAAGTTTGCTTTCTGAAATAATTTCGAAGTGCATGAAGTTGTGATGTAACACGGTGCCTTTCGAATCTTCCAGTAGAATTGTAAGAATTGCTAATCCACTTATGTTTGGCATTTGCACTACCAATGACCCTACTTCCTTTTGAATATAGGGCTGATACTCAATTTGTCGTGTACCTTGAGTTAGGAGTGAGGTTTCTCCGATTGTATTGGTCACCTTTACCTGATAGGAGAGTTTCAATTGTTTTCCATACTCCGCGCCAGTCATTGAAGACAGATAGAGCGGAACCTTTACCTGTTCTCCGCCTGCTACCGTTTTACAAATTTCATTTCCTGTTGAGAGATACACATCTGCATGCAGGTCGTTGAGCTTCATGCCGGGCATTAACTCTTCGAACCCGGTGAATTTGTTGGTGCGATCAAAACGCCAGTATCCATTCCACTCATTGATTACATCATGATGCTCGGTGTAAAGCCACCCTGCTACTTCCGGATATTTTCGAAAGGTGTTAAGCATGCGATGATAATCCCAACTCCAATCGACATCGCCTGTGCTGCCTTCATAGCCCCACACATTACCACACTCGCTATTAATTTTGGGTTGATTGCCTTGCTTAAATCCTGGTTCAAATTGAAACGTGCTGCCTTCAAATGAGTTTTCAGTAAGTTTTTTCAAATGATCTTCCCATTCCCAGCCAGGAAGATAATCATGAAAGGAGTTGATATCTGTAACGGTGTGACCTGCGCCACAACAGATTGAGTTGTCTTCTACCAATCGGGTTGGGTCTAATGACTTGGCGAGGTAATACATAGACGATACCCACATTTGGGTTTCAGGAAGATAGTGGCCGACACGTTTACCATTTTCTAGAACATGCGTACGAAGTCCCCAGGTTTCATTGAAGAGGATCCACGAAAAAATAGAAGGATGGTTGAAATCGCGTTTCACCATTTCGCGAAAAGTTGTTTCTGCTTCGCGTTGCATTTTTGCATCGGGGTCACCCCAGCTGTTGGGTAAGTCGGCCATCACTAACACACCCAGCTTATCGGCCCAATATAATTTGCGCGGGATTTCTGATTTAATATGCGGACGAATGCCATTCAACCCGATCGACTTCGTGAGTTCAATTTCTTTGCGCATGAATTCGTCCGTAGGAAATGTATAAAACCCTTCGGGGTGATACGATTGATCCAGCGTAAGCTGCAGGTAAACCGGTTTGTTATTGAGGGCTATGTAGGGAAATTCTGTTTCGGGAAGATTCAACACCGAAATCTTACGCATGCCGAAATATGTTTTCACAGCATCATCACCCAGTTTAATTTCAGCCTCATAGAGATAAGGATCTTCCAGTGACCACAGATGCGGTTGAGGTATCGGGATGGAGAAACTGAATTTATCTTTTCCTTTCGGAATGATAACTTCTTGTGTTATGGGCGTAGTGGAAGTTTTGATAGAAACCAATAGTTTGATTTCAGTTTTTGCTTCAGTGGGTAGATACATGGTTACGGTAACCTGATCTTTATCAATGTCAGGAATGAAGTGAACAGTCTCTACGTAGTCTTTTCCACGCGCTTCTACATACACCGTTTGCCAGATACCGCGTGCGTTACCATAGCCTTGTTTTCCATATAAGGTAAAGTCTCTGCGTTTGTCATCGGCACGAACTACTAGTTTTTGTGGTTCACCATAATCAAGATGTTCAGTTAGCTCGAATGAGAAAGGTGTGTATCCACCCTGGTGCGTGCCTAATAATTTTCCATCCAGCCATACGGTGGTTTCCCAATCGGAGGCGCCAATAGTTAGGAAGGTCCTTTTGTTTTTCCATTCCGGACTAATGGTGATCTCTCTTTTATACCAGGCGATATCGGCTTTGTCTTTTACGCCCGACAATTGCGATCCCCAGGGAAAGGGGACTGTTATTTTATGAGCGAAGGTTGCG
>LNFM01011808.1_pt1 | contig 22659 bp, 21 predicted proteins | sample 596031 | NCBI WGS metagenome assembly LNFM01 (sample SAMN04254537, study PRJNA301005) | activated carbon metagenome | isolation source: dual media filters at the Ann Arbor, Michigan drinking water treatment plant | place: USA: Ann Arbor | reverse complement strand
TGCCGATGACGGCCGAGGGCTACCGTGTCCTCGACGATCAGCTGAAGCAATTGAAGTCCGTGGAGCGGCCGAGCGTGATCTCGGCCATCTCGGAAGCGCGCGAGCATGGCGATCTGTCTGAAAACGCAGAGTATCATGCCGCCAAGGAGCGTCAGGGCTGGATCGAAGGCCAGATCGCCGACATCGAGGACAAGATCAGCCGCGCCCAGGTGATCGACGTGTCCAAGCTGAACGGCAACCAGGTCATGTTCGGCGCCACGGTCACCGTGGTCGACGAGGACACCGAGGAAGAGGCCCGCTACCAGATCGTCGGCGAACACGAAGCCGATGTGAAGGCAGGCAAGATCTCCGTGGCTTCGCCCATCGCCCGGGCGATGATCTCGAAGGAGATCGGCGACGTGGTCGAGGTCAACACGCCCGGCGGCGTGAAGGCCTATGAGATCCTCAAGGTCGAGTGGAAATAGGGTCCGACCAGACCCCGCTTTCGATCCAGGTCGTCTCTGACGGCCGGACCGGCATGGAAAATCAGGCGCTGGGTCTGGCGGAAGCCATCCAGCGCCTTTTTTCGTCGCGCATCGTCGTCAAACGCGTCCGCTGGCGCAAAGCCTTCGACAAACTGCCCTCGGCCCTGAAGGCGCCGTGGATGCTGGACCCGTCATCCGATCCCGTCGAACCCGCCGCCGGCGAGATCTGGCCTGATCTGTGGATCGCGACCGGCCGCGCCACCCTGCCGCTGTCGGCGCGGGTCCGCGCAAGATCGGGCGGCAAGACCTTCGTGGTCCAGACCCAGGACCCCCGTTGGCGCAACGACGTCTATGACCTGATTGTCGCGCCTGCCCACGACGGCGTCGCCGGTCCCAACGTCCTGTCGATAACGGGTTCGCCGCATCGGGTGACAGCGGACAGGCTGGCCGAGGGCGCTGCCGCCTTCGCCGACACGCTGCAGGCCCTTCCTCGCCCCCGCGTCGCAGTGCTGATCGGCGGACGGTCGCGCGCGTTCGACCTGCCGGAGGCGCACGCCGCCGGGTTGGCTGACCGGATTGCGGATGCCGTGGAAGCCGTCGGCGGCTCGCTGATGCTGACCTTCTCGCGCCGCACACCGGAAGCGGCGAAGGCGGCCATGACCGCGCGACTGGCCCCCCTGCCCGGCCTGATCTGGAACGGCGAGGGCGCGAACCCCTATTTCGCCTTCCTGAAGTTCGCCGACCACATCCTGGTCACCGAGGACAGCGCCAACATGGCCGCCGAGGCCGCCTCGACCGGTGCCCCCGTCCACATCCTGCCGATGATCCCGCTGAAGCCGGCCGACAAATTCGCCCGCCTGCATGCCGACCTGCGCGAACGCGGCGCGGCGCGGCCGTTCGATGGGTCGCTGAACGTCTGGAGCTATGCGCCGCTGACCGAAACGGACCGGGCCGCGCATGAGATTCTGGACCGGATGACCAGGGGCTAGTCGCCACCCCCGCCGCCGCCGCCATCTCCGCCACCTGACCCGCTGTCGGAGCCGTTATCCCCACCCCCGTCCGGGCTCTTGTCCCGCCCGCCGCCGTCGGAGGTGTAGGTCGTCCCGCCGTCCGAACCGGAACCATCGCCTTTCTTGCGGCTCCGGCTCGAATCCATACCCGCGCCAAGGGCCACGCCGATGGCTATGCCGCCGCCGATGCCGAGCGCGAGATTGTCCATGGCGAGCCCCAGCGCCACGCCGATCGCCGTGCCGAGGGCGACGCCCATGCCCATCCAGGTTGCCTGCGCCATTCGATCCTCCCCAGTTTCCCTGCAGCCTAACATCGCGCGAAGGGGAATCACCGCCTAAATAGACGCCATGAGCACTCCCAGAACTGTCCGCGTCGCCATCATCGGCTCCGGCCCCGCCGGCTGGACCGCCGCCATCTATGCAGCGCGCGCCCTGCTGAATCCGGTCGTCATCGCCGGCCTCCAGCCGGGCGGCCAGCTGACCATCACCACCGATGTCGAGAACTATCCCGGCTTCGCCGATGTCATCCAGGGCCCATGGCTGATGGAGCAGATGCGCGCCCAGGCCGAGCATGTCGGGACCGAGATCATCGAGGACATCGTGGTCAAGGCCGACCTGTCGCAGCGTCCCTTCCGCCTGACGCTTGATTCCGGGACCGAGATGCTGGCCGAGACGGTGATCATCTCGACCGGCGCACAGGCCAAATGGCTGGGGATCGAAAGCGAGGCCAAATACCAGGGCTTCGGCGTCTCGGCCTGCGCCACCTGCGACGGCTTCTTCTATCGCGACAAGGACGTGATCGTCGTCGGCGGCGGCAATACCGCGGTCGAGGAGGCACTGTTCCTGACCAAATTCGCCTCAAAGGTGACAGTGGTCCACCGCCGCGACGAGTTCCGCGCCGAACGCATCCTGCAGGACCGGCTGTTCTCCAACCCCAGGGTCGAGGTGCTCTGGAACAGCGCCATCGACGAGATCCTGGGCGAGACCAACAGCTTCGGCGGGGTCAATGTCACCGGCGCGCGGCTGAAGAACGTCCAGACCGGCGAGACCCGCGAGATTTCGGCCGACGGGGTCTTCATCGCCATCGGCCACGCCCCGTCATCGGAGCTGTTCGCCGGCCAGCTGGAAACCAAACAGGGCGGCTATCTGGTGGTGAAGCCGGGCACGGCGGCCACGGCCATCGAGGGCGTCTGGGCCGCCGGTGACGTCACCGACGACATCTACCGCCAGGCCGTCACCGCCGCCGGCATGGGCTGTATGGCCGCGCTGGAGGCTGTCCGCTTCCTCGCCGAACAGGACCACGCCCGCGCCGGCGATCCGATCTCGCACAAGGAGGCCGGGAAGATCGGCGTCTGGTGAGGCTCAGTTGAACATCTGCAGGCCGTAGGGGACCTCCGGTGCCGGCTCGCCGCGCCGGAGGTGCAGGGCGTATTCGACGGCACCGCTGACGCAGCCCTCGTCGGTCGGCTTGGTCAGCACGCCCATGGTGCCGGGCACGCCGTGGCTGACCATGCCGGGGTTGGCGGTCATGTACAGGACGGTGACGCCGAACATCTCGCCCAGCTCCTGACCCAGTCCCACGCCGGTCGCGCCATCGGTCAGGTGGATGTCCACCAGGGCCAGCTCCACCCCGCCACGCGTCGCCAGCGCGCGCGCCGTCCGCGCGTCAGGGGCCGTTCCCACAACGTCATAGCCGAGGTCCTCCAGCACGAAGCGTAGCTCCATCGCGACCAGGGCTTCGTCTTCGATAATAAGGATACGGGCGGTCATACGTTTTGTTTCACTACGGAGATACGCCACCTCAACGCAGCGCCGGGGTGGCGGTTCACGCCAATTGTCGGGCCGCGCGCCGCGGCGCGAGGGCCGTGGCCGGCACGTCGGCGACGACGATCAGTCCCTCGGCAGCCCAGGTCTGCTCCAGCCCCCCGCCCAGCTGCCCCTCGACCGACAGCGCCAGCAGAGATGAGCCGAAGCCGGCGGCGTCCGGCGTCCCCCTGACCGGGGGGCCGTCCCGCTCCTGCCAGGTCATGATGTAGCGGTCGCCCTGCCGCCGGGTCGTCAGCATGACCCGGCCCTCGGGCGCGGACAGGGCACCGTATTTGGCGGCGTTGGTGGCCAGTTCGTGGAACAGCAGGGCGACGGGGGTGGCGGCCTGGTCGTCGAAATCGGCGTCATCGCCGCTGACGACCACCCGGGCGGTGCCCGCGTCATCGTCGTAGGGCAGGAACAGGTCGCGGAGGAAGGCGTGCAGCGTGGTGCCATCCAGGCTGGGACGGCTGGACTCCGTATGCGGCCGCACGAACTCGTGAGCCCGGGCCAGGGCCGCGATACGCGTCCGGGCCGCCCGGGCGAACGCCCGGGCTTCGGGGTACTGCCGCGCCGACAGGGCCAGAAGCGCCGAGATCACGGCAAAGATGTTCTTGATGCGATGGCTCAGTTCCTGACTGAGCAGAGCCTTGGCCTCTTCCAGCCGCTTCATTTCGGCGATGTCCGTGCCCGTCCCGAACCAGCGCGTGACGGCGCCGTCCATATTGCGGATGGGCATGGCGCGGCTGAGGGTCCAGGCATAGGAGCCGGAGTGGTGCAGGAGGCGGTACTCGACCTCATAGGGCTCGCCGGTGGAGAGCGAGGCGCGCCAGGCGGCCCGGGCCCGCTCCTGGTCCTCGGGGTGGATCATCTCCCCCCAGGCGTCACCGAGGGTCGTGCCCTCGGCCGCTCCGGTAAAGGCGTACCAGCGGGCGTTATAGTAGTCGTGGTGGCCGTCGGGTCGTGATGACCAGACCATCTGGGGCATGCTGTCGGCGATGGCCTGGAAGCGGGCGTCGCTCTCGGCCAGCTTCTCGGTCACCAGACGCGCGGCCTCGACCGCGGCGGTAGCGGCCTCGTCGCTGCGGCGACGCTCCCGCAGCGCACGGCGGCGCTCCAGCAGGGCCATGACCTGCCGGGCGAGGACGTCCAGCGTCATCAGCTGGGTCTCGTTCAGCCCGTCGGGCCGGGCGCGGGTGTCGAGCACGCACAGGACGCCCAGCGCCAGGCCCTGATCGTCGACGAGAGGCGCGCCGGCGTAGAACCGGAAGGCGGAGGTCCCGGCCAGCCGCGCATCCCCGGCGAACCGGGGGTCCCGCACGGCGTCGAGCACCTGGGTGACCCCGGTCTGCGCCATCGCATAGTCACAGAACCAGCCGGCCCCCCCGAGTTGGGAGACGTCCACCCCGTCGCGGGCCTGGAACCACTGCCTGTCACCGACGGCCAGGCTGACCATCCCGACCGGCGCCTCGCAGATGCGGGCGGCCAGTTGCATCACATCGTCGAAGGCCTGCTCAGGATCGGTGTCCAGAATGTCGAAGGACCGCAGAACGCGGAGCCGCTCGGCTTCAATAACGTCCGGATCGCTGGCCATCGGATTGGTCAAGCGGCGCCTTCCATCGGCGCAGGGCGCCCGTTTGTTCGGTCAGGGTCCGGTCCAGCGTCGGTCAAGGGCACCTTGTGGTCGTCGCCCGGCGGACCTTGCGGTCCGGCTGTCCCGTACGTTCGGCCATGAAATGCCCCGGCGGCGAAACCGTTGCGCGCGATCACTCTCAGGAGGCCGGGCGGCCCACTTCTTCGACCGCCATGACCGTCACGCCCGGCGGAGCGGTTCGGGCGGGTTCTTCCGGCGCAGCCGCCGGCGCCTCAAAGGCGGCCAGTCGCTGGTTGATGGCGGCGATATCGGCCGCGGTCGCCTGACGGCGGCCGCCGAGGGAGGCGACACCGACAACGCGCGTCTGGCCGTCGATCTCGACGGTGCGCATGACGCTTTCCCCATTGGCCGCAGCCTCGCCCAGCGCCAGTTCGGCCTCGGCCGCAGAAACGATCTGGATGCGCGGCCGCGAGAAGCGCGCCTCGTCAATCAGCGGCTCACGGCCTGCGTAGGGCTGACGGAAGGCCGCCGGCTCTCCATAGACGCCCTTCCAGCGATAGAAGATGTGCGCCCCGATCTGGGTCAGCTTGTTCAGCGTGGGCGACCACCACGGATGGACGTAGTCGGCGTGATAGTGGGTCGCGGTGCCGACGCGGGCCGAGACGTGACCGCCCAGCGCCCGCTCCGCGACCACCTTGGCCCGGTTCCAGGCCCAGGCGACCGGTGCCTGCGCCAGGGCGCCGTCGCAGGTGAAGCTGAACTGGCAGCCCGTGGTGCGTTCGGCGCCTTCGAACACCACGCCGCAGATGCTGTTGGCGTAGTTGGGATCGCGCACCCGGTTGAGGATGACCTGGGCCACGGCCTCCTGGCCCTCGGTGGGCTCAAGCGCGGCCTCGTAATAGATGCCCTGGGTCAGGCACCGCAGCGCCCGACGGCGATCCTCGGCCGTCGCCGGCTTGAAGACGAAGGGTGCGGCGACGCGCAGAAACTGTGAAGCGTCCGGCGTGGCGGCGTTCAGCTTCATCGCATCAAGACCGGTGGCGCCGAAGTCCAGCGTCGGCCGACCGGCCAGCGTCAGGCTCTCCCAGCCGGGCGTCAGGCCATACAGGGCCGCGCGGCGCTCGCCGGGGTCGTGACGCAGGGCGATGGCCAGCTGCGACGGGTCCATGCGGCCGGCGATGGCGGCGAAGCCACGGGCGCCCAGGTCGCCTCCGGTCAGGGTGCGGACGGTCTCTGCGCGACGATCGATCTCGGGGCGCGGCGTCGAGCTGGCGGCCATGGCGACGCCGAAGGCGGCCAGCACCACGGGCGCGGCGGCCAGCAGCCGGCGCGTCCTCTTCAACGTCGCGGTCCAGTCGATCCTGGCCAAATATTCAGCTCCCAAGCCGGGACATCACCCGACGATCGTGCAGTTTGCGCGCCAAGCGGGGCGCTTTTCAGGCGGAAAAGCCCGGTTCGGTCAAGCCTCAACGCCTTTCCGGGGCGAAAGGCCCCGCCCCCTGCGGCGCTTTTCCAACCACGGCTGGAGCGGATTGTCGCCTGCCGGCAATCGCCGTTTTTGCCGGAACTCAAGCCCGTCCAATACGTTGGGCAAGATCGCGTACGCGCGAGCGGGGGTCTATGAGCGCGTTGGGGCAGTTCGTTCGAGTGTTCAGCATTGGTGCCGCCGTGACCCGGCTGGCGCGGGTAAAGAGCCGCCCGTGGTGGGTGTCCCTGCTCATCGGTGTAGCCGCGGCGGTGGCGGCGCTTGTGCTCCGTAGCGCGCTGAGCGGCTTCTACGGCAATGTCACAGGCTTCATGATCCTTCTGCCGGGGGTGATCATCGCCTCGCTGGCCGCGGGTCGGCTGGCCGGGCTGACCGCGACCGCGGCCTGCCTGTTCGGCGGCTGGCTGGTGGTCGGTCTGGGCGCTGTTGGTGCCGGCATGGCGGACCGGCTCGGGCTGGTGGCGACCGTTAATTTCATCGTTGTCGGCCTGTTCGTCACTGCGGTGGCTTCGGCGCTCCGCGACATGGTCCGCGCGCTCGACGCGTCGGTCGATGCCTTGCGCAGCTCCAGGGCCCGCATCGACGATCATGAGCATCAGCTGCGCCTGATCAGCGAGCACGCACCCGTCATGTTGTGGATGAGCGATGCGGCGGGAAAATGCGTGCATCTCAACGCGGCCCAGCGGGAGTTCTGGGCGGCCCCGGAATCGCTGGACGGTTTCGACTTCGTCGCCACGATCCATCCGGACGACGTGGAACGGGTGCTGGCGGCGACGGCGGACGCCGGTCGGCGTCAGGCCGCGTTTGAAATCGAAGGCCGCTACCTCCGTCATGACGGCCAGTGGCGCGTGCTTCATACGGACGCCCACCCGCGGATCGAGCCGGACGGCGCCTACGGCGGGATGATCGGCGTCAATGTCGATGTGACCGAGGCCCGGGCGGCCGAGGCGGCGCTGCGTGAGAGCGAATCCCGGTTCCGCGTGATGGCCGATACGGCACCCTCTCCTGTGTGGATGACCAACGCCGACGCCCAGGTCGAGTTCGTCAACGCGGCCCTCGTCGAATTCTACGGCCAGCCCGCCGAGCGCATCCTGGGCGATGTCTGGAAGGCGGCCATCCATCCTGATGACGCCGCCGGCGTCGAAGCCGCCATGGCGTCCGCCCGGCCCGACCGCCTCCCCTATAGCTTCGAGGCGCGGTTCAGGCGCGCGGACGGTGCCTGGCGCTGGATGCGGATATCGGTCAATCCGCGTTTCGCCGGAGACGGCGTCTTCCTCGGCTATGTCGGCATGTCGTTCGACACCACCGAGACCCGCGAGGCTCTGGACGCTCTCGAGCGGCAGGAGCGGCGACAGACCTTCCTGCTGGCCCTGACCGACCGGCTGCGTGACCTGACATCGCCCGAAGCCGTCATCATCGAGGTCGAGCGGGCGCTCGGCGTCGAACTCGGTGCGGACCGGATCGGTTACGGCGAGGTCGATCAGGAACGCGGTCTGGTCTCCATGACCCGCGACTGGACGGCCGGCGTGGTCAGCGCCGAGGGGGAATTCAGCCTCGAGGACCTCGGCACCGACCTGATCGCCGATCTCGCCGAGGGTCGCATGATCCATATCCCGGACGTTCAGTGCGACCCGCGGACCCGCGACGCACTGGACGTCTTCAAACGGCTTGAAACCCGCGCCCTCATGCGCGCGCCGGTGATCCGGGCCGGCGGCCTGCGCGCCTTCCTTTACGCCCACCACTCGACGGTCCGCCATTGGACCGAGGCGGAGACCGCCTTGCTGCAGGAGGTCGCCCTGCGCACCTGGACCGAGGTCGAACGCACCCGCGCGGAAGCGGAAGTGCGCGAGAGCGAGGAGCGCTTCCGCGCCATCGCCGACACGGCGCCGGTGCTGATCTGGGTGACCCAGCAGGACCGCACCCGCGCCTTCGTCAACCAGGCCTATGTCGCCTACAATGGCGGGACCTACGAGGAGGCGCGCCTGGCCGACTGGCGCTCGATCATCCATCCGGACGATCATGAGCGCGTGCTGAAGGAATCCCTGGCCGGAGAGGCCTCCGGCCAGCCCTTCTCCATGGAAGCGCGCTACCTCCGCCACGACGGCGAATACCGCTGGCTGAAGTCCTTCTCGCGACCCCGTCAGGGCGCGGACAACGCGGTGATCGGCTTCGTCGGCGTCGCCTTCGACGTGACCGACATCCGGGAGACCGCCGCCAACCTCGTCGCAGCGGCGGCGGAACGGGACGCCATCCTGGGCCAGCTGGCCGAGGGCGTCATCGTGACCGACCCCGACGGGCGGATCACCTTCGTCAATGACGCGGCGGTGCGTCTGCACGGTGTCGAACGTCTGGACGTCGGCCCCGAGGACTATTCCGACACCTATCATCTGTTCACCGAGGACGGCCTTCCCTACCCCTCCGACCAGCTGCCGCTGGCGCGCGCCGTGACCGGCGGCGAAACGGTCCTGAATGCGCGCTGGCGCATCCGGCGGCCCGACGGGTCTGAAGTCCTGGCCGTCGGCAACGCCCGCCCCGTGTTCAAGCCGGACGGCGGCCGGATCGGCGCCGTGCTGACCCTGCGTGACGAGACGGCGCGTGTGGAGGCCGAAAACCGGCTGGCGGAGTCGGAAACCCGCTTCCGCACCATCGCCAACAGCGCGCCGGTCCAGATCTGGATGACGGATGTGAAGGGCGACCTCGCCTTCGCCAACCGCAGCTACAAGACCTGGTTCGAGGTCGGCGAGGCGGACCTCGCTTCCAGCTGGCAGAAGACCGTTTCAACGCTGAACCTGGAAAGCGATCATCAGGTCTTCGAGCGCGCCGTACAGGCCAGGGACCGCTACCAGCGCACCATGCGGGTGCAGCATCCCCGCCTCGGCGCGCGCTGGCTTCGCTGCGAGGGCATCCCCCGCTTCGATGCGAGCGGTACCTTCCAGGGCTATGTCGGCGCCAACCTCGACGTCACCGACGCCAAGCGCGCCGAGGAGGATCTGAAGCGGATCAACGAGCTCCTTGAGGAGCGGGTCGGCGCCGCCTTGGCCGAAAAGGCCAAGGCGGAGGCGGATCTCATGCACGCCCAGCGTATGGAGGCCGTCGGCCGCCTGACCGGGGGCGTGGCGCATGACTTCAACAATCTTCTGACCGTGGTGATCGGCGCGCTCGACATCATGCTGCGGTCACCCAACGATGCGGCCAAACGCCAGAAACTGGGCGAGGCGGCGCTCGCGGCGGCGCGGCGCGGCGAGGGGCTGACCCACCAGCTGCTGGCCTTCTCGCGGCGTCAGGCCCTGCGCCCCGAGGCCCTCGATCTGAACGCGCAGATCCGCGAAAGCGAACCCCTGCTGCGCCGCGCCGTCGGCGAGGCCGTGGAGTTCAAGCTCAAGCTCCGGCGCGGGGGCGCGCGGGTCAGCGTTGATCCCTCCCAGTTCGAGGCCGCGCTGCTGAATCTGGTCGTCAATGCCCGCGACGCCGTCGGCGACAAGGGTCGGATAACCGTCCAGACCAAATCGTGCACGGTCGAGGCTGGCGAAGTCACGGATCTGGCGGCCGGCGACTATGTCTGTGTCACCGTCGCCGACAATGGCGCGGGCATGGCGCCCGAGGTCATCGCGCGTGTGTTCGAGCCCTTCTTCACCACCAAGGCCGTGGGCAAGGGGACGGGTCTGGGCCTGAGCCAGGTCTATGGCTTCGCCCGCCAGAGCGGCGGCGCCGCCCAGATTCATTCGACGGTGGGACGTGGGACCGAGATCAAGCTGTTCCTGCCGCCCCTGAACGAGACCCTCGGCCTCGTCGCCGACGCCGGGCCGGAAGCCGCGCGGCCGATGGCCGCCGGCCGTCGCCTGCTGCTGGTCGAGGACGACGCCAGCGTCGCGGTCGTGGCGCTGGAGTTGCTGGAAGGTCTCGGGCTGGAGGTGCGCGCCGTCGAGACCGCGCCGCAGGCGCTCGATCTGCTGAAGCGCGAGACGTTCGACATGATGCTGAGCGACGTCGTCATGCCCGGCGGCATGACCGGCATCGAACTGGCGCGGATGTGCGGACGGGACTACCCGGATATGCGGGTGGTGCTGACCTCGGGCTATGCCGGCGAGGATGTGGATGCGGCCCTCGCTGACGCGCCCTGGCCGTTCCTGCGCAAGCCCTACTCAGGCGAACAGCTGGCCCGCATTCTGGGTGAACTCGGCTGAGGTGACGGCCGGCCTTTCGGCCGACCGGCATGGATATCAGCGTGTGCGGGCCTTGCGGGCCGCGTAGCGGGCGTCGCGGGCCGCCTTCTGTTCTTCCTTGGTCAGCGCCTTGCGCTCCTTGCGGGCGGCGCGCTTCTCGGCCTCGACGGCTTCATGGGCCTCGGCGTCGGCCGCCATGCGCGCGGCTTCCTTCTCGGCCTTTTCCCGCCGGGCTTCGGCCTTGGCCAGTTCATGCTGCTGGCGCAGCGCCTCCTTCTCGGCGGCGCGCTTGGCGGCCAGCTTTTCGAATTCGGGATCGGGGGCGGCGGCCTTGGGCTTGAACCGGGCGAGCAGGGCCTTCTTGGCCTCCTGCTGCGTCGTGAGGCGGTCGGTGAAGCCGGTCTGTTTCAGATCTCTCATGCGGAGGGCGTCGATGTCCTTGAACGGTTATGGATGCGCTGGAACGCGGCCGGGCGATTTGCAGCGCAGCCCGGCGCGTCGCTAACCCTATATGGGCGCGAAAATCAAGTTCGCGAGGCACGGATGACCGCCGCCTCGCGCACTCGAAGGCCGACTGTGTCAGTTAGGCTTCTCGGCCTGGCCGACCGCCGCGCCCGCCGCGCCGCCCACGGCGGCCCCGATGGGGCCCGCGACGACCGCTCCGGCGACGGCGCCGGTGGCGGCTCTTTGCTCGATCGTCTGGCCGCAGGCGGCTGCGGCCAGGGCGGTGACGGCGATGAAGAGGGTGACGGCGGTGCGTTTCATGACGAAAATCCTTCCAAATAGCGGAGCTTGAACGCCCCCGGCGCTTTGCCGGTTCCAGCGCCCGGCCTCAAGTCAATCGCGCCTTCCGGATGATCGCGAAGACAACAGTCGACAGGCCTATCAATCAGGCACACCCTCAGGGACACTGCTTTCGTGTTGTTCATGTGATGGAGAATACAGAAATGCCGTGTTTCACTGGGACGGACTATAAAGCGTGCCGGCAGCCTTAACTTCCGGATACAGGGCGGCCGGCCCGCGATGTTGCGCCGCACACCAATCTTGCGAATCAACCACATTGGCGCCACAAACGGCTGGCTTATCGATTTACCGCAAGCGGATCGCGACGCCGATCTCCAGGGATTGGAGAGGGTCGCCCGGTTGCGAGACTACCCGGGGGCGGCATTGCGCCCTGCCGTACAGGACTGAGCCCTTGCCGAAAGCCCCGCAGACGCGTGTGAACCCTCCTGTCGATCGTGCGGCCCGGATTCGGCCCGGATCGGCGGCAGCGGCGTTCGGCGCATTGGTGGGACTGGCGATCGGCTGCGCCTATCTCGGCGGCACGGCGGCGAAAGCCACCACCGTGCGGGCCCAGGCGGAACGCATCGAAGGCGCGACTGCGGCCGGCTTCACCGAGGAAGCGCTTGCGGCGGCCGCCGGCGGTCTGGACGAAAGCGCCCTGACCATCGCTCGTCGGCACGATCCCTATACCGTCGCCGGCGGCGCACAGCGTGACCGTCAGGCCGAGCTTCTGACCGCCCGACTGGAACAACTCCGAGGCCAGCCTGCGGGTGCCGGCCTGCGCCGCGTCAATCTGACCGGCCCGGTGGCCGCCCTGCCCTTCCGTCTCGGCAGCACCCTGGACGCCTCGCGCGACCTCGATTGCCTGACCCAGGCCGCCTATTACGAAGCCCGCGGCGAAGGCCGCGACGGCATGCGCGCCGTGGCCCAGGTCGTTCTGAACCGCGTTCGCCACTCGGCCTTCCCCAACAGCGTCTGCGGCGTTGTCTTCCAGGGCGCCGGTCGCCGCACGGGCTGCCAGTTCAGCTTCACCTGCGACGGCTCGATGCGCGGTCGCGTCAATCAGGCGGCATGGAACCGCGCCCGCGAAGTCGCCTCGGCCGCCCTGTCCGGCGCGGTGTACGCCAGCGTCGGCAATGCCACCCATTTCCACACCACCGGCGTCGCGCCGGGCTGGCGCAATTCGCTGGTGCGGGTCGGTCAGGTCGGCGACCATCTGTTCTATCGCTTCGGCGGCCGCTCCGGCTCGCGCGAGGCCTTCTCCTACGCCGCCCGCCCCTCAAGCGAGGCGGACGTGGGGCCGCGCCTGATCCAGGCCAGCCTGGATCCGACCGGCACCGTTCGCGAAGCGGGCGCGGTCGCCTACAATCTTCTGGTCGCCCAGGAACGCGGCGCGGACGCCGGCGCCGCGGGCCCTGCAGCCGCGACGCCCGCTCCGGCGGCCGTGCCGACTACGCCGGTCTCGACGACGGACGCGCCGGTCCAGACCGCTCCCACCACCTGATTCACTCCGGTGGCGCCGCCGCGCGCCGGATCAGCGATCCTGCACCTTCCAGTGGGTGGTCAGGTTCTGCTTCAGATTCCCGAACCGGCCCTGCTGATCCAGGTTCACGTCGGCGTCCCTCGGCTGTCCCGGCTGGGGCCCGGTCGAGACATCCCGGCGATCTTCGTGCAGGTCGCTGGCGTCGGACAGCGCGCCCTTGTCCGCGAAGCTGCGCTGTTCCTTGGGAATTTTCAGGGCGTGGGTCATCTCGGCCTCCTGGTTGATGCTCCCCGTCAAACCCCGCCGCCGCCGCGACCGTTCCCCGATCCGACTACAGGTTGGACGACGGAGTCGACCCGGTCAGCACGGCCAGGGCGTCGAAGCCATGCACCACCCGCGCCAGTTCGCGATCGACGCTCGCCGACCGCCCGCCGCCACTCAGCAATGACCGCAACGGCCGCAGGTCGAACACCGTGAAGCCGTCGGCGAACGCCTGCCCAGCCACCGGCTCCAGCCCAAAGGCGTAGGTGTTGCTCGGCTCTCCGACGCGATAGGTCCACGCGGACGGATCGAACGCGGCGACCGGGCTTCCCGCCCCCTGCAGCACCAGCAGGCTGAAGGCCGATCCACCCTCGAAGGCCATCAGTTCCGGGACCATCGTGCCCAGGTCAAAGGTTTCGGTGACACTGAGCCCTCGCAACATATGGTTCGCGCCGAATTTGAACATCGGTCGGGGCGTCCGCCCTTCGGCCCTGGCCGCGCGCCAGTGGCGCAGCAGGTTGCGCTTGTTCAGTTCGGCCCGCCGCTGGTTCGAGGCGTGCCCCCGACCGCCGAAATACAGCTTGTTGATCTCCAGCGTCTCCTCCAGCACCTCCAGCATCCACGCGGATTCGGGATCCGCGTCCGGCCACGCCGCGCGCACCGCAGCCACCGTCGCCGGATCGCCCGAGAAGTTGAAGATGAACTGCGGGCCCCGTGTCGCCTCGTACTGCGCCCACGCTGCCGCCGACGCCGCCTCCAGCGCGGCCAGCGCCGCCTCGGCCGCCGCCGGCTTGGGCCGGGCCTTCAGGCGCGCGATGGCCAGGCGGTCGGCGGCCAGGTCATAGTCCAGGCCCCATAGCACCGGCCGTCCCGCCGGGCCGGCGGCGCGCACGGCGGCCAGCAGCTCCGCCTCCTCGCGCATGGAATAGAAGGCCACACCCGACCCCGGATCCGCGAACAGCCGCCGCAATCCCTCGGTCCCGTCGCGCACCGCCGCATCCATCGCGCCCGCGATCATCGGCGAGGTCTCGATAGCCAGGGTGTCGTACCCCGTCGGCGCCAGGGCGCCGAACAGCACACCGACCAGTTTCGGGTTCTCGGCGATACCATGCTCCTCGCCCACCAGAAAGGCGCTCGCCCGCTGTCCCTCGGCGACCAGCAGGTCCCAGCCAGGCCCGGAAAAGCGTCCGTCGGCGAACTCCAGCCTGTGGCGGTTCTCGCCCGCCCGCGTGGCCAAGCGTTCCAGCAGAGTGGGCTGCGGCGCGGCGGGCGCGGCCGGGGCGGTCTGCCCCAGCGCCGGTCCGGCCGCCAGTCCAACCAGGCCTGCGGCGGCCAGCATCGTGCGGCGATCGATCATGGTGCATCTCCCCGGACGGAAGTCGTCCTCCCGATGCCTAGAGGATCAGCGCCGGCGTCCTGGATGCAGGAGGGACATTAACTATTGTCAATGTGGCTCAGACGACGTCCAGCCCCACATCCAGCGCCGGCGCGGAGTGGGTCAGGGCCCCGACCGAGATGACGTCGACACCCGTCTCTGCAATGCCGCGCACCGTCTCCAGATTGACCCCGCCCGACGCCTCCAGCGTGATCCGCCCGGCCGTGCGGGACACGGCCTCGCGCAGCATAGACAGGGTGAAGTTGTCGAGCATGATGACGTCCGGCCCGGCGGCCAGCGCCTCGTCCAGCTGATCCAGCCCGTCGACCTCGACCTCGACCTTCATGAGATGGCCCACGGCGGCCCGCGCACGGCGCACGGCCTCGGCCACCCCGCCGCAGACGGCGACATGGTTGTCCTTGATCAGGATGGCGTCATCCAGACCGAACCGGTGATTGACCCCGCCGCCGCACAGCACCGCATGCTTCTCCAGCGCCCGCAGGCCCGGCGTGGTCTTGCGGGTGTCGGCGATCCGCGCCTTCGTGCCGGCGACTGCCTCGACATAGGCCCGTGTCAGGGTGGCGATCCCGCACAGCCGGCCCAGCAGGTTCAGCGCCGTCCGCTCGGCCGCCAGGAAGGCGCGCGCATCGGCCTCGACCTCGGCCAGGACCGTCCCGGCCTCGAAGACGTCGCCGTCGCGCAGTTTCAGGGCGATGGATGCGTTGGGGTCCATCGCCAGCACGGCCAGACGCACGCAGTCGATGCCCGCCAGCACCCCCGCCTTGCGCGCCGCAAAAACCGCCCGCATCCGCGCGCCCTCAGGGATGCAGGCCTGCGCCGTCACATCTCCGGCCCGGCCCAGATCCTCGGCCAGCGCCATGCGCACCACCGGTTCAATCAGGATGTCAGGGAGGGATCGGGTCATCGAGCGCTCGGTCAGGCTGCGGCGACCAGGGCAGGGTCGGCGTGGACGTGGGTATGGTCGGCGACGGGGGCAGTGCCGGGATAGTCCGAACGATAGTGCCCGCCCCGGCTTTCCCGCCGGGCCAGCGCGGACTCGGCTATGAGCCGCGCGGCGACCAGCGGCAGGGCGCCGGGCGCCTGGGCCTCCAGCCGGGCAATGGCGGCCAGCGTTTCGGTCAGGCCGGTCGCGTCCCGCACGACGCCCGCGCCCTCGCTCATCGCCTTGCGGAGCGTTTGCAGCGCGTCCGGCGCCAGGTCGCTTGCGACAGTCGAGGGCAGGATCACGCCGGCGCCCGATGTCTCCACCGCCGCCGCCCGGCCCGTGCGCCGTCCGAAGGCCGCCGCTTCCAGCAGGGAGTTTGACGCCAGCCGGTTGGCGCCGTGCACGCCCGTCGCGGCGCATTCGCCGACGGCGAACAGGCCCGGCAGACTGGTGCGACCGTCGGGTCCGGCGGCGATCCCGCCCATATGATAGTGGGCCGCCGCGGCCACGGGGATCGGCGTCTCGCGCGGGTCCAGCCCGGCCCGCATGCAGGCCGCGAACACCGCCGGGAATTCCTCGGCCAGCTTCGCCCCGATGGCGCTGCGACAGTCGAGAAACGCCCCGCGTCCCTCCGCCCGCGCCGCATGCACCGCCCGCGCGACCACATCGCGAGCCTGCAGGTCGGCGTTCGCGGCCTCGCCGAGCAGGAACCGGCCGTCCCGGTCGATCAGTCGGGCGCCTTCGCCGCGCAGGGCCTCGGTGGCCAGCGGCATGGGATCCAGACCGACGTCGATGGCGGTCGGATGGAACTGTACGAACTCGGGGTCGAGAATCTCCGCGCCCGCGCGATACGCCGCCGCCATCCCTTCGCCCAGCAGGGCGGCGGGCGTGGTGGTGTGGGCGAACAGGCCGCCGGCGCCGCCCGTGGCCAGCACCACTGCGGGGGCCAGCACCTCGATCACCCGCCCCGAACCGGCCGTTCCACGCTCGATCAGGGCGCCGCGAACCCGGCCGCCGGCGTCCTGCACCAGACCGCGCAGCCGCCCGTCTTCCCAGACCTCGATATGCGGCGAGGCGCGCACCGCAGCGATCAGGGCCGACAGGATCGCCCTGCCCGCTCCGTCGCCGCCGACCCGCGCCACGCGGGCGTGCGAGTGGGCGGCTTCCAGACTGACGGCGAACCCGCCGGCGGCGTCGCGGTCGAAGGGCGCGCCGAGCGACGCCAACCATTCGACGGTCGCGGGGCCGTCGCCGGTCAGGATGTCGGTCGCCTCCAGCTCGACAAGGCCGGCCCCGGCCGCCGCCGTATCCGCCGCGTGCAGCGCCGGCGCGTCATCCGCGGACAGGGCCGCCGCCACCCCGCCCTGGGCCCAGGCCGAGGAGCAGGCCTCCAGCAACGGCGCAGGCGTCACGACCAGCACCTTGCGCGGCGCGGCCTCCAGCGCGGCCGACAGCCCCGCCAGGCCGCCGCCGATGATCAGCGGCCCGTCATGATGGACTGTGCGGCTCAACCGCCGAACCCGAGAAAGCCGCCGGCCATGGTCAGGGCGCCGGGCAGTGAACCTCCCGCGAGCGGCATCAGCGCCGCCACGCCCACGCCAACGCAGGCCACCGCCGCCGCGAGGAACAGGCCGACGCTCTGGGCGGATTCACGACCGGTCAGCGGCCGTCCCTCCGGCCGCCAGGCGCCGCGGCGCAGGTGGCCGATCAGGGCGATGGCGAGAAAGGCGGCCAGAATGAACCGCCCTGTGGTCAGGCCCCAGAACACCACCAGCGCGCCGATCAGCACCATGGCGCCGCGTTCGACGTTCGGATGGATGCGCGCCAGCACGGGCCCCAGCGCCTTGGAACCATCCAGCGGGGGCGCGGGGGCCAGATTGACCAGATTGATGAGGGCGATCACCGCCGCCCCCAGCAGCCACATGCCCTCGCCCGTGGCGATAAAGCCGGCGAAGAAGGGGATGGCGGCCAGCAGGCCGAATCCCGGCCCGGCGAGCGAAACCAGCACCCCGTCCCACTCGCTCTTGGGCAGACGCTGGCTCTTCGCCACGCCGCCGAGGAAGGGGATGATGTAGATCCTGGCCGGCCCCATGCCGAGCCGGTTCATCGCCAGAACATGGCCGTACTCGTGCACCAGCAGGCCCCAGATGGCCGCGACCGCGATCACCCAGCTGCCGCTGATCCACCAGATGAAGCCGCCCAGCAGCAGGGTCGAGACCACGGCCCAGACCGGGTGCTGCCCCTTGTCCAGCGGCGGCTCGGCGGTGCGGGGCGGCCCCCGGTCGGCCACCGGAGCCTCCGTCGCGGTGGCGGCCGGTTCAGGCCGCGGATCCCAGGGACCGGGCGGGCGGGGCGTCGTATTCTCTGTCATCCGGACGACGTGGCCTTTTCCGACCGCAGCCACAAGGCCAGCAGGGCGAGAAGCCGCAGGCTGCGCCTGTCGACCGTCGCCACAACGCGAACCGGAGGAACGTAGTGCATCAGATCAGCTCCACCGCAACATGGTGCCGGGCCTTGATCATGTCGTAGCGCGCCGGGACCGCCGGCGGCGGCAGGTCCACCATCCGTTGCACGGCCAGTCGCGCGCGCTCGGCGATGTTCTCGGGGACAGTCACCTCGAACTGCATGTGCAACAGGCAGTCGCGGATGTTCTCCAGCGTGATCCGCTTCATATAGGGACACAGATTGCAGGGCCCGATGAACTGGACCCCGGGCAGGTCGCCGGCGACGTTGGAGGCCATCGAGCACTCGGTGATCATCACCACCCGCTTCGGCTTGCGGGCCGTCACATGGTCGATCATTGCCGCGGTCGAGCCGGCGAAGTCCGAGGCGGCGATAACATCCTCCGGGCATTCCGGGTGGGCGAGGATTTCGGCGTCCGGATAGGCGGCGCGCATCTCGGCAATGTCGGCGGCGGTGAACCGTTCATGCACCTCGCAGCGGCCCTTCCAGGCGATGATGCCGACATTCGTCTGGGCCGCGACGTTCTTCGCCAGGAACTCGTCGGGGATCAGGATGACGCGGTCGACGCCCCATTCCTTCGCCGCCCATTCCACAACCTGAACGGCGTTGGCGCTGGTGCAGCAGATGTCGGTCTCGGCCTTCACGTCAGCAGTCGTGTTGACATAGGTGACCACCGGCAGGCCCGGATAGCGCTGCTTGATGAGCCGCACATCGGCGCCCGTGATCGAGGCGGCCAGCGAACACCCCGCCTTCAGGTCGGGGATCAGCACCGTCTTGTCCGGGCTGAGGATCTTCGAGGTCTCGGCCATGAAATGCACGCCCGCCTGGACGATCACCTTCGCCTTCGACCGCGCGGCCTCCTTGGCCAGACCCAGGCTGTCGCCGACATAGTCGCCGACCCCGTGAAAAATCTCGGGCGTCATATAGTTGTGGGCCAGGATGACCGCGTCGCGGGTCTTCTTCAGCGCATTGATCTCACTGATCAGCGCGGCCTGCGCCGGCCACTCCATGGGCGTGACATGGTCCTTGACCTTGGCCCAGACCGGGGCGGTTTCCCGCGCCAGTTCCTTCGACATTCCGAACGCGCCGTCCGCCATCTCTCATCCCTTTTGCTCTATCTGAGCAAATCGGTGACCCAAAGAACGACCCCCAATCGCGGGAGCCTGCCACCGACTTATGCTCACTTTTAGCATAAGCAGGAACAATCTAGGCGGATGGCGGCGAAATGCAAGCCCGGAACGCCACGGCAGATCCTGGCTAGCGAGCGGGCAGGGTCAACAGATAGTCGATGATGGCGGTGGACGGCACACTTGTGAAAACCACCTTGCCGTCCGGCGTCGCCCCGTTGAGGGCGTACATCTGCCCGCCCTCCATCCGCCGCAGCGTCCGTGCGGCTTCGGGCGCCGTCGCGGCCGCCGGCAGATCATACCGGCAGCCGGTCAGCTTCAGATCCTGCAAGACGCAGCTGATCTGGAGTTCGGCGACCGGCAGCTGCGGAACCGTCGGACCCGTCGGCGCCGCCGGCTCGGGCAAGCCTGCGCGCGCGCCACGCCCCCGCGGCCGCTCGCGTGGCGGCGGCGCATCCGGATCGCGGAAGCTGATTTCGGCGCGGCCCGCCCGGGTCAGTTGATCCCGGTCGTCGGTCAGGTCCCAGCCACAGGCCGACAGAACCCGATCCAGATTGGCGGACTGGGTTGGCAGGTCGAAATTGGTCCGCAACGCGCGCGGAGCGCCGTCCGCCGTACGGACCGAATAGAGGCCGCCCCCGCGCATGAAGCGAATGTCGCGAGCGGGCACGGCGCTCATCAGAATTCCCGGCTGCGGTCCGGGCGCCCAGGTCTGCAGGTCCGTCCGGCCATCCGCCCGCCGGGCCTGCACCTCAAGCCCGCCGACGCCCGCCGGCATGCCGATCAGAGCCGCGGACAGCGCCCGGTCCCGGCACTGGACCACAATGGCCACGCCCGCGTCATAGCGGACGGCGGCGACCGTCTGGTTCAGGCTGGCCTCGTGCTGGAACTCCCAGTCGTCCTCGTCCTGCGCAATGGCGGCCGTCGACCCCGCGCATGCAAACGCGCACAGCGCTGCGATCAGCGTCAATCTCATGGTTTTGCTCCCCAGCATCCCGACAGCAAAAGACGACAGCAGACCGCATCTGGTCAAGACCTCAAGCAACGCTGCCCGCCCCGATCATGGGAAACACGATCTTAACCGGAACAGGATGCAAGGGCGGAGTTCCCGGAGATTTCCATGCGTCTGATCCCCCTCGCCGCCGTCGCCCTGCTCCTGTCCGCCGGATCGGCGTTGGCGCAGTCTTCGGAGCCCGGCATCGCCGTCGGCGCCACGGCCGGCACATCCGGCGTCGGCCTCGACGTCCAGATCAAGCTCGGCCCGATCTTCACCCTGCGTGGTTCAACGGACCGCCTGACCCACAGCGCCGACCAAAGCTATGACGGCGTCGACTACACCGGCGACCTGACCTTCGACACCGTCGGCGCCTTCATCGACATGCACCCGCTGGCCAACGGCCTGCTGATCTCGGGCGGAGCCTATCTGGGCGACCGCGACATCGCCCTGGCCGCGACGCCCAACGGACCCGTCGAGATCGGCGGCCAGACCTATTCGTCCGGTCAGGTCGGCACGCTGAACGGGGCCGTGAAACTGAGCGATGTCGCGCCCTTCGTCGGCATCGGCTGGGATGACACCTTCTACCGCAACAGCCGCTGGGGCATTCGCGCCATCGTCGGCGTGGCCTGGAGCGATGAACCCGAGGTCGCCCTGACCTCCACCGGCGGCAGCCTCTCCAATGACCCGACCTTCCAGGCCCGGCTCCGCGACGAGAGCCAGCGCATCACCGAAGAGACCGAGGGATACGGGCTGTTCCCCATCGTCCAGGTGGGCCTGAACTACAAATTCTGACCGCTCAGGCCCGGCGCTCGTGATCCAGCAGCCAGCGCTTGCGCTCCAGCCCGCCCGCATAGCCGGTCAGCGTGCCGTTCGCCCCGATCACCCGGTGACAGGGTACGATGACGGCGATCGGGTTCTGGCCGTTGGCCAGACCCGCGGCGCGCACCGCCTTCGGTGAACCGATCGCCGCCGCCAGCTGGCCATAGGTCCGGGTCTCGCCCGCCGGAATGGCCCGTAGCGCCTTCCAGACCGTGCGCTGGAAGTCGGTTCCGCCGGTCCTGACCGTCAGTCCGTCGAGCGCCGTCAGATCGCCGCCGAACCAGGCCGCGACTGCGCGCCGCACCACCTCCGGAGCCCGGCCTTCGACGACCACCGCGCCCGGCGCATGGCGGGTCAGCAGCCGCGTCATGCGGTCCTCATAGTCTGCGAAGTCCAGCGCCCGCACCGCGCCCTCAGCGTCGGTGACCAACAGCACCTCGCCCACAGGCGTGGCGATCCGGTCGAGGGTCAGGGTTTCAGGCTGCGCGTTTCGCATCGTCGCTCTCCATCCGCTTCAGGTCGGCGCCGCTGATCCCCGCCAGTGCGAGATGCAGCGCCCCATAGGCTCGCCATGGACGCCAGGCTTCGGCGCGGTCGGCGAGCGTTTCGTCATCCAGCCGGTCGCTGGGTGCCTCGGCCCCGTCATCGATCCAGTCGCCGGGCAGCCGCAGCCCCGGCCGCGCCGCGACCAGCCGCTTCAGCGCCGGATCGGCCGACAGGTCGCGCCCGATGGCCTCCGGGTCCGCCGACAGGTCGAAGACCCGCCGCACCCGCGCCAGCACGCCGGGCAGGGCCTTCAAATCATCCGCCTCGACACAGACCGAGACCCGCCCCGCTTCCGCCGGTTCAACGGTGACCGAGCCGTCGGCGCCGTCCACATCCCGCATCAAGGCTCGCGACCAGCGCCGCCCCTCGACGTCATCGCCGCGCGCTGTCAGGGCCGCGAACATGGCGTCCCGGTCATAGGGCGGGCGGAACGACAGGCTCAGCCGCACCCCGCCCTCATGCACCCGCTCGCCGCGCCGCCGCAGCGCCGAAGGCGGTCGGCCGTACAGGGCCTGAAAGGTCTCGTTGAAACGCCGCACGCTGCCGAAGCCCGACGCCAGCGCCACCTGCGCCATGCTGAGGTCGGTCTGGTGGATCAGCGCCTTGGCCAGCAGCACCCGCCGGGTCTGGGCCACACTGACCGGGGCGGCGCCCAGATGCTGGCGGAACAGCCGCCGCAGGTGCCGCTCGCCGACGCCCAGCCGCCCGGCCAGCGCATCGACGTCGCCCTCATCCAGCGCCCCCGCCTCGATCAGCGCCAGCGCCCGGCTGACCGTGTTCGACGTCCCGCGCCAGGCCCCCATGTCGGGCGCGGTCTCGGGCCGACAGCGCAGGCAGGCGCGAAAACCCGCCTCCTCCGCCGCCGCCGCGGAGACCACGAATGACATGTTCGCCCGCTTCGGCGTCCGCGCCGGGCAGACCGGCCGGCAGTAGATGCCTGTGGTCTTCACACAGCCGAAGAACCGCCCGTCGAACCGCGCATCGCGGGTCAGAACAGCGCGATAGCAGGCCTCCTGATCGAGTTCGCCGGCGTTTTCCATGGCCGCAGAATGATCGCTGCCGCCATGGAAGTCTCGCGGTTTTCGGACATCTGCGTCCTCCCCCATCGGGGGAGGGGGACCGCCCGAGGGGTGGTGGCGGGCAACCGCGTCCGCCGGCCTTCGGGGACCGGAGCCTTGTCATCCCGGCCGTAACGAAGCGGAGAGCCGGGACGTGGCGGCGCAAGAAATCCATTGCTTCCGGACAGCCCACAGGGCTGAGCCGGAAGGAGGGGTGCTGCCGAACGGACTTTGAAAGGGCCACCGCCGGCGTTGCCTAAACCTGTCTCCCGGCTCAG
>LNFM01006610.1_pt1 | contig 22659 bp, 23 predicted proteins | sample 596031 | NCBI WGS metagenome assembly LNFM01 (sample SAMN04254537, study PRJNA301005) | activated carbon metagenome | isolation source: dual media filters at the Ann Arbor, Michigan drinking water treatment plant | place: USA: Ann Arbor | reverse complement strand
AATGAAGAAGCAACCCAAAGAAAAGAAGGCCCCGACGCACGGCATTTACGTGGTGCAGGGCGACGGCGACAACGCTCGCTGGATCAAGATCGGCGCCGCCTGGCAAAACAGAGACGGCAAAGGCTTGTCCCTAATGCTCGATGCTCTGCCCCTGACCAATAAAGTCGTGGTCCGCGAGTTCTCAGAGAAGGACGCAGAAGACAAAGGGGCTCAGCAATGAACCCCTTCACCACCATGCCCCGCCGGCTTGCTGCCGACCCCTACGAGGCCCGTATCGAAAATACGATCCTGCGCGCCAACGATCTCTACGATCTCGATGGTGAAACCGCCTTCCGCTGCCGTGACGGCCGCGTCGAGACCGGACACTTCGCACTGTTCGAAGAGGAGGTGGGCTCTTGAGCGGCGAAACTCTTTCCACGGTCGCCGAGAAACGGCCGATCGAGCATCATGCGATCGTCTGGCACGGCATCGCGGCCACCGTCGTCTACACGCCGGATTACCACTCGACGCCGGGCAGTGCGTTTCACCATTGCCACGTGGAGGTCATTACCGAACCACGGAAGCCGCTTCCGATCAGCGAGACCGGCTACCGGTCTCTCTTTATACACGGCGGAGAAGTCGAAAATGCCGGCGGCGCGGCCTCGTTCGCAATGCGCTGGCTGGACGCCGCGTCGAAATCCCCTGAATGGCGAGCTTCTGTCGCCGCGTCACGTCAGGGGAGCCTGTTCTAGTCGATCAGGGCAGCGGCCGCTTGCCGCTGCCCTGACTGGTGACTTCGGACCGTGGTGAGACTTTCACGCATCTCGCGCAGGGCGATCGTCAGCTGCACAGCGGCGAGCCGCGCCGCTGGCTCGCTTAAGCCATGCGAGAGCATCACTGTCCCGCCCCAGGTCGTAAACATCGCGACGCCTGCGCCCAGCTCCGTCTTAGTCACTTCGATGGATGCGATATGGGCGTGGTCCTTAATGCTGCCGACCACGTCGAGCCAATTCACCCATCCGCCACGGTTGCTGATTTGGCCACTGCGCTCGAAACCGATGCCACGACTGACGCTTCCAAGGACTGCGCATGCGCCTACGCAGCCCATCAGCGCCAGCCCCACCATCGCCGTGAATTCTGTCGGCGTGTGGGGATCCGCGAGACACATCAGCCAGTAAAATGCGAGCAGGAAGCCCGCCGTCCCGAAAATCTCGAAGACCCACATCACCGGCTCAGTCCACGTGAATCCAGCAGCCGTCAGCATACCGCTTTCGTCGCGTTCGCGGATGACTGGATGGTCGAATAGGCGGTTGCGGAGCTTATGTATCACGGCTCAATCGCTCCATGTAAATGGGCGGACGCCCGGGCACGAGGATCAACTGCCGGTTGCTCTCGCGGGAAAAATGACGCGTGATCTCGTTCGCATCGAGCAGGCGCACGCTGCGCAACTGCTCGCGCACGCCAGGATCGCCGTGTCCCATGGCTTGCGCCGACAGCCTCACGGCTTGTCGCTCGATGACCTGAGTGGAACCGAGTAACTTTGACAAGTGCTCGGTGGTGGTCACGTCAGCGTTGCCGAATGCCTGGATAACTCCGGCATTGCCAAGAAACGTCTCCCAGCTTTTAGGGTAATGCGTTTGCAGCTGCGTCAGATCCTGCAGCACCGACCAGAGCTTGACGCCGAAGCCGGCCATGAGGCCGGCCGCCGTCTCGATCGAGCGCATGTGCCCGAGCGAGGGGAACTCTTCGAGCATGAACCATACCGGCAACTGGCCGCGCGGCACAGGCGTTCGCTCCATCGCCGCCAGTGCTTGCTGGATGACCAATCGCATCCATCGGTAATGCGTGCCCATGCGCATGCCGGGCAACACGAGGTAAATCGTCGTCCGGCCCGCCGCGAGATCGCGGAGCCGGAAATCCGATCGCTCGGTGATGCCCACGATATCGTCGAGCGGGGCCGTCTGCTCCTGCGTGGTTGAGAGGATGCCCTGCAACTCTCGTCCGCCCGACTCTAGCTTGCCTAAGAACGAAGCGCCGATATTGGCGATGATGCCGTCAAAGGCGCTCGAACCGGCCATGTCGGTAAAAAGCGCATCAAGGTCTGCGGGGGTGCCGTTTAGTCTTTTGCGCACTTCCCGGATGGTTACGACGCTTCCGTCCGTGGATAGCAAGTGCAGCGCAATGCCGCGCACGAGGTTCTTCGCGCTGTCGGTCCAGTGCGGGTCCTTGTTGTTGGAAATAATCAGTGCGTCCGCTAGCTGCGCTGCGTCCGCCGCTACATGCTCGCGTCGTCCCTGCCCCAATTCGTCAAACGGATTGTGGCTGGCGGTCGGCGCGCCTGTCTCGCCAAAAGGATCGAGAATGTGAACCGTCTGGCCCATGCGGATTCGCTGCGCCGCTGTCGCGCGCGCTAGCTCACCCTTGGGATCAAGCACCAATGCGGAGCCCGGATAGCGCAACAGGTTCGGGATGAGTACCGTGGACGACTTGCCGGCGCGGTTGCCCGCCACCGTCACTGTGTGCCGGTCATCGTCGCGACCGAGCATTCTGCCTTGCCAATGACCGAGAAGCAGCTTGCCCGGGCCCCAGTCCCAGTTCGGGCCGAGGTCCCAAGGATGACCCCACCTGGCAGATGCGCCGACTTCGTGGCGGCCCGCGATGCCGGAGCCTCGTGGTGGGAATTCTGTTTCGTGGCTCATGAGGCCTCCTGATTGGAAGCTTCCCATTAATAGCGGTTCGTGCGTCTGATCAAGAAGCCGGAAATTCCTCGCCGCTCGTTCACGCACGGCCAAGTTCGCTCATGTGCGCATGGGAAATATTTTATTCCTCGACGGAGTGAGCGCGCCGTGGCGCGGAACGCTACGCAAGTTGGGGCGTGCCGCCCCCGCGCATCAACAGCCGCACCCGCAAGGGGTTTTGGCTCCCCCACCCGCTTACGCGGGCGGTCCCCCCAAAAAAGTTGCAAGCAACTTTGGGGCTATTGACCCGCTCCCCCGCTCATTGCCGCGTGGCTAGTCAAAGTTGCGGAAACGCAACTTTGCTAAAACCAACAAAAGGAGTTTTTATGTCTTTGATGATGTCTACGACCTCGCCAACCCCATTCCGAGTGCGATCGTCGTCACCTTTTCCATCGTCGAGAGCAAGCTTGACGCCAGCCAGCACTGGGCCCGTCAGGCACACGATGCCCTGAAAGCGGGGGACCTTCAAAAGTGGAACGGCTTTCTTTGCCTCGCCAAGAAATCGGCTGAACAAGCAGTCGCATTGATGGAGAGTGCCGACCTCCTGCATGAGGAAATCCTGAACCAGCAATAAAGTCTGCAGGCCCGCGGGCCCTACGGCGGCGGGCCCTGTTGCTGTGCCAAGTCACACATCCTTTTGTTCGACCTGAAAAGCCCATCCTTCTGCCCCGACCCACCTCATCGCTTCGCTGGACGCGGGCTAGCGGAGGTCAAGGCCGTCAGCGGTTGCAAGCGGTGGCCGAGCCGCAGGGATCCGTGCGCGTGCAACGCGCATGGGTGGGCGCAGGCCAGCCTTGACCGAAGCGACCGCGACGGCACGCTCGATGAAAGTCGGGATTAGAAACTATGAGGCGGCAGCAAATTTATTTTTGCGCCAAATGTTCCACGAAATTCGCGGGCGATTCCTAATGTGCTTCCATGTTCTGTAAATGCTGGATTTGCGCGATATTATGAAAGCGGTTTATGAAAGTTGGGAATAACTAAACGCAGCCTATGTCGCGGAGGAGCGAGATGTGGATTTGATATCGATATTACGGCTTACGCCGATATCGATATCAAATCCCACTCGCCGGGGAGAGTGCTCCGCACTCCCCTGGACCCCTCCGGTCAGGGCGCGCTATCCCGCGTGCCCCGAAGCCAACCTGATGAGGCGGCAAGTGCCAAAGCGACGGACGCACCCGAGAGGTGCCCGCACCAAAATGGTCGGCATTCGCATGACCGAAGATGACTACGCCCTCAAGGTCGCACAGGCACGCGAGCTTGGCCTGACACCCTCAGGGCTTTGCGAACGGCTGGTGCTGGAAGGCAAGGTCGAGATGAACGCTGGGCCATCCTACAAATTGATGGACCCGGCGCTGTTCACGGAGCTGCGGCGCATCGGCAACAACATCAACCAGATCGCGCACGCGGTGAACGGCAACCTGCCGCCCGACCAGATGATGGCGTGGCGCAGCATCCATGGCCTGCTGACCAACCTGCTCGCGGCCGAGCTTATCAAACAGAAAACCTCAGCCCTCAGAACGAGGACCGACGACGATGGTACCTCGCCTCCACAAGCGCGGGACGTCTTTCAAAGGAGCGTGCGGGTACATCCTGCACGACGCCCAGAAGACTTCCCGTGACCGCGTCCAATGGAGCGAAACACGCAACCTCATCTCGCAGGCCGACGACGCCTGGTTCGAGATGTTCGCGACAACGCGCGATCAGGCCGAGCTGAAACGGCAATCGGGCCATGACGGCCGCGGCCGCAAGAACGAAAAACCTGTCCTGCATCTTTCCCTATCCTGGGCCATTGGTGAGAACCCAACACCGCAGCACATGCTGGAAACCGCGCGAACCGCGCTGAACGCTATCGGACTTGGAGACCATCAAGCCCTGATCGCGGCCCACAACGACAAGGACCATCCGCACGTACACATGGTCGTCAATTCGATCCATCCGGTCACCGGGATGACCGCCCCGCTCAAATACACAAAGGAGCGTTTATCCCGCTGGGCAGAGGCTTACGAACGCGAGCACGGCATCCATTGCGATCAACGCATCATTAACAACGAGGACCGGCAACGCGAGTCCAACCAAAATGAAGCCCGGCACGTGACCGCTGAGGAGATGATGCGGCTGACGCAGCCTGCTTCTAGCGAATCGCAGAAGGTTCAGGGGCAGGCTTCCGCAAAAACGGCGAGATCACCTTCGCCCCACAGAAAGCGCCATTTCGCTACGACAGAAGTAATTCAACGTATGAAGCGCTATCGAGCCGAGTACGATCATCGGCATATGGTTGAACGGGACGTAACATCGGTACGTCAACGCCAGGAATTTGCCGAGCTGGCCGAGAAAATAAAGCAGGCCACCGCTGTCGCGCAGAACTATGTGGAGCAGAAATACAAGCCGCGGTGGCGGGAGCTTTATGCGGAGCAGCGCAAAGAGTCGCAACAGGTCATGAAAGGCTGCGACCACGTCTTCGAGCGGGCCGTTTTTGTATTCCTCAACAGCGACCGACTCGGCGGCAGCAAAAAGCTGTCGCTGCGGAATAAGATCCAGATGATCTGTTCACCCGCGAAACTCATGAGGGCGGTCGGCAACATGCACGCCCGTGAGCGCAAACATCTGGGTCAGATTGAAAGAGCTGAAACCGCAGAGCGAGCGGAACGCGCCTGGACACACCATCAACCGCGCTTCGATGCCTTGCGCGAGCGACACTTGGCCGAGCGCGTGGTTCAGCGATCGAAGCAGGCGTACAGGGCCCGGGACGGCATAAGTTACCTGCGCGCCAGAAACGAGCTAACCCTTGAGCACAGGCATGGCCGCCCGTCCCGATCGGCCGCCGACGCGCCAGCCAACGAGAACGATCAAGCTTACGTCGACCGCATCAGGGCCGAAATGACGGCGTTCTATGATCGCAACCGCCGGCCTGAACATACAACGCGGTCCGGCCCGGCTGAGCCAAGTCCTGTTCCGGAACCGCAATCCAAACTCCGCTCTGACTTCGACGTCGCTGCTTCTGCCGATGCGAACGCTACTGAGAACCGCGCCGATGATATCAAGCGGCAGATGGCGGAATGGCGGAGCCGGAATCAGAGTCGGGATTTCGGCCGCGAGCTTTAAAATCGCCATCATGACTCGCGCGCAGGCGAACATGCACGGACATGCCCGCACCAGCTTTCCTGCGTGAACCCTGCGTGAACGGGAAGTTTTGGGTTTTTGGTCTGGCGAGTAAGTGACTGTTTTATTTGGTGGAGCCGATCGGGATCGAACCGACGACCTCTGCAGTGCGATTGCAGCGCTCTCCCATCTGAGCTACGGCCCCGGAACCTTGGAGGCGAAAATTATGTGCCGGGGTTCGGGCTTGTCAAGGAACAGGCCGGGAACGGTGGATAGGTGGCCGATGGACCGGCGGCGGCGGGTCTCGCGCCTTGCCCGATATCGCCCGGGCAGGTACACCACAGGCATGCGAGACGGTCGCAGCGGCGAGGACACATGCTCGAATTTCTCAGCTTCATCAATTACGTTATCAATCTGTATAGCTACGTGGTCTTCGCCGCGGTGATCATGAGCTTTCTGATTGCCTTCAACGTCATCAACGCGCGCAATCAGGTCGTGCAGATCATCTGGACGACATTGAACGCGCTGACGGAGCCGCTGCTGGGGCCAATCCGGCGGATGCTACCGGATTTCGGGGCGATCGACCTGTCTCCCGTCGTGCTGCTGCTTGGGCTGTATTTCATCCAGAGCGTCGTGCTGACGAACATCGCTAAGGCGTTTGTTTAGCGGCGGCGATCCTCCGATTTTGGCAACCGCGAGCGCTCCCATGGCGGACGACCAACGCCCCTGGCGGAAGAGCGATGGGTGCGTCATCGTGCGCGTGCGCGTCTCTCCGAAATCGTCCAAAGATACAATTGACGGGGTCGAAACGATCGCCGAAGGCCCGGCCTTGAAGGTCAGGGTTCGGGCGGTTCCGGCCGACGGGGAGGCCAACGAGGCTGTGGCGCATCTGCTCGCGGACTGGTTGGACATCCCCAAGAGCCGCGTTGCGGTGGCCTCCGGTCACCGGTCGCGTGTGAAATCCCTCAAGATTACGGGTGATGCGACGAGCGTGGAGAGCCACCTCGCGGCGCGCCTGTTGGACGTGATTTGAAGCCCGCAACGAACACCGCTGATTAAAAATTTCCAAAAATCCCAAGGAGGAGAGCCCCATGCAAACGCGTGTTATCGACGGCAAGGCCGTTGCCGCCGAGGTCCGCGCCGGAGTCGCGAAGGACGTCGCCGCTTTGAAGGCCAGCTATGGCGTTACCCCTGGCCTCGCCGTGGTGCTTGTCGGTGAAGATCCGGCGAGCAAGGTCTACGTCAAGAACAAGGGCGAGCAGACCAAAGAAGCAGGCATGAACTCCTGGGAGTATCGACTCCCCGTTGAGACCAGCGAAGCCGACATCCTGGCTATTGTGCAGAAGCTCAATAGCGATCCGGCTGTGAATGGTATTCTCGTACAGCTGCCGCTGCCCAAGCACGTCAATGCCGAGCGCGTTTTGAACACCATCGATCCGAACAAGGACGTGGACGGGTTCCATCCGGTGAACGTCGGCCGGTTGTGGATCGGTGAGCGCACGCTGGTGCCATGCACGCCGACGGGATCTGTGATCCTGGCTAAGACTGTGCAGCCGAACTTGTCGGGTCTTCATGCGGTGGTGATTGGCCGCTCCAACATCGTGGGCAAGCCGGTGTCGGCCCTGCTGCTGCGGGAAAACTGCACGGTCACGGTGGCTCATTCGCGGACCAAAAATATCGAAGCTGTCGTCAAGGGCGCCGATCTCGTCGTCGCGGCGGTCGGCATCCCGGAGATGGTCAAGGGTGAGTGGCTGAAGCCGGGCGCGATTGTCATCGACGTCGGCATTAACCGGGTGCCGTCGGTGAACGGGAAAACGAAGCTCGTCGGCGATTGCGATTATGCCAGCTGTGCGGCTGTTGCGGGCGCCATCACCCCGGTTCCGGGCGGTGTCGGCCCCATGACCATTGCTTGTCTGCTGCAGAACACGGTCGAAGCGGCCAAGATGCAGCACGGCATCAAGTAGGCTGGTCGCCATTTCAGTGGATTGCGATAGTGGCGCTCCTGCGGGGGCGCCATTTTTGTTCAGGCAGAGTTCTGGTTTACACGTCGCAGGGGGTTTCGGGGCGGCCCAGGCTTGAGCTAGTGTCACGGCACGAACCGGATCAGCCCCTTCGACCATCGAGAACCCCTTTTGAAACCTCTTGGCCTTTGGACACTGCCGAACGCGATCACGTGGTATCGCGTCGTGGCCGCGGTGCCGATTATCCTCTTGCTGGTCAACGGGTCCAACGCTGCGCTATGGGCCGCGCTTGGGCTGATGATCGTCGCGGAGGTCTCCGACGGCGTGGATGGCTGGGTGGCCCGGCGCTACGGGCAGGTCTCGGCCGTTGGCAAGATCCTCGATCCAATGGCGGACAGCCTCTACCGGGTGTCGGTGTTCACCGCGTTCGCGGCCAACCGATGGATGCCGGTTTGGATGTTTTTGATTATGGTGTGGCGGGACATTAGCGTCTCGTACTTGAGAGTTGTTGCTGAACAGAAGATCGGAACGCTCGCGGCCCGCCAGAGCGGCAAATGGAAAGCCGTGGTGCAGGGGATTGCGCAGATCCTTGTGGTGGGGGCGTATGCGTGGTGGGGCAGTGATCTTTCGCCAGACGTTCGCTGGTGGCTCTGGGTGGCGCTGTTGCTGGCCACGCTTGTCACGGCTTGGTCTCTCGTCGATTATGCCGTGACGGTGTACCGGGGGATCAGGGCGGCTTAAATTGCCGCCGGTCGCGTTCCGCTATCGTGCTGATAAAATTGATAAATTATCGTGCCTGGGTGCGATGCCGCAAAGCAGGGTGCGCGGCCGGAAAAGCTGTGGCAGAACACCTGTCACCACGGTTCGAACACGGAATTGGGCTGGGTGCTAGACAGGATAGACCTAACCATGTCGAACGGGCCGGGCGCGGAGCGGAACGGCGCCACCAATGCGCTCGCTACCATCCCCAATCTGTTGAGCCTGCTGCGCGGCCTTCTAGGCCCCGTTGTGCTGACGCTTATTCTCTCTGAGACAACGTGGGCTTTGTGGGTTGCGCTTGGGCTGATGGTCCTTGCCGAGGCGACAGATTACATCGACGGCGAAGTGGCTCGCCGTTTCGATCAGGAGAGCGAGATTGGCCGGCTGGCTGATCCGGTGTGCGATAGCGTCTATCACCTTTCGGTCTTTCTGGCCTTTTTGGCCATGGGGTGGATGGCTGCCTGGATGCTTTTCATCATCTATGCGCGTGATCTCATGGTGCCGTATCTCAGGGCATTCGCCAGACAGTCAGGCCACGATCTCAAAGTTCTAACGTCGGGCAAGATCAAAACCGCTGTTCATGCCGTAGCGCAACTCGGCGTTGTCTCGATCGCACTTGGAATGTTTGGACCGGATGTCCGTGTTGACGGACCGGCGCCAACGTTTCTCCTGGTTGCGGCAATCGCGGCGTCTGTCTATTCGCTTGCTGACTATGTCTCTGAAACGGGCCGCCTCGTTCGCTCCTGAACGCCGGCTCTCCCACTGAAACTGCGGATTTCCATGCAACTCCTTGCCTCCGCCGGTCTCAATGTATTTGACTCGGTGGACTTCGTGTTGACCGACCTTGATGACACCGTAACGCTCGACGGGGCGTTACCGGCTGCCAGTTATGTGGCGCTGGAAGCATTGCAGGACGCCGGCAAAAAAGTTGTCATCGTGACAGGACGGCCCGCGGGCTGGTGCGATTTAATGGCCCGCTTTTTTCCAGTTTCGGCGGTGGTCGGCGAGAATGGTGCCTTTTATTTCCGCTATGACCGGCCAGCGCGAACGATGCGGCGCGTGTTCCAACGTACTGATGCGGAGCGCGCCGTTGATCGTAAACGACTGGATGAGATTTTTTTGCGGGTTGTTGACCGCTATCCCGACGTTCAACTTTCGGCAGATCAGGCCTACCGCATCAGTGATCTTGCGGTGGATTTTTGCGAGGACGTACCGAGATTATCTGGTGAGATCATTCATGACATCGTGGGGATGTTCGAGGAGGGCGGGGCGACGGCCAAAGTGTCCTCGATCCATGTGAACGCCTGGATCGGCGCATTCAGTAAGCTTGAGATGTCGCTGCGTCTGTTGTGGGATGAGTTTGGTGTCGACGGGGACAGCGCGTTATCGCGTGTTGTCTACGTAGGGGATTCGCCGAACGACGCGCCGATGTTTGCCCATTTCCCGCTGACGGTCGGGGTCGCGAACATCTTACCATTTGCCGAACTGATGACTGCCCAGCCTCGTTTTGTAACTGAGCGACCCGGCGGGCATGGCTTTGCCGAGGTGGCGTCGCGTGTACTGAAAGTCTGATTCTAGTCAGAAGGTTCCGTGATCTATTCACCTTGATCGAGCGCAAATACCTTGTCCGGCGGTTGCGGCATCGGATAGTGTTTTGCCAGCAATGGTTGACCTTCGGATGCTGCAACTCCAGGCAGGCCCGGTGTGCTTTTGGGGACGATAGACGGTGTTCTGGCTCGTGCGAGCGGTAACCGTCTGGAGCGTTTGAACGATTTCTGGTGTCTACTCTCATAGAGGTGGTCATGGCCGAGCATGTGCTTCGCTGCGACAGCTGTGCCGTCCGCCATCGCGCGATTTGCGGTGCGTTGGAGCGCGACGAGGTCGCAAGGCTCAGTGCAATCGCACATCACAAGCTGTTGCCGCCTGGGCAAGTCATCCTGCATGACAATGCGGAGATGCATTATTTCGGGAACATTGTGTCCGGCGTGGTGAAGTTGACGAAGACGCTCGCCGACGGGCGGCAGCAGATCGTCGGATTGCAATTCGCCTCCGATTTTCTCGGCCGGCCTTTTCGCGCCAACAGTCCCTATCATGCCGAAGCCGTGACGGACGTTCACCTGTGCACCTACGACAAGCGCCAGTTCGAGCGATTGGTGAAGGAGATTGACGGGTTTGAGCATCGTCTGTTCCAGAACACGCTTGATGAACTTGATAGCGCGCGGGAGTGGATGCTCCTGCTCGGCCGCAAGAGCGCTGGGGAGAAAGTGGCGAGTTTTCTGCTGATGGTGGCGCGGCGGATGGAGTCGATTGGATGCAAGGCGTCCGACGATCCGGCGCGGCCGCGGTTCAATCTTCCGCTATCGCGGGCAGAAATTGCCGATTTTCTGGGGCTTACGATTGAAACGGTGAGCCGGCAGATTTCGCGGTTGAAGGTCGACAAGATTATCGCGCTGGAAGGAACGCGCACGATCTCCATCCTCGACATGCCGCGTTTGGTGGCGACGATGGAGCAGGAGCGCGATTGACGCGCTTATTGGGGTGATGCGCAGATTGTTTCGTCCGGTTGCGCTGCGTGGCCGGATAAATCTGTAATTGCCGGAGACGTTCCAGAAAGCGCGTTATCCGGGTCCCAGGCGAAAGCGACCTTTTCGAAGCGCGTATCCTTGGCGTCGTAGATCAGTAGGTGGCCGGCGAGTGTGTCGCCAGCGCCGGTCAATTCCTTCAAGACCTCGACGGCTTGCAGCGTGCCGATCACACCTACGACGGCTCCAAGAACGCCGACTTCGGCGCAGTTGGCGACCGTTCCGGGTGGGGGCGGCTCGGGAAAGAGACAGCGATAGGTTGGGTAGGGCTCGCCGTCGGGCCGCTTCTCGTGTGGTTTGAGGACGGTCAGGTGTCCATCGAAGGGTCCGACAGCTGCGAAGACAAGGGTTCTTTTGGCGAAGTAGCAGGCGTCGGAGACGAGATAGCGGGTGGCGAAGTTGTCGGAGCCGTCGGCGACGATGTCGTAGCGGCCGATGATGTCGAGTGCGTTTTCTGCTGTGAGCCTCACGGCGTGCGTTTCGACGGCGACATGCGGGTTGAGCCGCGCAATCGTATCGCGCGCGCTCTCGACCTTTAATGTGCCGATGTGGGCTGTGTCGTGCGCGATCTGGCGCTGAAGGTTGTCGAGAGACACGCGATCGTCGTCGATGACTCCGATGGTGCCGACCCCAGCGGCAGCCAAATAAAGCATGAGTGGTGAGCCGAGCCCTCCGGCGCCGACGACGAGGACGCGGGCTGCTTTCAACCGCTGCTGGCCTTGGCCGCCGATCTCCTTCAGGACGAGGTGGCGCTTGTAGCGCTGGATTTCGTTGGGGGTCAGCATGTCATCATCATGGTTGGGTGTCTGGCACTTCGCAAGTGCAGCAAATTTCTGTGTTGCGGCATGCCATGACGGACTACGCAAACACCTCTAGGGTCTGCTCCGTGGAAGCTGCGTCTCACACTCCAGCCCGTCCTGTCCAGTCATGCACGCCGGCATTCGGTGCGGCAGTGAGGGACAGACCTCTGGCGAGGTGATCGTCGTGCCGCAGATGCTCCAACCGGCAAAAGAGCGCTGGCTTAACAAGCGCCCACCTCGCTCATCCGTCTTGGGTGAACCCGATATTGGGCGTGTCGAACTGCATCTCTGGGGGAGTGCGCACGATGACAACACATCACGACGACCACGAAGTCCATAAACGGGACATCAAAGTCCTGCACGAAATGGGTTACGCGCAAGAACTGAATCGCAGCATGAGCAGCTTTTCGAACTTCGCGATCTCGTTTTCCATTATCTGCATTCTGTCGGGCGGGATCAACTCGCTGGGTCAGGCGACGGCTGGCGCTGGTGGAGCTGCCATCGGAATTGGCTGGCCCATCGGTGTCATCTTATCGGGTCTCTTTGCTGTGGCGCTGGCGCAGATTTCGTCGGCCTATCCCACGGCCGGCGGCCTCTATCACTGGGGGTCTATTCTCGGCAACCGGTTCACGGGATGGCTTTCAGCGTGGCTCAATCTGTTGGGCCTCATTACCGTGCTCGGCGCGATTAACGTCGGGACATTCTACTTCTTCTTTGGTGCGTTCGGTTCCTACTTCGGGTTGGAAGACAATCTGCAGACCCGCGTGGCTTTTGTTGCCGCCATTACGGCACTGCAGGCGCTCGTCAACCATATGGGCATTAATCTGACCGTGAAGCTCACTGATCTTTCGGGGTACCTCATCCTGCTGGGTGCGGTGGCGTTGACGGCGGTGTGCTTGTTCTTTGCTGAAACGTGGGATTTTGCGCGCTTGTTCACGTTCTCAAACTACACGGGCACGGAAGGCGCTAGCGCTGTGTGGCCGAATGCTATTCCGCTGGAGATGGCGTTCCTCGTCGGCCTCTTGCTACCGCTTTATACGATCACGGGCTATGACGCGTCGGCACATACGGCGGAGGAGACCAAGAACGCGGCCATGGCGGTGCCTAGGGGCATGGTCTCGTCGGTGCTGTGGTCCGGTCTCTTCGGCTACATGATGCTGTGTGCCTTCGTGCTCATGATCCCGAATATGGATGAGGCCGCAAAGCAGGGCTGGAACGTGTTCTTCTGGGCCATGGACCAGCGGGTGCCTGCGACCATCAAGGAGATCTTGTATGGGATCATCTTTGTGGCGCAGTTCTTGTGCGGTCTGGCGACGGTCACGTCGGTGTCGCGCATGATCTTTGCGTTCTCGCGCGATGACGGCATTCCGGGTTTTTCGGGAATGCTGGCGAAGGTTAGCCCGCGTTTCCGGTCGCCGGTCAATGCGATCTGGTTCGGCGCGATCCTGTCGGTCCTGTTCGTGTGGTTCACGTCGGCGATCACCATCGCCGGGACGCCGGCCTACTCGATCGTCGTGTCGTGCACCGTGATCTTCTTGTTCCTCTCGTTCGCGCTGCCGATCCTGCTCGGGCTGATTGCCTACGGCGGGCCGAAGTGGCCGAATCCGGGGCCGTGGAATATCGGTGGTGTGATGTTCCGCCTCGTGGCCATCCTGTCGCTGGTGGCGATGGGCGTGATCTTCTACGCGGGCATTCAGCCGCCGAACGATTGGGCGCTCCCGATCACGCTCGGCTTCATCGCGATCTCGCTTGTGATCTGGCTTCTGTTTGAGAACCGTCGCTTCAAGGGCCCGCCCATTGGTGAGGAAATCGCTCGCCGTAAGGCGGAGATTGCAGCGGCCGAAGCTGCGGTTGGCGAAACCGGCATCTGATCGAGCCTTGTAAACTTTGCGGGCCGGATCATGCGATCCGGCCCGCATTCTTTTTGCAGACGTCGATATTGTAGGCGGGTTGGACGCAACAATCGCGTTGAACTCTGGAGGAGCGACGGGACTGGGCCGAGCATCCTCCACGCTCTTTGCGGGGGAGGGAACGACGGTGGGCGGTGTTGTTGCTCGCGTCGGACGATGCGAACTTCCTCAATGGCGCGTATCTTTAGGTTGTTGACGATTTTACGGTGGTTCGATCGCAAGGGTCGTAAAGAAAAGGGCGCCGCGAAACGGCGCCCCTTTTTTGGATCTCGCCGGGCCGGATTTTAAGCTGGCGGGTCGAGGAAGAGCTCGCTCGTGTAGTAGCGTTCGGCGCAGGACGGGGCGAACGTGACGACGGTCTTGCCGGTCATGTTCTCACGCGTCGCGACCGAGATCGCGGCGGCGACGTTGGCGCCCGTGGAGATGCCGCCGGGGATACCCTCTGTTTTGGAGACAAGGCGGGAGATCTCGAAGGCCTGGTCATTGGAGACGGTGATAATCTCGTCGATCAGGGACGTGTCGAGGACGCCGGGGACAAAGCCTGCGCCGATGCCTTGTATTTTATGCGGACCGCGATTGCCGCCGGAAAGAACTGGGCTGCCTGTCGGTTCGACGGCGATGATCTTGAGACCGGGTTTGCGCGCTTTCAAGACTTTGCCGCAACCCGTCAGGGTGCCACCTGTGCCGACGCCGACGACGAGCACGTCGATATTGCCCTTGGTGTCGTTCCAGATCTCTTCCGCTGTTGTGCGCTCATGAACGGCCGGATTGGCGGGGTTTTCGAACTGGCTCGGGAGGACAGCGCCGGGTGTGGTGGCGACAAGTTCCTGAGCGCGAGCGATGGCGGCTGGCATGCCGCCTGCGGCCGGCGTCAATTCCAGTTCAGCGCCCAAATGCGCGAGGATCTTACGGCGTTCGATCGACATCGATTCCGGCATGACCAAAATGAGCTTGTAGCCACGGGCGGCGGCGACGAAGGCAAGACCGATGCCGGTGTTGCCGGACGTCGGCTCCACCAGTGTGCTTTTGCCGGGCGTAATCTTGCCCTGGGCTTCGAGGACGTCGATCATGGAGACGCCGATGCGATCCTTGACGCTCGAGAGCGGATTGAAGAATTCGAGCTTCAGCAGGATATCGGCGCGGGCGCCGGCCTGCTTGGCGATCTTGCCGAGGCGCACCAAGGGCGTATGTCCGATTGTCTCGGTGATGTTTTCGTAGACGCGACCCCGGCCCCAGGTCTTGGTGGCGGAAAGCGTCTTGATCTCCGGAACCTCAGTCATGGCTGTTGCGAAGCCTTCTGTTGGTGGGTGGGATTGCAGGTCAGAGGTGGCAATAGCCCTCAAAGCCCGTACCTGCAACGGCGGGGGGAGAAAAAATCGTTCCTGCAGGCGCGAAAAGTGCGGGAATTCAGTTGGCTATTTGCGATTGGACGCCGGCTTGCGCCGGGTTGCGGGGACCTGCTTGGGATTGGCATTTTTTTTTGCCGGTGCGGCAGGACTTTTTTTCGATCGCGGGGCGGGTGCAACGGCTTTGCCGGTGGAACCGAAGCCACCGTCTCCCCGGGCAGTCTTGGAGAGCGCTGCGATGGGCTTTAGCTTCACACGGGCATAGGTGGCAACAACCATCTGGGCAATGCGATCGCCGCGGTTGATCACAAACGGTTTGGCGCCGAGGTTGATCAAGATGACTTGGACTTCGCCGCGATAGTCGCTGTCGATCGTGCCGGGACTATTGAGAATTGTGACGCCATGTTTGGCGGCGAGGCCCGAGCGGGGCCGTATCTGGGCTTCCATTCCGCGCGGTAGTTCAATCGACAGTCCGGTTGGGATGAGCGCGAACTCACCGCGAGCAAGCCGGCGCGGTTTCTTGGCGTCGACGGCGGCGACAAGATCGAGACCGGCAGCGCCTGCTGACTGCATTTCTGGCAGCGGCAGTCCTTCGCCATGCGGTAGGATCTTGACGCGCATCTTGATGCGTTTGGTCTTTGGTTTTTTGACGTTCTTTTTGGCCATCGTCAGATTTCGGTTTGATGCGCCGCGAGCCACGCTCCGGCTTGTTCGACCAGGCGGCGCGCCACATCGTCTTTGCTTTGCGGCGGCCAGCTCGTCACGCCCTCGGCGGTGACAAGGTGAACCGTATTCCAATCACCGCCAAACGTATCACTCGCTGGCGAAACATCGTTAGCGACGATCCAATCGGCGGATTTTTCTTTGCGTTTCTTCTGGGCGTGCGGGACGACGGCCTCCGTTTCGGCAGCAAAGCCGATGACCAGAGCGGGCCGGCGGGGACCGCGTTTGGCCACGCTCATGAGGATGTCGGGATTTTCGGCGAGCGTGAGGGTTGGGACGTCAGACCCTTTGGTTTTCTTGATTTTCTGATTGGCCGACGTGGTAACGCGCCAATCGGCCACGGCGGCGGCGAAGATGGCAATGTCGGCCGGGAGGGCGGTTTGGACGGCGGCCAGCATTTCAGCGGCGGTTTCGACCTTGATGACGGCGACGCCGGGCGGGTCGGCCAGAGTGACGGGGCCGGAGACAAGCGTTACGCGCGCGCCGGCTGCTGCTGCGGCGGCGGCAATGGCGTGACCTTGCTTGCCGGATGAGCGGTTCGCGATATAGCGCACGGGGTCGATGGGTTCGTGGGTGGGGCCGCTGGTGATCACGACGTGACGGCCAGACAGCGGACCGGCCGGTGCCGATTGCGGACCGCCGAGGAGATGGGCTGCGGCTTGCGCAATTTCCAGGGCCTCAGCCATGCGTCCGACGCCAGCTTCGCCGCGTTCGGCCATTTCGCCGACGTTGGGGCCAATGAAGTGGATGCCGTCCGCTTCAAGCTGGCGGACGTTACGGCGGGTGGCGGGATGGGACCACATGCGCGGGTTCATCGCCGGGGCGGCGAGAACGGGTTTGTCTGTCGCGAGCAACACGGCAGTGGCGAGATCATTCGCTTGGCCGGTCGCCATTTTGGCCAGCAGGTCGGCGGTGGCGGGGGCCACGATGATGAGATCGGTGTCCCGCGCCAGCCGGATATGACCAATCTCGCGCTCGTCGTCGAGGTCGAACAGGTCGGTGAAGACCCGCTCGTTGGAGAGCGCGCCGGCCGCGAGGGGTGTCACGAATTCCTGGGCCGCGCGCGTCAGCACCACGCGGACGGTGGCTCCGCGCTCGCGCAGGCGGCGGATGAGGTCGAGGCTCTTGTAGGCCGCAATGCCGCCACCGATGATGAGGAGAACGCGTTGGGTCACTGTTGGGATGACGCTCTGGCTTTGGTTAACGCCGGTCATGGCCGACCTTATTGGCAGCTGCCTTCTTATCACGGCATCGGGGCTTATGGGTTAAGCGCAGGCCTTGATTGGGGATGGCAATCGCGGGTTGTGCATGGGTCAGCGGCGCATTAGCTAAAGCGGACGGGAAGAAACTTAGGAGAACACAACCATGTCACGACGCCTTGCCTGTTTTGGCGCTGCATTCGCATTCCTTGTGCCTGCGCTGGCGGTCGCGCACGAATATGAGGCAGGGAGCATAACTGTGGCTCATCCGTGGGCGCGGGCGACGCCGGGTGGAGCGACCATCGGGGCGGCTTACGCAGAAATCAAAGCCAAGGACGGAGCCGCTGATACGTTGGTGTCCGCATCCTCGCCCGCCGCCGGCCGGGTGGAGATCCACACACATAGCATGGACGGCGGCGTCATGAAGATGCGCCAGATCGAAAACCTCGCCATCCCGGGGGGTGGAAGCGCGGTGATGAAGCCGTCCGGGGATCACATCATGCTGTTTGATCTAAAGGCACCTCTCAAAGAGGGCGACATGGTGCCGATCACGTTCGTGTTCGAGAAGGCCGGCCCGGTCACGGTCGAGGCAACCGTCGAGCCCGTGGGCGCGAAGGGCCCGCACGGGATGGATCATCAACCAGGAGTGGAAGGACACGAGGGGCACGGGCATCATTGATGCCGCCTCTGGAGAATGAACCTTTCGTGTCAACACCTTTTGATGGTGCTTTGCAAAGGCAATAAAAATTTGCTTCTGCTGACCCCGATGTCTTGACATGCGTCAGGGTGTCCAACATCCTGCCCGCCGTCGGGGAAGGGACGACCCGATATCCAAAAAAGAATGGTCCAAGTCTGGGGAGACGGAACGGGGCGGAACTCTTTTGACAAGAGTTTCGCCCCGCTCTCTTTGGAGGCATCGTCGTCATAGCCGCGTGATCGCCTGTGCGGCCGAACACGCTCAAATCTAAAATTGTGTCCGGTGAGCCCGTTCTCAGTGCGTGGTGCGCGATGGCGCCTTAGCATGCGGATGGGGTGGCGACGGCGCGGCGGCGATTTTGACAGCGGCAGCGCGCCCTTTGCGGCTGGCGGACATTTGACTACTGTCGGCGCTCATTCGGCATAAAGGGTTTGCTGGCTATGCGTACGGCTGAAGCTGTGCTTGGTGTTTTGATCATGGCCAGCGCCGTGGCGCTCGCGCTTGGTGCTGCGGCCCTTTTTGTTTCCGTTCCGCCACCAGGATTGGGTCTGACGTTGGCGCTGCTGGCTGTTGGCGCGACAATCGCGGCGCATGGGATGGCGGGGCGTGCCGCAACGGCGTTTGAAGGGTCCCGTAGAGGACGGCAATGGCGGGCTGCCTTCTATGCGGTTTTGGCGCTGACGGCGGCGGCAGTCTTGCCGCTGGTGGTCGAGGTGCTCGATCTCATCACGGTGGCTGGGTTTCCTCTCGGCTACTATTTGGCGGCTCAGGGGTTGCTTGTTGCGTTTGCGATTGTGGCGTTCCGGGCTGCGCGCTGCCTTGATGCGCTTGATGGGCCTGATCTGCCGCTTCCGACGACTAGGGATCTGTAAATGCTGATCATCGACCCGATGATGTGGCTGGTGGCCGGGGTTGTGCTGCTCGTGCCGGCTGCGGTGGCGATACTCGCGCGATCGGGTGATCCGAAGATCCATGCCGCTGGCGGAGCGGATATGGGTGCTGTGAGCGGTGGGCTCGCGATTGCGGGATTGTTTGCGCTGGCGGTCGCCGTGTTGTTGCCGGGACTTGTGCATCAGCACGGTTTCGATGCGCTGATTGCACTTGTTGGGGTGGCCGGTGGGCTGCTGTTGCTGGCGGTGGTGATTGGACCTGTGCTTGCGCAAACTGGGACGGCAAGTGTTCCGGACTTGATCGGCTTTCGCTTCGGGCGGCTTGCACGGGTTCTCGTTCTGATTGTTTCGATTGTTGCGACGGCGGGCCTTCTCTTTGGTGTGCTGGTCGCGGTGAGTGGGCTTGCCAGCCGCTTGTATGGCGTCACCGTCGGAACGGCGGCCTTGGGAGTTGCTGGGGCCAGCGTGCTGCTGGTGCTGCCGGGCGGGTTTAAGTCGGTGCTTGCAAGCAGCCGTCTGGTGGCTCTTCTCGCTGGTGTCGTTTTGCTTGGCGTTCTGGCGTTGGTCTGTTGGGTGCTTCTTGGCAATCCGCTGGTGCCGATTGCCTACGGACAAGCGGTAGCAGCGATTGGTCCGGCGGAGGTTGCCTTGATCGAAAGCGGCGCTGTGGATTTTGGACTGTTCAAACCGTTCTTGCGCGAGTTTCTCACCGTCGACCGGTTGAACTGGGGTCTGCTGACGGTGTGCTTGATGGGCGCCGTGGCGGTGTTGCCGCCGCTCGTGCAAGCGACGGGAACGTTCGCTGCGGGACAAACGCGGCGCGGTTTGGCGTGGGCAGTGACGTTTGTTGTGATTGCGTTGACGGCGGTTCCTGCGGTGGCGGCGCTGGCGCGATTGGAAACATATCGTGCGGTGTCGGCGCTCGAGAGTTTTGCGGGTCTGCCGGAATGGGTGCGGCGGGCATCTGATGTGGGCGGGGTTCATTTACATGGAACATCGCTTCATCTTGTGGATGCGGTGGCGCGCGATGTTGGGCGGGGAGCGACCTCGATCGAGGCGATTTCGGCGACAATGGCTGACCGGGGGGCTCGCGCGGAAGCGATCTGGCAACGGCTCGATCCGGCGGTGCAGGCTGCGGTGTTGGATCTGGGGCAGCGGTTTCACGCAGCACCGGGACAGTCGCTGGATGCGCGGTGGACGCCCTATGTCGATACGGTCGTGACAGCGGCTGCGGCGGCCGGCGGCAATACGACCGGTCGGCCGGATCTTGCGTCACTCGACATCGATCCGCAGTTTCTATTCTTGGCGCTACCGCGTGCGGCGGGGCTACCGGACTTCGTTTTCGCGCTGACTGCTGCCGTGGTCATGGGGGCTGCTGTGGTGTTGGCCGCCGCGCTCGTGTCTGCCTTGTCGTCGATGCTCGTGCGAGATGGAACGGGTGCCATTTTTGGGCGCGAGCCGCGCAATGGTGCTGAGGTGGCGCTGATCCGTGGCGTGTCCGTTGCGATTGGTGTTGGGTTCGCACTGGCGGCGGCGTTGCTTCCGGCCAGCGCAGATGTGGTTCTTGTCGTCAGTTTGTCGATTGCGGCTGTTGGGGTGTTGCCTGCTGTTCTTCTCGCGGTCTGGGTGCCGCGCGCCACTGCCTTTGGACTGGTTGCGACTGTTATCGGTGGACTGGCGCTGGGGACGTACTATCTGGCCGGTACAGCGATTTACAGCGTGTCGTTTTACGAGGCGTGGGCTGGTTTTTCGAGCGCGGGACCGGATGCGTTCGCCGAGTATGAGGAGGCGCGCGCGCTTTGGGTCGCGGCTGAAGGGGATGATCGCGCGGCGGCCTACGCCGATCTTGCGGCACGGACGACGGGCAGTTTGTGGAGTCCGGGGCTGGCGAACTGGTTTGGGATTGCGCCGGCGGCTGCGCCCGTTCTTGCCGTGCCTTTCGCATTGCTGACGGGGCTGTTGGCGAGTGTTGTCAGTTCTGCGCGGGGGCAATCCATTCAATCTTCGGCAGAGCGCGCGACCTTCGACGCCGCAGGTTCCTGATGACGGGGGGCAGCATCGATCTCCTCGTCATCGGCGGCGGCATCAACGGGGCTGGTGTGGCCGCCGACGCGGCGGGGCGGGGACTTTCGGTCTGTCTCGTGGAGCAGGGAGATTTGGCTAGCGGGACGTCGCAGGCCAGTTCGAAGCTTATTCATGGTGGGTTGCGCTATCTCGAACATTTTGAGTTCCGGTTGGTGCGCGAGGCGCTGTTCGAGCGCGAGGTGATGCTGGACCGGGCGCCGCATATCGTCTGGCCGCTGCGATTCGTTCTGCCGGATGCCGACGGGGTGCGGTCGCGATTGAGGATCAGGGCGGGGCTGTTTCTTTACGATCATCTGGCACGGCGGCGGCGGATACCCGCATCTCGCGCCATCGATCTCATGGCCGATCCCGCTGGCCGCGCGCTGCGGTCCGATCTGCGTCATGGCTTTTCCTATTGGGATTGCTGGGTGGATGATGCGCGTTTGGTCGTGCTCAATGCCCGCCTCGCATCGAGTCAGGGGGCGACGATACGGACCCGGACGCGGGTTACGGCGTTGGAGCGCGGGGATGAGGTGTGGACGGCCACGCTGGAAGCGGGCGGACGCCGCGAATTTTGCCGGGCGCGGGTTGTGGTCAACGCGGCTGGACCGTGGGCGGACCGGGTTGCGGCCTTGGCACGCGATAATGCGGGGCCAGTTGGAGCGCAGCTTCGGCTAGTCAAGGGCAGCCACATTGTTGTGCCGCGCGTGGCGGGTGCGGAGGATGGGTATTTATTTCAGAACGTCGACGGGCGTGTCGTGTTCGTGTTGCCGTTTGAGACGGCATTTACGTTGATTGGGACGACGGATGTGCCGATCAGTGGATCGCCTGCGGATGCCGCCTGCAGTGCGGAGGAAGAGGCCTATTTGCTGGCGGCGGCAAATCGCTTTCTCGCACAGCCCCTGTCGCGGGACGACATCGTCTGGCGCTTTGCCGGCGTGCGGCCGTTGCTGGCCGACGAGGGGGTTGAGAATCCGTCGGCTCTGAGCCGGGACTATCATCTGGTGCTTGCCGGGCATAGTGCAGGCTCGGCGATGCTGACCATCGTCGGCGGCAAGGTGACGACATACCGGCGGTTGGCGGAGGCGGTGATGGACCGTCTCGCTCCGCTGTTTCCCGGGTTGGGTCCGGCCTGGACGGCGTCGCGTCCGCTGCCTGGTGGGGACATTCCGAACGGCGATTTCGGGCTGTACATGGAGGGACTGGTGCGTCTTTACGCTTGGATGCCTGAGCCCATGCTGTTGGCGCTTGCTCGCCGACACGGGACCGGCGCGCGGGATGTGATCGGCGATGCACGGCGGTTGGAAGACATGGGCGCGCTGCTCCCTGGCGGACTGAGTGCGCGCGAGGTTCGCTATCTTGTGGCGAACGAATGGGCGACGACGGCGGAGGATATTCTTTGGCGCCGGACGAAGGCGGGGTTGCACGGAAAAATGCGAGGTATCGAGGAGGCCGTTGCGTCCTCGGTCCGCGCGCTCATCCCGTCAGCTTGACTGTGATGTTGCGACAACTTGGCGTGCTACGATTATCTTGGCCAGATCTTGGGCTGTAGACGGAGCCCTAAGTTTTAGTTCGCCAAAAATCCTACTTTAGCAGATCATTTATTTTGATACTGCATCGCAGCGCAGCGAAATCAGCGTAGCGACGCGCATAAATACTGATACGGCAAGTATAGATGCAGCTTATGTGGTTGCGTCGCGGTCAAAAGATGCACTTCAATATTTCATATTAACCAATTTTTAAAATTATGCTCTGGATGGATTTCGTCCGCGTGTAGGGACGCCCTCGTCTGATTGAAGACCTACAGTCGTTAACCACCGGGCCATTGGGGGCCGTGGTCGAGGGGAGTTCTCGTTATGCGTCGTTGTTCGCTCGCTTGTTATCGCGCCGTTGTTGCCGTGCTGGCTCT